>QMCD01003428.1_pt1 | contig 11775 bp, 9 predicted proteins | sample 1821841 | NCBI WGS metagenome assembly QMCD01 (sample SAMN01991225, study PRJNA193472) | Termite gut metagenome, whole genome shotgun sequencing project. | isolation source: worker | host: Macrotermes natalensis | reverse complement strand
ATATTGCTTGGCCAGTTTTTTTGCCGCGGCAATTCCCGCATAACCGCCGCCAAGAATCAAAATCTTCTTGCAATTTTCCATCGCCGCGTTCTCCTCGGGCACATTTTTAACGTTAGATTAATGATAGAACAGTTTCTCCGTTTACATCACCTATTTACAGTGTATTTTATAGTTTAGCGCTGTCAAGGGGAGTTTTTTCAGTAACTTGATAGAGCAATATGTAAAGGCATATAATTCCTATATGGGATCATTTAAGTTTAGTTCTCCGAAGGATTTTGTTCCGCGTATTGCTTTACTTTTTTCTAAACAAGGAAAACCCTACGGCATTCGGGGTTTTGGAAAGGATATTGTGGCGGGCGTTACGGTAGGATTTATTGCGCTTCCGCTTGCGATGGCTTTCAGTATTGCGGCGGGAGCTTCTCCCGGACAGGGATTGTTTACCGCAATTCTCGCGGGGTTCACTGCCTGCATTTTTGGCGGAAGTAATTTTCAAATATCAGGACCGTCGGTCTCCTTTATGGTTATTACCATTAAGATACTTTCCAATCACGGCATGTCCGGACTTTTTGCCGCAACCTTTATGGCGGGAATTATTCTGATCCTTTTGGCTTTATCCGGGTTTGGCCGTTTTATCAAATATATCCCGTATCCTGTAACAACCGGATTCAGTACCGGCATCGGCGTAATGATCTTTTCACAGCAGATTAAGGATTTTTTCGGCTTGGAGATCGCGCAAAGTTCTCCCGGTTTTTTTGAAAAATGGATTGAATACTTTCAATTTTTCCCGACGCTGAATTTTTCCGCAGCGGGAATCGGTATTGGAACAGTGTTGATCATTTTAGCAATCCGTAAATTCTTTCCGAGAATTCCCGGGTCAGTGATTGGGGTTGTCATTGCTACGGTAACGTGCTTTGTGTTCGGTCTTTCCTCGGAAACTATCGGCAGCCGTTTCGGCGGAGTTCCATCGGTATTTCCCAAGCCTGCTATGCCGGATATAAACTTTGAGGTTTTTCGTCTCTTGCTTCCGGATGCTTTTACTATCGCGCTTTTGGCGGTTATTGAATCGCTTTTGTCTGCTGTTGTCGCGGACGGCATGACCGGCGAACGCCATAATAGTAACATGGAACTAGCTGCCCAGGGTGTCGGAAATATGGTGAGTGCGGTTTTCGGCGGTATTCCATCAACAGGAGCGATTGCGCGGACTGCCGCCAATATTAAATCCGGCGCGGTGAGTCCTATTTCCGGAATGGTTCACGTGGTAATTCTTGTTCTTTTCGTATTGTTCCTTTCACCCTTGGCTTCTCTTATTCCTTTAACAAGTCTTTCGGCAGTTCTTATGGTTGTAGGATGGGACGTTTGTAATTTCCGCCGGTTTTTCAGAATTATCAAAACATCCCCTAAAAGCGATATTATTATATTGCTGACAACATTTCTTCTCACGGTCCTTGTTGACATTACCTTTGCCGTAGGAGCAGGAATTATTATGTCAATGTTCCTGTTTATGTTACGGATGATAGAAGTTGCGGGCATTAAACCGGGAACAACAAATTTTGCGAAAGAGATCATCAGCGATCAGAAAGATACTGATGGACCGATTCCCGCCCACTCCAAAAACATCGAAATCTATGAAATTGCCGGCCCCTTCTTTTTTGGCGTTGCCGATATGCTGCAAGATACACTCCAGCATATTTCCAAGGCGCCTTTGGTGTTTATCCTTAGAATGAAAGATGTTCCCGCCATCGATGCTACCGGAATAACGGTGTTGGAATCTTTTTTAAGCCAATGCAGACGCAGAAAGACCAAAGTGTTTCTCTGTGATATTCAAGCCCAGCCGATGAAAGCCTTAAACAAGGCCGGTTTTATTCAAGAGATCGGCAAGGAAAATATCATTGAAAATTTGGACAAAGCAATAGCCGCCGCCGAAGAATATTTATTTGAAAATATCCATCTGCTTTTTATGTAAGCGCTTTATTCGTGTTGAGGGTTCTTTTTCATAAAATTTAAATCAAAAGTTAAAGCAAGATTCGTATTCGTTCCATACAAAGAGTATGAATCTGAGAAAAACGATGCTTTGTTTTCTGATCGTTTCAGAATTGATCTGTGGATGTTGTATCTTTGGGCAGGCACAGAAAACCGGGTTCTTCTTGGAGCCGCTTTGGTCCGCTTCTTGGGAACATGAAAAAAATATTATCAATAGGATTGATCTGAAATTTGGTATTTCGGGACCGGGACTTCTTTTTCGCGGTCAGCTTGTGGACAGACGGCCTGTTACATTCATCGAGACAGACGCGCTGACGGCGCTTGGCGCGGCAATGTATCATACCGGAACGGGTTCGCGCTTTCTGTACGGAATCATCACCGAAACCGGGTTGTCGGCCCGTCTGAAAAATATTTGGCTTCATGGCGTTCCGCTTCAAACGAATCATTCGCCAAGTTCCAGCGATTTGACAACAACTCCATCCAGTACAAAAGAGGAAGGCTTTTTCTTTTACTTGGGAAGTCCGCGTTTGGGTCCGGTTAGATTGTTTTCATCGGTTTATTTTGAACACGATCTTCAGCCTTTGTATGCTGCCGGAATCGATTACTATTTTTCGCCAAAAATATGGATGAAGATTGAAGGTTTATACACAGAACAAACAGTTAAGGCCCGGCAGCCGTCTACATGGTTTTCCAAAGAAGCCTGGCTTCCGGAAAGAGCAAGCCGGCTTTACGGCGGAAGCATCAATGTGAATCATCCTTTTTGGGGAATCTCCGGCGACGCGGCGTACTCGGAAACGTTTGCTTTTGGAAAAGGCTGGTACGGCGATATATCATTCCGGATTGGACACAGGCCCTGGCGTTTTCAGGCCGGCTTTGATATGGTGAACGGCGCTTTTACCGACCGCGAAGGAGCTATGCCTGATAACGGATTCAGAACAGGAATCCAATTTGAAGTCTGGGGAAAAGCCGGAGCGTTTTTCAAACTGAGCGGTAATATTCAGGGAACAGAATTCGGCGAGCCATTAAGCAAAAGCCGTTTACAAATGAGCTATTATTTTCCTGTACCGAAACAATCTGCCGTGCGGCTGTCGAGGATTCATTTCAATTTGGAAGGGGATTCCCTTGGACAGCCGGATCCGGGAAGCGCCGTAAAAACCGGATTCGGGTTATACCTTGGACCGGTATTGGCAGCATCGGAACTGAGTATCCACGGAGATGATGATAATAATCGGAACGCGCTTCTTCGGATTGCGGATTTTAAAGCGTGGGATATGTTGTCTTTTTCCGAAGAATTACAGTACCGGATAAAAAGCTGGACATTTCGCGCAAAATTTACTTACCTAATAGAAGAAAAAAAGTCGGAAAAAGTTCATTCGTATAACATACAGGTTTACAGTGCGGTTAATTGGAAATGGGGACGAATAAGCGGCACTTTCAGTTTTAATGAATTTCCGGACGACTGGACCTATACCATCCGCTGTCAATTAAAAAGTAAATTTATTTTTGACGGTAATGGGAAAAAAGATTGATGAAAGGGAAGGCTGATACCTCACCTTGTTTTAATCATCATATATTTCTACAATGATGATATGATTCCCATTGGTGATGATAATCGGTCTCGAATGAGAGTTCCGGTAGTTACATGGCTTCTCATTGCCGCAAATGCGGCCGTATTTGTTTTTCTGCAAAAATTCGGTAAAAATACCGATTTTCTCTATTCCTTTGCGATGGTTCCCGCGGAAATCCTTGGAGGGCAGGACATAGTTACTGAAACGAGAAGATTTATAGATGCTTCGACAAGATCAGCTTATTTTGTTCCCGGTTTGGGCGTTACACCTTTTCCGGTATATCTGACTGTTTTTACGTCTATGTTTATGCACGGCGGAATCGGCCACATTGCCGGAAATATGCTCTTTCTGGCGGTATTCGGCGATAATGTTGAAGATTCTTTGGGGCATTTCCGCTATATGCTGTTTTATTTTTTAGCCGGAATTGCCGCCGCTTTTTTTCATCTTATCGTGACAAGCCTTTCCGGAAACGGTCTTCTGGTCCCTACTATAGGCGCTTCCGGGGCGATTTCAGGCATTATGGCAGCTTATCTTAGGCTTTTCCCCCGGAACAGAGTCCGTGTTTTAATATTTAACATTATTCCAACATACGTAAGCGCCTTTTTTGTAATAGGAATGTGGTTCATCCTGCAGCTTATCAACGGTATGGGAATCCTTACCCAGGGAAGTTCAGGCGGCGTAGCCTACGCGGCACATATCGGCGGATTTATTTTTGGTTTTCTTTTTATAAAAACCTTTCTGCCCAAAAGAAAAAGAAAGCAGAAATTCAAATATCGAATTATAAAAGATTAACAAAAAAACCGCCCTCCCCGTAAACGATTATCTATGAAAAACGCAAATACAAGCGTAATGAAAAAACTTAAAAGCATCCAACCAAATCTTCCGACTCGATTGGATGCTTCCCAAAACTTTTTTAAATATCTTTTTTTTAATTTATAGCGAGAAGTACATCAGAACCTTTTTCTCTGTCTCTTAAAAAGAGGGGCACTTTTTATAATAGGGGATACTTTCTTAGTTTGCAAGAAAAATTTAGATAAAATACGTTATACCTTGGTCTCGTTTAGGTCTAAAAAAGGCTCATTTGGTAAATTTGTTGTTTTGTGTTGAGGGTTTAATACCCAGGAACTCGCTTGCGTGAGGGAGGCTCTGCCGCGCGGTTCTTCATTTTTTATCATCGTTCTTATATGCCGCAAATTTATTCATCTGTTTTTTCTTCGTTTTCTGATTCATCAAATGCGCCGGACCGGGTCTTGGATATGGGTTTCAGCTGAATGGTATGACCTGCATATGTTGCCAGAAAAGAAGTTTTATCGTAAACATCTAAAGCTTTATATACCATTTTCATTCTCTTTTTTAACGTACTCAATCCTATCTTTTCTTCAGTAGAAATACTTTCATATTTTTCTCCGTCTTGAATCTTTTTTAAACATCTCATATCTCTTGTGGTAAATTTTTCTGCCGGAAGATAAGTAATATTGATATTGTCTGCCGATTGTTTTTTGAGCCTTTTTATCTCCGGAAGAAAAAGTAAGAAAGCAAGTCCAAAGATTAATACAAGGGCAAGCAAATTGAGAATTGATGAGACAACTTTTTCCGCACTAAACCTTGCCTGGGAAATAATCGCAACAATGAGAAAGAGTGTAACAATAATAATTTTGATTTTATCATACGTTTTAAAAAATCCTGCATGAAAGGCAAATAGTATACCCAACATGTATATCAGAAATCCCAAGGGAGAATATCCGTCAATCAAAATGATTAATCCCCAAATACAGCATAAAATGGCGTAAGGTCTAAACTCCAGAGGAAACATGATAAGTATGCCCAATATCACAATTGTTATGCTGCAGGATACTATTCCTACAAAAGGCGTAAAAATTACTTTCCTTAACGTTTCATACTCGATGCTGTATAAATTGATATCATGAACAAGTACCACACACGATACTACCATGCAGATAAATGTGACTAAGCGCCAAATAAGCTTATATGTCTTGTTATTCACTGATTCACCATGTTTACATAATCGCCAAGGCTTCCGGAAGAATTCTTTCTAAAGTCTTAGTGTGATTGGAAGGCGAGAACCGCACCCCGCTGCATACCGAAGTTAAAACCTACGATTTTCTTTTGTTTTATGTTAGGGGGTAGTAAAAATTAACTTTGAAATTGGTGTACAGTATCATTTTTTCGTAAATAAAGATGTAAAAATACTTTAAGTTTAGATGATATAGGGCATTTCTTATACTTCATTTCATTTACCCCAACATTGTATTGACGTGTAAACCTAACACAAAAAGATGTATATGTCTATCTTAATGATTGGAATGCAATTGTGGTTCATTTCACTCTTAATACCGAAAAATATGTTATTATAGAGGAAATTGCAAAAGAGTTTGTGTCACCGCTTTCACGGCGTACACAGGGGGGGTTATGGAAAAGGATGTGCCTGAACTGCTTTTTACAACACGTGATGATTTTCATACATGGTTATGTGAACATGCGGAAACAAGCGGCGGCGTGTGGCTTGTGTTTGGAAAGACACAATCGATGCTTACGGTTTCCGCGAATGACGCACTGGAAGAAGCGCTTTGTTTTGGATGGATAGATGGGCAGATGAAAAGTATTGATGATACAAAATACATAAAATATTTCGCGCGCCGCCGTGAAAAAAGTGTGTGGTCTGATAAAAATAAAAAGATTGTAGAAACGCTGCGCGCAAAAAAACTGATGACCGAATTGGGTGAAAAAGCCGTGGAAGCCGCGATAAAAAACAGTGAATGGAACACCGCAAAAAATCCTTCAATAACTGATGATCAGGTTGAAACCTTTAGAAAAAAATTAGCCGGCATATTGCCAGCTTATGAAAACTTTACAAAAATGTCACCGTCAGTTCAGCGTACGTATACGAAAAGATATTTATCGTTTAAAAGCGAAGAATCCCGGCAAAAGGATTTTGTAAAAATTGTTGACAGGCTTAATCGGAACTTAAAACCCATGTAGGTTGAAGATTTTTGTTATCATCGAGGCAAAATTATTCTTACAGGGCTGGTCATAGAGTGCTATGACCGGTATTATAGGACGAAATAAAACCATATTAAGAGGGTTTCATGGTATTAGCAGTTAATTTCCCTTCATGGATAAAACCTGAAATTATTCCGCATCTGCCTTTTCGTTGGTATAGCTTGATGTATATGGTTGCGTTTGCAATTGCATATATACTGTTCAGGAAGCAGATAAAAGAACGCAATTTTCCCATGGCCGATGAGGATGTCATAGGTCTTTTTTTCTGGGGAATTATCGGTCTGGTTTTAGGCGCGAGGATTTTTTACATGTTTGTGTATGACGATGCGCTGACATATCTTTTAAAGCCCTGGCTGATTTTCTGGCCGTTTCAAGACGGCCGCTTTGTCGGTCTTCAGGGGATGAGTTATCATGGCGGGGTGATCGGCTGTCTTCTTGGTATTATCATTTATACAGTGCGGAAAAAGTTTGATGTAAGAGAAATCGGCGATATGGTTGCAACGGCAATTCCGTTGGGATACACCTTCGGCCGCCTGGGGAATTTTATTAACGGCGAACTTTTCGGCCGCGTTACATCCAGTCCTTTTGGAATGATCTTCCCTTATGCGGGACGTTTTTCCGCTCACGAGGAATGGGTTCGAGACATTGCGGAGCAAACAGGCATTCCCATTACAGATCCAAATGCGATGATCAATCTGCCGCGTCATCCGTCTCAGTTGTATGAAGCGTTTTTTGAAGGCATCGTACTTTTCTGTCTCCTCTGGCTTTTGCGGAAACATAAACCGGTTAAGGGTTTTATGATGGGAATGTATCTCATCGGCTACGGATTTTTCCGCTTCATCATCGAATACTTTAGGGCGCCCGATGCAGACTTGGGCTATCGGATTGAACTTGCTCCGTCGGATATGCCGACGGCTCTTTTTTCATCAGTGTGGAATTTTTCTACCGGACAGATTCTCTGTTTCCTTATGATCAGTGCCGGACTTATTTGGATTATTATTGCGTCTCGCCTGCCGAACGCAAAACCAATTATGGTGTATCCTCTTGAAAGCAAAAAAGAAAGATCTCACAAGAGGAAAGCGAAAAAAGTATCTGCGAAAAAAAGAAAAGGAAAGAACCGCAAATGAAATATGTTAGTACCCGAAGCCGTTCCCAAGCCGTCAGCTTTGGCGAAGCCGCTCTTACAGGCCTCGCTCCTGACGGAGGTCTCTTTATTCCGGAAGAAATTCCGCAGTATTCTCCGGCTGTGATTCAGTCGCTTGGAACGATGGATTTTCGCGATACCGCGGTAGAAACCATCCGTCCCTATGTAAAAGATGATATTCCTTCCTCTGTGTTGGAAGACATGGCTGCTTCCGCGTATCCTTTTTCCGCGCCTTTAATTTCCGTAGGCGATAGGATGATGCTGGAACTTTTTCACGGACCAACCGCCGCTTTTAAGGATTTCGGTGCGCGTTTTATGGCGCGGGCTTTTTCGTATCTCCGCCGAGGGGAAGACAGGCCGCTGCACATTCTCGTTGCAACTTCGGGGGACACAGGCGGCGCGGTAGCGGACGGTTTTTTCAACATCGAAGGAATTAATGTAACGGTTCTGTATCCCAAAGGAAGGGTTACTCCGTTACAGGAAAAACAGATTGCGGGCCTGGGCGGGAATATTTCCGCGATAGAAGTTGAAGGCATTTGATGATTGCCAAGCCCTCGTAAAAGCGGCTTTCTCCGACGCGGACCTCAAGAAAAGGCTTGATTTATCTTCGGCAAATTCGATTAATGTTTCCCGCCTGATTCCTCAGGCCGTGTATTATGCGGCGAGCGCCGGGATCGCTTTTGCCGGCAGAACAAACGCGGACGGAGAGGCTACTCCCCGGAATGAATCCGGCGGAATCACTATTTCTCAAGACCGGCGTTTCGCAGCAGCGGCAGGCAAGCCCATTCTGTTTTGCGTTCCCAGCGGAAACTTCGGCAATCTTACGGCTGGATTATACGCTATGAAGATGGGCGCGCCTATCCGCGGCTTTGTCGCGGCGACCAATATCAACAAAACGGTTCCCGATTATCTGGAACACGGTATATACGAAGAGCGGCAATCCAAAGCGACGCTTTCCAATGCCATGGATGTCGGCGCCCCCAGCAATTTTGAACGGATGAAAACGCAGTGGTCCTATGACGAATTAAAAAAGATGATCCGGGGCGCGTTTGTTACCGATGACGAAACCCGTTCATGTATTGACCGTGTATATAAACAATTCGGTTATTACTTAGATCCTCATGGCGCGGTAGGCTGGAACGCGGTAGATATATTATCGGCAAAGAATGACCGGTCCATTGACGGACCTCTTGCGGTTTTGGGAACCGCTCATCCCGCAAAATTCGCCGAAACCGTGGAACCTATTACCGGAGAAATCCCGATGCATCCTGCGTTAAAAGATGTCATGAAACGGGAAGTTTTGTCCAAAACGATTCCGGTAAATTTGGAATCGCTCAAAGCGGAATTGCTTCGGTATAATTAAATTGGTACTTCCCTATGCAGATTTTCCACTATTTCCCGATACCGTTTTGAAGCTAATTCACTTGGCTCGCCTTTTTTACAAAAAGAAAGGCCTGCCAGTTTTGGAACAACACGTTCAACGACAATCTGTCCGTCAATCAACTTTGATTTTAGGATGTTAAACGCTTCCAGAAAGCGTTTGTCTTTTTTTGCGCGGTTGTAAAATGACAACACATAGACATACACAAAAAGATTGTAATTACGGAAAGGATATTCAACCTGCATGAACAAGCTCCCTATTCCATAATGACAAGGGCCGATAGGTTTACGGATTGTCCAATGTTCCAGCAAAAAATCCACGGCACGGTTAAGTTTTTCGTCTGTGTTGATAAGCCCGCTGAATCGGAAAACATCGAGAGCCATAAGCGTTGGGAGAGGATTTGAATATTCTGTTTCCGGTCCGCGGCCGAAACTAAACTTGTTACAACGCCATCCGCCGTCGGTATATTGAATATCTAAAAGATGCTGAAATGTTTTTTGCAGCCTTTCATCGGAAGCGTATCCCATGCGGCAAAGCAGAGCCGCGGCAATAATCGTATGGCACGGGTAAATCCCGCCGGATGGATATACTTTAAACCTTCCGTCTTTCTGCCAGACACTCAAGAACAATTCGGCGGTCTGCCGCAAAACCGGATCGGAAGGTTCCATGCCTAATTCCAGCAGCATTGACGCGCTGTCCACGGCGGAAAACGGAGAACCTTTAAACAAACGCTTATCCGGCGTTGTCCAAAAATCGGCGCCAAGATCGTTTCTGTGAGAAAGAATTATTTCGGCATCGGGTACATATTTTTCGTCTATAGCCAAGGCATGACCTCCATGCTAAAATGAATTGTCTATAAAACTATACAGTGTTTATCAAATAGCATCTACATTGACATTTCTATTTTTGGATGTATACCAAAATCATTCAGATCATCTATTGAAAATAATTCTTCCAAATAAAACACACCGCAAGGATAATTGCCGCTGAGAAGTTTTGCAGCAACAAAAACCGCAATGTGTCCGGTGATTTGTGAATTGTTATTTCCAATTGTTCCAATATGAATTGGAAACTGTTGTCCATCTTTTATTCCCATTGCATCAATTTGTATGCCGTAAAAATCCGTTCCTAAATTGAGTTTTCGTATTAAAGACAAAACGGCAATAAATATCTTCATGATAAAACGATACATTGTTTGAAACTTTAAGAGACTGAATACTCCTATGTGTTTTAACACACTGATATACGTTGTGATGAATCGAGAATCATAACAAAAATAAGAAGAAGCATTCTCGGCATTCAATGTCTGCATTACGATAAATTGATCAGCAAGATTAAAACGATAGGCGGTTCTCTTCCCTAATGGTTCGAGAAATGTTGTTTTGTATTTCTGGATAAACGGTGAAACGCTTTCTTCGGTGTTATTTGTTTTTACGACAAAATTCCGGTTGATATTATCCAACAGCCATTTTACTCCGTCTTCTCCATGATGTTCGCCTATTCCAAGAAGCAAAGAAATATTCACCTTGTTGAGTTCTTCTGTGTAATCACTCAATTTTTTAACAAGTAAGTTTGACAATCCCGGCGCTATGCCAACTCCAAGGACGCATGTCGATTGATTCTTTGCGGCTTCCCGGTCAAAACGTTTTATCGTTTTAAGCACATCATCAGAGGGAGAAATATCTATGTAATGAATACCATTTTTGACGCAGTATTCCGCGAAGTCAGTATTTTTAGGCGTCAAACACATAACAACAAGGTTAACATTTTTTACTGCGTCCGCGATGCTGTCTTCATCATAAATATCGACTCGTAAAGTTTCAAATGAGCTGTTGTGCTCTCTGGCAAAATCGTCAGCTTTTTGTAAAGTCCTTCCCGCCACAATTATTCTGTTTGGGAAAAGCTCAAGCAGTTTTAATGTTACATACTTGCCAACCTGCCCGTAACCGCCGACAATTAGAATTTTATCATTCATAAAAATACCTGTAGATCAATTCACTGCGCGATCGACCCCTTTTTTATTCCGAATCTTTTACATTGTTCAAGCTCTGATACGCTTTCCGTTTCCATCTGCCGGAAAGATAATACCCCGCGGCAATAAGCACACCGGCAGCCCAGCCTATGCCGTAACACCAAAACATTTCGTATTTTCCATAATGGTTGTTTAAAAAATAGGCAAGCGGAACGCGGAAGATCAACAGGGATACGGCAGTAGACAGCAGCGGAATAAACGAAGTTCCCGCTCCCCGCAAAGCCGAATTGATAACGAACAAAACCGCAAGCAAGATATAAGGCGGCATGAGACGGTGAAGAAACTCCACGCCGGTTCTGATAACTTCTTCATCGTTGGAAAAAGCCATGATCAAATAGCGGCTAAAAGTAATTACCAATATGCTGATAACGATGCAAACAACTCCCGCCAAAAACATTGTCGATCTGACACCGTTTTTTACCCGGTCCATTTTTCCGGCTCCCACATTCTGTCCGACAAAAGTAGTAACCGCCGTGGCAAAACTTGTGAGCGGCATAAACGCGAAGGTATCGATCTTGCCGACGCTGCTGTAGCCTGCCATAAAAGCCGGGCCGTAACTGTTCACCAGGCGTTGAAGCGTCATCGTTCCTACGGAAAAGAGCATATTCTGCAAGCCCGCGGGGAGCCCAATCCGCACGCTTTGGAAAAG
>QMCD01003689.1_pt1 | contig 11776 bp, 13 predicted proteins | sample 1821841 | NCBI WGS metagenome assembly QMCD01 (sample SAMN01991225, study PRJNA193472) | Termite gut metagenome, whole genome shotgun sequencing project. | isolation source: worker | host: Macrotermes natalensis | reverse complement strand
ATAATTGTTTCATTTCTAATAAAAATTCAAGTTTTGTGTTTTAATTTTCATCTTAACTTTAAAACGTCTCCTTCTTCAGGAACATATTCAAAGTCCTTTTTGTTCATTTTGTAAAGGTTCTTGACTTTTATACCATATAATTGCGAGATACTATGCATAGACTCCCCTACCTGTACCACATGGTCGTAATAAGGCTTATCTGCTTTTGATTTCTTCTTCTCAAAGTAAACTAAATCCCCTTGTTTGAGAGGAAAACCTTCCGGCACTTCATTGTATTTGTACAAATCTTTGGGTTTAAACCCAAATTCGGCAGCTATGGCTTCATATGTATCCCCATCTTCCGCCCTCACATAGATCAGATTATGCGTTTTGTAAGGAGTATGCTTGTACTCTCTTATTACTATTTGCTCTTCCTTCTCTTTTTCCTTGTCCTTTCCGCCTTTTTTATCATGTTGGTAAAGTTCATAATCTTCAATAATCTTTATCAACTTGTTTGCATACGCTTTGTCTGTAGCATATCCGCATTGCTGCAATCCTTTGGCCCATCCCCGGTAATCTGTTATTTTTAGAGAAAAAAGGGATTTATAGCGTGGCTTCTCTGCCAAGAAGCGGGAATGGTCTTCATAAGATTCTTCCGCTTTTTTATATTTCCTGAAACAATCATTCGGAGTATCGTCTGCCTTATATACCCGCCCGCCTTTCCAGTCATTATGGCATTTTATGCCAAAGTGATTATTAGAACTCTGGGTCAAAGAGCTTTTACCTGCACCCGACTCCAATAAACCCTGAGCGAGCGTGATACTTGCGGGTATTTTATATTTTTTCATATGATCTATCGCAATACCCTTGTAGGTATCGATATAGTCGTCGTAAATTTTATATCGTTTGGCCTGGGAAAAGGCAGATAGAGAAGGGAATAAGATAAGCAGAGATAATATAATAAATTGGGATAAAGTCTTCAGACAATAAGCTTTTTTCATATATTTATGATGTTTAATTAAGGTCTCGGACCTTTTTATTACATTTGTAAGTAAAACAACGATAGAAGGTTACACCCTGCAAACAGATCGTCAAATGTTTTCTTCTACTAATTAACAACATTCGCTATGGAAAGTTTAAGTTTAACTACAAAGATACTTGTTTATACCTTTGATGAAGGCACTGAAAATATAAAAAAGCTTATAAACGAAGCTAAATTAGCTACAAAAAATGCATATGCCCCCTATTCCGGCTTTCATGTAGGTGCAGCAGTACTTCTATCCGGTGGCGAAATCATATCAGGAAATAATCAGGAGAATGCCGCCTACCCATCGGGATTATGCGCTGAACGGGTGGCAATATTTGCTTCAAATTCTCAAAAACCGGATACTGCTATAGAAGCGATTGCCATAGCTGGATTTCACGATGGAGATTTTACGGATTTACCCTGCTGTCCTTGCGGAAGTTGCAGACAGGTTATGATAGAGGTGGAAAATAGGTTTGAAAAATCTGTAAGAGTAATTATGTACGGAAAAAGTAAAATTTATGAAGTGGAATCAGCAAAAGACCTGCTGCCTCTCAGCTTTGGAAAGGAATCGCTGTCTGAATAGTTTGTTATTTAATTAACAATGGCGAAGGTAACTCAAAATAGGTTATTGAGATTTTCGTTAACTTTTTTACTCGCAACTAAATTCTATTTACCAGCCAGTATGGAAAGATTTCAGTTCTTTCGTCAGTTCTTTTGCTTTTCCATCAGAGACCTTATCCAACAATAGCCAGAAACGCTCTCCGTGATTCATTTCTTCGGTATGGCAAAGTTCGTGGAGTATAACAAAATCAACGAGATATTCGGGCAGCAGCATACAATGATAAGACAGGTTTATTCCCTTCTTTGACGAACAGCTTCCCCAACGGGTACGACTCTGATTGATTTTCACATTCGAAAAAATAAAACCATGACGATGTGCCAATACTTCTACCTTCTGAGGAAAAAGACGCTTTGCTTCATATCGCAATGCTTTTTCTATTACCCCCCTTATTGTGGCTTGCACAGCGGAGCTGTCATAATCGGTATCCGGCGGACAAGATATAGATAGAATCCCATCTTTCAGTTTCAGGTAATAGTTGCTCGTCGAGTTACTTTCGAATATCTTCAGCGTGAAACTAAATGTTTTGAATTCTGTTTCCGGGGTGAATAGAGACTGTACCTTCTTTTTTTCCAAAAGTTTCAACAAACGGGGCTTCATTTCCTCTATTGTTTTTTCTATATAGGACATACTTACCCCCGGTGGGTATGTCAATTGCAGGTAATCATCTTTGCGACGGACAATAATCCTTCGAGCCTGTGCATTCTTCACAAGCTTTATATCACCCAGATCTTTATCTTTAATCACCATACTTTATACAAAAAAAGCTTAACTGTCCGGTTAAGCTTTTCTTTTCATATATCTCAATAACTTATTTTGCTTTATGATTCTCTTTTATGAAGCTTTCCAGGGCAGCAGTCATTGATGGTACACCCGGAAGCGGTGCTTCACAGTCGAGCCTCAAACCTGCATCGCGAACAGCTTTTGCCGTAGATGCTCCAAAACAGCCTATTGCTCTTTCGTCCTGTTTGAAGTGAGGAGCATTCTTAAACAGGGATACAATCCCTGAAGGGCTGAAAAATACCAGCATATCGTATGACAGGATTTCTTCTTCGGTAATATTGTTACTTACCGTCCTGTACATGATAGCTTTTGTATAGTTTATCTTCTTTTCGTCCAGTACTGCGGTTAGATCTTCCGTATGTACATCAGACACAGGCACAATAAACTTTTCCTTATTATGCTTGGCCAAAGCAGTTGATAAGCCATCCATTTTACCTGTGGTACTGAAAAATATTTTACGCTTTCTGTAAACAATATATTTTTGCAAATATAAAGCAACTGCTTCCGAAATACAAAAATACTTCATTGTCTCAGGCATTGTAATCCTAAACTCTTCGCACAAGGCAAAAAAATGGTCAATTGCTGTTTTTGCAGTGAATACAACAGCCGTGTAATCCTGTATATTTATCCGTTGTTGTCTAAATTCTTTAGCGTCTAATCCCTCTACTCTTATAAACGGTCGGAAATCCAGTTGCATATGATATTTTTCAGCAATATCATAATATGGAGATTTCTCCGTTGTGGGCGCAGGCTGCGAGATTAAAACCTTTTTTACTTTTAAAGCCATAGTGTGTTAAATACGTCAATTCTATATAAATAAACCAAGCCTATCATTAAAAATATATATGGTAATATTTCAAAGGTGCAAAGGTACGCAATCAGATACAAAAAGTTAAATTTTTCCCTAATAAAAAAGACTATTATTTGGTAAAAAAGTATTAATTGAACTATTAGAAATAAAATCAACATAAAAATAATAATCTGCAAATGATAGTAATTGGAATAGATAAGTAGTAACGTAGGTATAAAATAAAGCATACCCAGAATTTCTATACCAATAATATACGTCCGCCTCCATACTCCCATCCGTTTCTGCTCATCGAAAATATATCCCAACATAAGATAGAGGACATCTTTTATCCCTAGAAACAAACCAATCAGCACAATATAAGATAAAATGGAGATAAATGGCCGTTGAACAGCTTCCGACCGCGCATCAAATTCAATAAAAATATTGTATATACAGATAGAGATCAGAACTATTGTCTGAAAAATAAGGAAATAACTATACAAATATTCCCTTACAGTTGTCTGGCGATGTATCTTTTGCCCTTTCTCCGAAGAGAACAGCAAAGATACGTTTTCTTTAAGGAAAGCAATTCCTCCGTTGTATATATGCGCAAAGAATAGAAAGCACACTAATAGCATGCAGAATTTGGCGTGATGGATAAACACGTATGTAGAAGTAATGAAAACGTAGATTCATTGAACGAAAGTCAAGACTTCTCTGTATACAGATTATAATTGGTATTTCCCTCTGCCACATCAAATACTTCTCCCTGAACCGACCTGAGTCCGAAGTAGTCCTGACGGGTAGAATCGATTAAAGTGACACTATCCCTTGCAACAGTGATATGAGGTATGGAGTCTTTTACCAAAATAGTCCGTTATTATACATTACCACAAAGGCGCAGACCCTGTATGTACGGAATCTGCACCTTCTGATTATTCTTATTACAAACCAAATTCTTTTTTCACGACATCTACATAATCCAGTTTTTCCCAAGTAAATAGTTCTACTTCACGAGATACTCCTTCCGGATTGTAGCGCGACTTAAACAATTTAGTGACCACTTGCGGTTCACGTCCCATATGACCATAAGCGGCAGTTTCGGCATATATAGGATTGCGCAATTTCAATCTCTGCTCGATAGCTTTAGGACGCATATCAAAGAGTTTTTCCACCTTCTTGGCTATCTCCCCATCTGTAAGATTCAAATTGCTCTTACCGTATGTATTTACGTAAATATTCATCGGTTTGGCTACACCTATGGCATATGATACCTGAACCAATATTTCGGAAGATACACCTGCCGCCACCAGATTCTTCGCAATATGACGGGATGCATAAGCTGCCGAACGGTCTACTTTAGACGGGTCTTTCCCTGAAAAAGCTCCTCCACCGTGAGCACCTTTTCCTCCATAGGTATCGACAATAATTTTACGGCCGGTAAGCCCGGTATCCCCATGAGGCCCCCCGATAACAAAACGTCCGGTAGGATTTACGTGATAGGTAATATTGTCATTGAATAATTTAGAAATATCTTCTCTGAACTTATATTTTTCTTTTACACGAGGTATCAGGATATTGATAACATCACTTTTAATTCGAGACTGCATGGCTGCATCGTCCCCAAACTCATCGTGCTGTGTAGAGATTACAATGGTATCTATGCGCAACGGCGTTCCGTTATCATCATATTCTATCGTCACCTGAGATTTCGCATCAGGACGAAGATAAGGCATCAACTGAAGTTCATTCTTACGGATTGCTGCCAACTCCAATAAAAGAGCATGAGACAGATCTAGTGCCAGAGGCATATAATTATCCGTTTCAGAGGTTGCGTAACCAAACATCATACCTTGGTCTCCTGCGCCCTGATCCATCGGATCAGATTTGCCATCTACACCTCTGTTTATATCGTCTGATTGCTCGTGTATAGCTGATAAAACGCCACAAGATTGTGCCTCAAACTGATATTCGCTTTTTGTATAACCGATACGTTCGATCACTTTACGGGCAGTCTCCGGTATATCAATATATGCTTTTGATTTAACTTCTCCGGCCAATACGACCTGTCCGGTAGTAACCAGCGTTTCACAAGCTACTTTGGAGTTTGCATCATATGCAAGAAACTCATCCAACAGAGAGTCTGAAATCTGGTCTGCAACTTTATCCGGATGTCCTTCCGAAACAGATTCAGATGTAAATAAATAACTCATTTGTATATAAGAATTTTACTGTTAAAAAACAGGAAAGATATGTATAATGCAGTGCAGAAAATGGTTTAGCATTTTTTCATGTGGTTGCAATCAATACAAATCTATCCACTTAATTGGCTGCAAAGATACAGTTTTTTCTCTATTTAATCATTTTTTTTACAAAAAATAACCCGGACTTAATCAAGCCCGGGTCATCTCAACTATATTTGGATGAATTATTTACCGTTTGCAAATTCAAATAATGCCTTACCGTTTGCATTTTCAGGATCCAGTTCCAGAACCTTCTCTGCATATAATTTCACATTAGCTTTATCTTCTGCTTTTTTAGTTTTATCAAACTGCAGATAGTAATAGTAGCTCAAATAGCTATATGCTTCTATCAATATTCTGGTATTCTCCCCATCGTTTTTAGCCAGAATAACTTCAATTGTCTTCTCGTAATGAGGTCTGGCTAAACCAAGTTCACTATCCGGGTCCAACTCAAAGTTTGTACGTGCTCTCTGATAAAAACCAAGATAACTATCAGGCATTCTTTCGCTAACTGTAGCAAAAGCCCCATCTGCTAATTTATAGAATTCATCTGATTTAGCTTTAGCTTGTTCAGCACTCACATTGATAGTATCAGCCTTTGCTGCCCTACCTGCATTTGTATAATAAAGGCCTAACTGATAGAAATCCTGAGCATCAATTTTTTCGCCTCCAAGTTCAGTGTATTTTTTGTAGAACTCTGCTGCTTCCGGATACATTTTCTCGTTTGCACAGATAGTTGCGATTTCTTTGTATATGTCCACATTAGAAGGATCCAGTTCTATCAGTTTCTTATATTGCTCGATTGCTTTAGCTTTATTTCCGGTTTCACTCAAAGAATTTGCATAAGCCAGATAGTCCTGTTTCAGATATTTGATTGTATCATTTGCTTTAGGCAGGCTAAAGAATTTGTCTCCGGCTGATACTGCTGTTGCATAATCCTTCAAATCTGCGCTGGTATACATCGATAGACGATTCAATACAAAGTTATTTGGCTCTTTGCTTAGACCCTCGCTGATCAGTGTTTTTGCTTCATTGTACTGTTGGGTAAAATACTCTGCTGCAGCATAACGGGTAATATCTTCAATTGTATAATCACCACCTTTGAAATATTCCTTATAGGCAGCAATAGCATCCGGGTAGAAACCATCACGATACGATACGTCCGCCAAAGCTTTGTAAGCGATGCTATAGTTCGGATTTATTTCAATTACTTTCTTCAACATATCCGTAGCTGTTTTACGATTGATAAACTCGTAAACTCTGGCACCTTTCATATAGGCAAGGACACAGTTAGCATCGAAGTTGATAGCTTGGTCGTATTGCATAGCAGCATCACCGGGTTTATTTTCTTTAGCTAACATATCACCTTCAAATATGTATATATATGGAGATTTTTTATCCGCTTTGCGGGCATCCTGCAATTTCTCCAAAGCCTCTTCTTTCATGCCATTATCAAGAAACGCCTGAGCAATAGCAAGAATAACGGTTACATCTTTCTTGTTTTTCTTCTGAATTTCCTTCAGTTGATCTTCTGCGCCTTTCGGATCCGATTTTAATTGTAATTTAGCTAAACCGACTGCGCCAAGGCCGAAAGCAGCCTCAGGATTAGCAGCTTGGGCTTTTTCATAGAATGATTTGGCTTCAGCAACCTTACCTTCCTTGAATGCAATTTCGCCAAGATAGTAATTTGCTTCTGCCGGAGACTGGCTCAATGCCTTTTGAAAATATTCTTTCGCTAACTTCAATTCTCCGAGGCTCAGGTAATCCGCCCCGGGGCTATTTTGCGCTAAGGCCGAAATGCTGATCATAAGGCTCAGAAAAGAGCCTAAAAAATACTTCATTTTCATCTTTTTAAGTAATATTTTTGTGATTAATGATTTCTATTTTATATTAGTTGCCATATTATATCTACAGAGAAGGCCTTACACTCACTACTCTGGTTAAACCATATGCAGGGTAAAGACCGGCCTTATATACAATACGTTGTCCTCTTTCGCCAGCTGCAAAGTTAACAAAACCTGATGGTAATCCACCTCTCACATCTGAAATTATTATGTACAGACTCCGGCTTAAAGGGTATTTTTCTAATCCTATATAAGCTGCAAAAGGCTGATAACTGTTTCTATCAGTAGCCTCTTCGGCCCTACTGACAGCCATTACATTGATTTTATTAATAAAACTTAAATTGGTTGTATCGGACGGATTGCTAATCCAGTTCACCCCTATAATACCTAAAGCATTGGGCGTAGATGCAACATAATCTATCACCTGTTGGTTAGGCGTACGCTCCGACAGATCAATCGTTCTGGTACTATCAGAAGCTCTTGCTTTCAGGTTATTCCCGAGCTCACCTCCACAAATAGAGTCTCTGAGATACCTGACTGTACTTGAATTGGGGCTATCGAACGTCACGGCTATTTCACCCAACGATGATTTGGGATTAAGCTCTTTCCATGTACGAACCTCTCCTGTCATTATTCGCTTTATGTCTGCTACTGTTATCAGTGTATCAGTATTCGCTTTATTCACAATCAAAGCAATGGCATCTGTACCATACTTCTGCGAACGAACAACCCGGTTTCTTTCTTTTATTATCAGCCCTTCATTCGGTGTCAGTTCGCGAGCTGCTATAATAACACGCACACTGTCTTTCATGAATAAGTCGAAGGCTTGATTTTCACCGGTATAAATAGGGATAATAGTAGCATCTCTGTTCAATGCTTCGAACACATCGACTTGTTCCTGGACGATAGGTGCGAAACATTCATCAGCAACTATTGCTGCCAAGCCACTAGTAGGGGTATCGGTACGTGTAACCTTAGGTCCACTGCACGAATACAGAACCAATGATAAGATGAATAAAATAAAGCTCAACCTTTTCATAAACCTTTTTTTAACTGTCAAATTTATTCTTTCCAAGCTCTGTAAGCTCTGAACAAACCATATACAATAAGTAAAACTCCTCCGATGGTACGAGGTACTCCAACCGGAATAATATTTTCTAATACTGCTGTAAACGACAATGCACAACCTATTCCAAAATAGAATAGAGACATAAAAAATCCATATATTTTTTTTACGGGAGTCTTGTTTTCTTCTTTCATATCTTCTATTATTGGAAAAGAAGAGAAGATGACTTTTAATATTCAAACTTCTCTTCTTTTGTTAGTTTTATGTTTGTTATTTAAACAAATACTTCAAAAACATGCATTATTGTTTCAAGCGGAATACAATCGGAAGGGTAAAGTAAACCGGTACATTCAAACCGTTTTGCTTACCTGGAATCCATTTAGGCATCGCTTTTACAACCCTTACAGCTTCTTTATCACAAGATGGGTCGATACCACGAATTACCGTTACATCAGAGATTGCACCTGTTTTGGTAACAACGAAACGAATAGTAACACGTCCTTGTATTCCTGATTCCTGAGCTACAACCGGATATTTCAGATTATCATTGATAAATCTGTGCATCTCAGTTTCACCTCCGGGGAAGCTAGGCATCTGCTCTACTGTAACGAATGGTTTTTCTTCCACAGGTTTTTCTTCCACAATTTGCTTGTGCTCTCTCAACTCTGCGATATCGATACCATGTTTGTCGTCAGTACCTTTTACGTCAGCTACTGAAATCTGGATTTTAGTTTCCTGAATTTCTTCCTGACCTACCATCTTTTCTTCAGCTACTTCTTCGTCCTTAGCAATTGTCGGTGGAACGAATTTCACTGTTGTTTTCAACGGTGGTGGCGGTGGAGCTGTTTCCTGTTTAATAATGTTCTCTTCCGGAATTTCTTGTTCTACCGGAATATTAGACATCTCATATGCCTCATCCATTGGTCCGCCTTGGTTCTGCGTAAGCTTTTTGATTTCACTTACCAATCCTGGTAAAGCGGAAACAAAACCCGCAAATACACAAACGACAAGGAATGCTACGATATGCCTCTTCGAAGATGATTGACGTAGTCTGTAGGCACCATACTGTTTGTTTTTCCCTTCAAAAACTACATCACACCATTCTGCGGAATTTAATCTGATATCTTTTGACATAATTTACTCCTTATAATGTGATTACTTTTTTGGTGGTGCTGCCTGTGCCCCATAAGCTCCCTTAGTCTTGAGATTCTCCAAAAGGAATTGGTCCCCCTCGGTCATATCCACGATAGCATATTTGTCAATACTGCAAATCTGCATTTCATCCAGAGCATCTACAAGATTTGCATAATTAGCGTCGGCAGTAGGTTTTATTACAACAACCTGCCCATCTTTATCGCCTTTTATTTCTTTAGATCTTGTTTGAAACTCTTCGTCAGACATTTTCTTGTTAGTCACAAATTTCTCTTGTTTCAGTTCCTTCATTTTTGCCACAATGGTTTTATTTCTGTCCAAAAGCAGCGCACGAAGTCCTTCCGGTGAAAAATCTGTTTCTTTCAAAGTTGTATAGTCTTCATAATTCGGTATACCTGTATAATAATATACCTTATCATTTTCTCCTAGTATAAGGGTGATTGCTTTTGATTCCTTCACCTTTACTTCTTCATCTTCGTTCAGTTTCTCATTGGTAGGCATCGCGATATCCATCACCTGCGGCTTACTCAATGTTGTACAGAACATAAAGAATGTTATCAAAAGCATATTCATATCTACCATAGGGGTAAAGTCCACCCTCAGTGTCTGTTTTTTCGGTTTACCTTTTTTTTCTTCTCCCCCACCGGTCTCTATTGAAGCCATAATCTTTTCTTTTTAAAATTTTAAATTTGATTATTACAAGCCTTCCGGCATTTTCTTGAGAGTTGTAACGAGGCTGTACCTGTTTTCTTTCATCTCCACCAGAATTTTCATCACTTTATCCACATCGGGATACGGTGTTGTCTGGTCTGATTTAATAGCAATCTGCATATTGTCACCACCTATTTCACGCGCATGTTTCACCCAACGTGTCAACTGATTGTTGGTACTGTCGGTTGGAACACCCATTTTTTTGATTTCTTCATCCTGCGCACTCAATGGCAAGTCTAAAAAAGCGGACATTCTACTCATAGGCACCCCGATGTGTGATTGCTCTACGAAAGACCTTACCTGCTTGTCATTAAACGTAATACCATAGTCCTGCCCCATCAACTGTAATACCGATTTTTTGGCATTATCATCGTCCAAATTAAGAAATACCCGTCCTTGTGTGTCTATCAATATAGTTAATACATTATATTCAGAGATCTTACGTTCGGATACTGACGCCGGTGTCAAAACCTGTACCGGCTCTTTTGGCAAGAATGTTGCTGTAAGCATGAAGAATGTGAGCAAGAGTACAGTAACATCACTCATCGCGGTCATGTCGATGAACGTGCTCTGTTTTTTTACCTTAATCTTTCCCATCTTCTTGTTTTTACTTATTAGAGTAGAATTTCACAGAAATTCCACAAATTATTCCGAAATTTTTTAATTATTTAGCTAAACCTCCGTGTAGGTTAGTGTAAGTCTGGCCAATAGCAAAACCTACTTCGTCTACAGCGTTAGTCATATCTTCAACTTTTCCGGAGAAGTAAGAATAAGAAATGATCGCACAAGCACCTGTACCGATACCCATCGCAGTATTCATAAGCGCCTCAGAGATACCGATTGCCAATGCCGTTGAATCCGGAGCACCTTCTTGTCCCATCGCACCGAACGACTTGATCATACCAAGCACCGTTCCGAATAGCCCCATCAGCGTACCTAATGTAGAGATAGTAGCGATAACCGATAAGTTTTGTTGCAAATATGGAAGTTCCAATGTTGTAGCTTCTTCAATTTCTTTCTGAATGATCGCAGCTTTTTCGTCATTGTGCAGGTCTGTCAATTTCTCTACATCTGCATATCTGATCAAACCAGCTTTAAGGATATTAGCAACCGAACCTTTCTGCTCGTCGCAAAGCTTAGATGCTCCAGCGATATCACCGGCTTCCAGTTTAGCTTTTGCGTTCATCACAAATTTAGCTGTACTTCCTTTACCGCTAGCTCTGTTCAATGCGAAAAATCTTTCAACAGAAAGAGTAAGTACTGTAAGCAACAATGTGATTACGATAGGAATTACGAAACCTCCCTGAAATAGAGTCCCGAGTATGTTTCCTCCTATCGGATGACCTTTTTCGTCGAAGTTACTGTCTGCACCTGCTACCAGATAGAAGAATAGGTGAGCTACGATAGCACATCCAATAACTACTACAAAAGCTGAAACACCTTTTGATCTAGGCTTTTTGTTCGATTGTTGTTTTTTAGTTTCCATAATGATAATAAATAATTTAAGTTTAGTGAATCAATTTTTTGTTTTATAATTGTTATACATTCAATATTTCAAACTC
>QMCD01001995.1_pt1 | contig 11776 bp, 6 predicted proteins | sample 1821841 | NCBI WGS metagenome assembly QMCD01 (sample SAMN01991225, study PRJNA193472) | Termite gut metagenome, whole genome shotgun sequencing project. | isolation source: worker | host: Macrotermes natalensis | reverse complement strand
GTACTGGCGCAACGGCCCCGCCGCGCTCGGCGAGGGCGCGGTATGCTCGGCCCAGAAGATATCGGATTTTTACGCTGAAAAAAACGGGGAAGTAAATCCTAACGACCCCCCTCCCGCGATGCGAGAGGATATGGAGTCGCGCTGGCTTGCCGACAACTCCGACCCAGTGAAGGACAACCTCGTGAGGGCATGCCTCGCGGTGCGCCGCAATATCGGCACGCACCTGGGAATGCGCTGGCCCGACATGAAGCGCCACGGCATCAGGCTCACACGCAAGGTGATGCTCACCGACACGCAGGTGGACGCGGCCGCGTCGTTCGTGGTGGAGCCTTACAGCAACCTCACGGCGTTGCAGTTACCCAACGCCGTTATCGCGGCAGGCATGACCCCCAACCCGAGATAGGCGCGTAAGCGCACAACGTCATGCAGAGGAGCGGAGCGACGTAGGCATCTACCGCTGTTGAAAAAAAGAACACAAAGGTAGATTACCTTCGGTTTCCTCTTTCGCGCCTCGGCCATTTGTGAGCAAGCTCACATGGCACTCGGCTTGGCGTCGGTTGCCACGGGACTAAAGCCCCTCGCAATGACGACCGGAGATTTATACAAACTAAAGTTACCGCAATAAATTGCGGGGGTTTAACCATTAAATGGAACAATAAAAATTATGAGAAAGATATTATTATTGCTTGCCGTCATCGTTGCGGCGACGGCCTGCAAACAGGACAACCCCAACACGTGCAACTCGATATTCGACACGGGTTCGCCCGAACGGAACTCGTTCGACAAGTGGTTGATGCAGAACTACACGATACCCTACAACATCAAGGTATACTACCTGATGAAGGATATCGAAACCGACTACTACTACAACGTTGTTCCGGCCGATATTCACAAGTCGAAGCAGTTGTCGAAGATGATGAAATTCATGTGGCTCGAACCGTATGAGAAGGTGGCGAAAAACGGCATCCACTTCGTGCGCAGTACCGTTCCGCCCGTATTCCACTACATCGGCTCGTCCCAGCACCAGAGCAACGGTACGATAATTCTCGGTACGGCCTCGGGCGGCGTGATGATCACGATGATGGACATCAACAACTTCGACCCCAAGTCGGAGGAGTATGTACTGGAGGTGCTCAGCACGATACACCACGAGTTCGCCCACATCCTACACCAGAGGATGCCCTACACCGAGGAGTTCCAGAAACTCTCGGCGGCTGACTACGATGCGAGCGGTTGGCAGGATCGGGACGAGTTGACCGCCGCCAGACTGGGCTTCGTAACGCCGTATGCAGGCAAAGCGTCCGAGGAAGACTTCGTGGAGCAGATCGCCCGCTACCTGAGCTGGAGCGACGAGAAGTGGGAGCAGACGCTGCGGTATGCCGGCTCCGAGGGGCGCGAGTTGATACTGAAGAAACACGACATGGTGATGAGCTACATGCGCATGACGTGGGGCATAGACCTCGACGAACTGAAAGCGGAGATACAAAGGCGACTGCTCGACCTCCAGAGTATGGATTTCGAAAATCTCGGATTCTAAAAACGATCGAACATTATGAAAAAGATATTTCTATATTTAACAGTGGTCTCGCTTGCGCTGGGCGCGTGCGAGGTCATGCCCGACCCGGTTTTCGACGAGTCGGCGTCGCATAGACTGACAGCGGCGGTCGAGGAGGCCCAGAAGGTGCTGATGGCCGCGCCCAACGGCTGGCTGGTGGAATACTATCCCAACAGCACTCAAAAATTCGGCGGCTTCAACCTGCTGTTCAAATTCAAAGACCACGAGAACGTGGAGGTGCGCTCGCAGCGCGAACCAGCGGCGACCGTTGCCAGCCTCTACAATATGGGCGAAGACCGCGGCCCGACGGTGAACATGAGCAGCTACAACAGGCTTCTGCACGTATTCGCCGATCCGGGAGAGAGGCTCGGCTCGGGCAAGGGCTACTCCTATCAGGGCGACTATGAGTTCGTGATAGAGAAGGCCGCGGCCGACGAGGTGATCATGATGGGCAAGAAGACGCAGAATAGGATACGCATGACGCCGTGGGACGGCGGCAGTTGGGATACCTACTGCACCGGAGTGGCAGCCGTGGAGTTGGGCGCGACGGTTCCCACCAAAATGACGGTGGCCGGTGTGGACGTTGCCGCCATCAGCAAGGATCCGGGCGGGATGAGGTATACCTTCAACTTTCCCGGACAGTTGTCGCAGTCGATGCCGTTCATCGCTGTTCCGGGTGGCTTCAAATGTTACGAGCCGGTCGTGCTCGCGGGCAACGACAACTTCCCCGCGGAGCTGCGGGGCGTGACGATGCGGAACTTCAGGCACGAACCCGCGGCCAGGCGTTTCGTCTGCACCGACGCGGGGGTGGATGCTACGATCGAGTACCGCGCCGTTCCGAAGTACGAGACCCAGTTCGCGGGAACCTACACGATGAACTACTCGAACTACTACGCATCGACCACGCGTAACAGGAGTGCCACGGTCAGGATAGAGGATGCAGGCGACAACTACTACTATCTGGTGGGCCTGCTCAACGAGGCCGACGAGGAGAAGGGCGACGTGCTGCTGCGGTATATTCCGGGCATCGGTCTTCGCTTTACACCCCAAAACCTGTTCAAGCGGATCATTACGATGAACGTGTCGCAGGAGCCGCAGATGGTGAACTGCTACCTGGAACTCAACACCGTCTCCGGCTGGACGACTACGGATTCTTCTTACGGCGTGCAGACCTCCAACGTGGTGACCGACGATGTCGGCAATCTGGTCTCGTTCGAGCTGGGCTCCGACTATGGCGGATATAGTTATGGGCCCGCGAACGGTTTATATGCGTCTTATTACAACAACGGCTATGTCAACATGAACGACACCGACACACCATTTACGTGTGTTAACGGCGACAGGGCCATTGTCCACATGCAATTCATTAAACAATAACGAGCCATGAGAAAATTGTTATATATGATGTCGCTCGTGCCGCTCATGTGGGCGTGCGACAATTACAGCTACGACGCGGTCGACAACACTCTCGGCGGCATAGACCTGACCGACCTCCATTTCGACGCGGCGGGCGGCAACACCACCCTCACCGTCACCGCGGAGTCAGGCGAAGTCAGGGCGTCGAGCGACGCGCCGTGGTGCACCACGACGGTATCGGGCAACGAGATCACCGTTACGGCAGCCGACAACTATGCCGATCAGATGGGCCGCGTGGCCGTCCTCACGGTAACGCGCGGCGGCAAATCGGCGAAGATACCGGTCAACCAAAGGGGACACCACTTCGAGGTGGAGAGCCTGTCGATGAACGTCTCTTTCCTCACCGGTTCCCACAGCGTCGGCTTCGAGTCGGTCAACCCCGTCACCGCCACCTCCGAGGCGGAGTGGATCACCGATATCACGGTCGCCGGCAACAATACGGTGAATTTCAACGTCACGCGGAATCCCGCCGGCGCAGACCCACGTACCGGCAGGATAAAACTGACGCAGAACGGCTACAACCGCTACGTCGACGTCACGCAGGGCGAAGGCATGCTGCTCTACGAGGACTACCTCGGGACGTACAAGATGCATTTTGCCTCTAATGGCTATTTTGAAACGGGCTGGACTCGCGACAAGTACATTACCGTAACGTTCGAGCAGAAAGAGTACGGCAAAACATACTACATCAGAGGGATGCTGTCTGACGACTGGGAGCCGTGGGCCGACATCGTGGCGAATTACAGCGAGGCCGGTCCCGTGTTTTTGTCGCAGGTGATATACATATACACGGATGGCACTGTTATTTGGTGTATGACTCAAGTATATTATGGTAGTTCCGGCTGGTGGCTTGGTAACGGTGAAAACTGTGGCTTTAAACCCTCGAACCTCGTGTTCGACGCCGCAACCGGAGACCTGAGTTTCGAGTGGATCGATAACGGAGGATTTGGTTATGACGGTTACGACCAGCGCGGTATAATTTACTATACCTCGACTAGCCAGTGGGTTGCAGCGGGGACTGCGTCCGCCGACTATGGGCAATTATACCGCCCGCGGCTGGAAAAGGTCGTCGCGGAGTAAGCCCGTCTTACCCGGTAACAGAAAGGAACCTGCCCCGAAAATGACAGGTTCTTCCTCCTCGCGGCTCGGCAGAGCCAAGCTTGCTTGGCTCTGCTCTCGCTCCTTGAAAGCGCAAGTTGACGGGCAAAAAGATGCCCGTCTTCCTCGCTCCGCAGCGTCGGTTAGGGGCTACGCCCCGGCGTGCAACGTTCCGCGTCCATTGCGGAGTGGTCTCGCTGGGTTGCGGAACGGGTTCCGGGGAGACGGAAACGGTGTCGCCGGGCAGCGATTATACCAATCTATGTGTAACGGTATATTCGCCAATGTGCGAATATACCGTTACACATAGATTGGTATAATTAACGTGAGTTTTCACGTGTAAATCCCGACTGTGGCCTACATCTCCTTCGGGGTCACGGCGACCACGTTGCCGAGGCCGGAGAACCTCATCTCCTTGGTGCTGGCGACGTTCCGGCCGCCGGCATCCTTCTCCGTGTATTTATACGTCGCGATCTGGAGTTTGCCGTCCAGCGTGTTGGCCGGACAGTAGTAAAGCGCGAGCGTGCAGCACCGGTCGTCGGGCAGCGACGGGTCGCGGGTGACAACGTATATCATGTCGCGCATGTTGACGGGGTCGACCACGCTCTGGTCGGAGAACTGCTTCAGGTCGCGGAACTTTTTGAATACCACAACCTCGTGCCCCGCGGGTACGATGCCCTCCGAGATATCCTGCGGCATGGCGTTGGGCGAGGTGGTCGATACGGACTTGACCCGGTGGTCGGGGGTGACATAATACAGATAGCCGAAGTCCATGCGCCCGAAGAACCTGGCCCGGCCTATCTCGTCGAACGCGAAGTCGGTCACCCCGAACTTCTCGGCGTCGCCCAGAGGGCTGACGATCTGGAAATCGAGCAGGCGGTAGATCCCCCGGTCGTTATCCCGCACGACTGCCCACATCAGGTTGGCGTTGGCGGAATATGGATTGGGGTTGTCCGCGGCGGCATAGCAGTTGGACATATACACAAGGTCGTGGGCGGGATTGTCGAATTCATAGTCATAGTCCGTCATGCCCCACTCCCAGTTTATAATATATGGGATATTGATGCAATACATCGAAGTCGCCATATCGCCCATGCCGTAATTCCATATTATCGAGGTCGGCTTTATAACGATCTTGTGGGCGCTTTCGTCGAAGAAGAACACACCCCTGTCGTGCCGCGCCGCGAAATATGGCGAGACGGGGAAAGTCCCCAGCAGCTCTCCGTCCCACTCGGACATCGCATCCCAGGCAGACATCTGGTTGTGGTGCATGTTTATCAGCCAGGTCCCCCAACTGTCGTTGCTGTAAGAGTACCAGTTGCCGTCGATCATGAACAGCGTCAGGCGCGCATTGGGGGTCGTGGCCCCGGCTGCGTCCATCCGTGTGGGGACTATGTTGCCCGAAAGCTTCGACTCGCGGCTTACCATATTCGAAATGTTGTACTCGGGCTTCCACGAGAAATCGGACGAATTGACCCTGTCGCAGTTCTTGTCCGTTAGTATCCAGATCGCGTAATTCGCGCCTGCTTTTCCCGAGTAGGTCAGCGAGGGCGAGAACGCATCCCTGTAAGCCATTATATCCACAGCCTTGCGGTTACTCAGGTCGAGCCGCTCGCCATCGCCGGGAAGCAGGTGCACGTCGCGGAACAACTGCTCGCCTCCGTCGGCCGGCAGCGCGAGCATATCCAGCGCCGCGTCGTCGCCCCTCTGGCATAGGAGAAGGAATCCCTGGGTGAAGAGCGTCGTCGTCCTTATCGTGAACTTGTGGGTGTAGACCACGCCGCTCGTTTCGTTCTTCACGCGGTAGCGCATGCTGTAATCGCCGGGATGGGCGAACAGTCCCGTAATTTCGAGTTCGAGGTCGCGCTCGGTCGAGACAAGCTCCTGCGCCGTGCCCCTCATGCGTATCCACTCGTATGTGCAATCCTCTTCGGCCTCGCCCGCCGAGAAATCGAGGACAGGACTGATGGTGAGCACGTCGAGCGATTTGACGTTGTACACATCGTCTATGCCGCCGATGGCGATTGCGTTCACCGGCGTGTAGTCGTAATTCCCCTTATCCTCATTGCACGCCGCCGCGAAGAGAAAGGCCGACACTAAAAGATATTTGATCGTTCGTTTCATTTTCTCGAATTTTAGAGTTCGTTTCACGGCGGTCGGCCTATATGTCGATTATGCCCCACATATCGGCGAGCCTCACCTCCTGATTGTTCTCGTCCAGCAGCGGTGCGCCGTTCTCGGTTTTGTAATCCCTCAACGCCCGGTTCACCTCGCGTATCCAGACAGCCTTTATAATAGCCTGGTAATTCGCCCCGAGCCGATTGGTCAGGTAATCGGCGGCATTGCGCCAGATGCCTGTTTCGATCGACTCTTCGATGCCCGACGAAGTCCCGAAAACCGGATCCCACCACTGTGGGTCGAGTCGGAGCGTCTGACAGATGAAGTCGAACTTCACTTTGGACCAGGCTCCAAACCCCTCTGTTATGATGGCCCTGAACGTATTGTTCGCCGCCGACTGCACGAAGAGCGATGGGACCTGAAGGTTGTTATAGTTGACCGTATATTCGAGGTTCGAGCGGCCGGTCGCCTCGTCCTCGATCACGAAGTCGGTACGGAAGTTCCCGTTCTCCACGATCCTCAGCCTGATGCGCAGCCCCGGATATTTCGCAACATTCGGCTCGGCGTCGGCGGTGGCCTGGGTGAGGTGGTCGGTGTTGATCAGCTTCACTTTTATCACGCCGTCGATCTTACCCGCCGGGATGACGGCCTCGACGATCTCGAAGTCGGTGCCCTCTACGGCCGTCGTGCCTAATTCCTGCACTCCGCCATCGCGAACGCCTGTCGTTACGGTCACGACCTCGACCGCCCTGTCGACATCGGAAGTGCGCCCCATCGTTTTAATCGACAATTCGATCACACGCTCCGTCTCGCCGAATTTGCCGATGTTGACGACCACCGAGTCGACGTGGGTCGCATACCATGCGTCGGTGGCCGGCGCATAGTTGAAGAACACGCGCGCCGGGGATTCGTACAGCTCTATCTTGTCCTTCACGCAGGAGAGCGTCGCAGCCCCCAGAAAGCAGAGGGGAAGGAGGTATGTCATTATTCTTTTCATAGTCCGTGGATATTAGAAATTTGACTCGGCTGGCGGAACGGGGACGACGTAAACGTCCTCGGGAGTGCGGCCCAGTTCAGCAAAGGTGATATATCCGTTCGTGCCGAATCCAGCTATCGTGTTGCCGGTGATCACCCGGTCTTTTTTGTTGCGCTTTAGGAAGAAGAATGTCTGGCCTTCGAGAAAAAATTCGCGGTAATATTCACGTTCGAGCATGAACTCTGCCTCCTCGCGCGTGGCGTCCAACGGGAGCTGTGTCTGGCTCGAATAATCGCCCGTGCTCACCTGCAAGCCGCGTCGGCCCAACACCGCATTGATAGCATCAATGGCGCCCGGCACGTCGTCGCGATTGAGACATGCCTCCGCCTTAATGTAGTAGAGTTCGGAGATGCGCATCAGCGCCTGCATATTGCGCAACTTGACGGCCAGCGGAGTTGTGTAGGAGTAGTTGTTATACTTTCGCGAGAAATAGTACGGTTCTGGCGAGCCGATCGAACCCATCTCGGTAGACGAGACGGCCCACTGGAGCTTACGCACGTCGGCGATCCTCGAAAAGGCGATATCGCCTATGTCGTACATATTCCGAAGCAGGTTGCTCTCGGCAGCCAGATAGTCGTCGTTGGTGCTGTTCTGGAAATAGCATTTCCACTGGTTCGGCAGGTCGGGATTGTCTACTCCGAATATCACCTCGTCGTAGAAAACATAGTTTTGACTGGAGGCGATGTTCGTATTGAAGGGCGTCCATGCGAAGGGTTTTGCTTTCACGTCCTGTTCCGAGGGGCGGTTCCGGTCGATTGCGGCGGCTATGATCCTGTCGGCAAGCTCTGCCGCTTCCTCGTCGTCGCCCCGCAACAGCAGCACACGGGCGCGCAGTAGTTGGACGGCATAGTAGTTCATTCGGAAGTTGCGGTAGGCTTTCACAGCTTTCTCTCCGGCGGAGAGCGCGTCGACCGCCGCCTGGTCGTCCATCACGGTATTGCCCGTCACGATATTGTCGGCGGAGAGATAGTCAGACGCCGTTTTAATGTCGCCGAGCACGAGTTCCAGAACTTCGGAGGCAGTGCCATAAGTGCGCAGAACCACGGCGGCCGACCGATTATAGGGAATTGACTCGGCATCGGGGTTGTCCTTATAGATCGGCCCGAACAGGCGCAACAGGTCGAAGTGGAGCATCGCACGCAGGCCGTATGCCTCACCCAACATTATGTTGCGCCGCGCCTCGGGGACTACACTACTATTCTCCACGTTCGCAATGAATACATTAATTGACAGGATGGTGGCGTAGGCCTTCTCCCATATCGGCCCGAAGCAGCTTTCGACGACCTGGTCGTTGTAGTCGTAAAGCCCGAGGCTGACCCGGTCGCCGAGGTGTGGATTCTGGTAGGTATCGAGCGGGAAGTCGTAAAAATGGGCGAGCATCTCTATTGTCGTCATCCCGAGGTGGCCGCCATAGAGGCTTCTGTCCACGATGTCGCGGTAGAGGCCGTTCAGGGCGATATTCGTACCCTCTTCGGTTGCGAAGAGGTCTTTTTCGAGCATGCGGTCTTTCGGCGGTACGTCGAGCCAGTCGGCACACGACGAGAGCAGGCAGACGACAGCGAGCAGGGCCGGTATTTTTATTATGTTCATAGTTTTGCCGTATTTTAGAACCTTGCGGTCAGGTTAAACGATACTGTTTGCTGGAACGGATAGTCGATACCGCGTTCGGCTTCGATGGAGCTGATTGTGAAAATGTCGGTCATCGAGATGCCGAATACGAGGTCTTCGAGGCCCGATCGCTTCACCCATACGTAATTCGAGAAATCCCACGCGATGCGGATGCTTTCGCCCTTGAGGTAGTTGTTCTTTTGCGCAAAGCGCGATGTGAGCTGTGTGCGGTTCGCGCCGCGGGCGGCGGTATAGACGAGTGTGCGGAAGGGCTTCTCGTCCCCCGGCTCGGCCCAGCGGTCGGTCAGTGCGCGACGGTCCTGATTATATATGAACTTGTCGTAGTCGATGTTCTCGACCTTGTTGAACAGCGCGTCGTTGTACATATACCCGCCGAGGCTGTAACGGAAGTTGAAGCCGGTCTGGAGGTTGCCGCAGTTGAAGGTGAACCCGAAGATGCCCAGAAGTTTCGGCCTTGTGGAGCGGTAGCTCACACGGTCGAGCGCGTTATATTCGAAGGTCGGCGTGCCATCCAGTGCGTGGTAGACCTCGCGTCCCGTGGCGGGGTCGATCCCCAATGAGCGCACTACCCAGATCGCGTCGGGGTCGGCGCCGTCCTGATATTTTTGCAGCATGTAGCTGATCGCCTGCGAACTGATGAATGTCCCGGCGTTGGAATAGTTGTCCAGCGCGCCGTTGTTGTCGTCGAACAGCTCTTTGTTCAGCACCTCGAACGCATTTCCGAAGCCGCCGTACTTTTGGCGGTTTGACCCGGCTTTCAGGCGTACGTTCAGCAGGGTGCGGTCTTCCGGGCGGTCGATGACGTTGTACGACACCGAGAATTCGACGCCGCGCGTTTGCATATACCCCAGGTTCATATCATAGCTTCCCACGCCCGTGTGCGGAGCCTGCGGAACGGCTATCACCAGAGGGTCGGTCTTGTGGGCGTAGTAGTCGAGGGAGATGCGCAGGTCGTTGTCCATTAACGAGATGTCCGCGCCCACCGAAGCTTTCCCGATCTTCATCCAATCGAGGTCGGGGTTCGCGAAACTCGACATCCCTGCCGCCTCGCCGAAGCGTCCGCTTCCCGAATAGAGGCTGTATACCGTGGAGTTGAGCATGCCGACGTTCTGGTTACCGTTTGTACCGTAAGTGGCACGCAGTTTAAGCTCGTCCAGCCATTCCCAATCTTCGGCGAACCGTTCGCGGCGGATGTTCCAGCCCACGCCAGCCGACCAGTTGATCGTGAACGGGTTGTTGCGGCCGAACGACGTCGAGCCGTCCGAGCTAAGGTTCAGGTCGAACAGGTAGCGGTACATGTAATTATAGTTGAACGAAAACAGGAACGAAACGTTGCGGATGAGGTTGTCGGAAAACCCCGGGCGCGAGTTCGGTGGGAAGGAGTAGGCGTATGAGGGTACTGCGCCGACCCCCACAGGGAAGCCCAGCGCAGTGTAGCTGTCGCCCCACGTATGGAACTCACCCGCCGACGCGCGGCCGATAAGCGTAAAGTTGTGGCCGTCCCACGAATGGTTGTACGATGCCGAGACATTGGCCTCGACCGCCCATGTGTCCGATTCGCTGCCCGTATACCGCCCCTGCTCCGTGTAGTTCAGGTTGCGGAAGCTGGTGTGGCGCGGGTCGACGAAATCCACCCCGTTGGTAGAGTTGCGGCGCAGGCTCAACTGGCCGGTCAGGCGCAGGCCGATGTCGGTGCGCGTCCACTCGACGGCGGTGTTGTTGATGAACCCGAACGTTTTCTGCCCGTTGTGCGTGTCGAGCGAGGCGTTGAAGAGCGGGTTGGCGTTGAAATATGTTTTGCTGCCGATGTTGCTCACCGGCGAGCCGTACTCGTCATATGGCAGGGCGTAAGGGTTGGCGTTCACGAAATCGGCGAACGATCCCCACGCGCCGCTGAATGCGTGCGTCGAGTTCAGCGTGAGGTTGTTCGAGATGTTGAGGTTCCGATGGCGGTATGTTAGGCGGATATTCCCGCCGGCGGTCTCGCGCCCGGTCTCCTTCATCACGCCGTTGGTCTTGCCGTAATTGACGTTCGCCACCCAGTTGAGTTTGCCCTCGCCGCCCGAGATGGCCAGCGAATGCTTGTGGGTGACGGCCGTGCGGATCGGCTTGTCGAGCCAGTAGGTGTCCACGCCGCTTTGGACGAGCGCGAGCTTCTCGTAATAATCCGACGTGTTGTCGGGATGGTCGTAGGGAAGCCGGTTGATGGTATAGTAGCCCGCGAGGCGTTCGAATTCGAGTTTCTCGGCGGCGTTCATCATGTTGTAGACGCTCAGGTCGGCCCAGCCGATCTGGAGGTCGCCGTTGTAGGAGAGGAAAAGTTTCCCGCCTTTGGGGCGAATTGTCTCGATCACCACGACGCCGTTTGCGCCCTTCGACCCGAAGATAGCCGTTGAGGCCGCGTCCTTGAGCAGGGTCAATGATGCGATGCGGTTTATGTCAAGGTCGTTCACCTCGGCGAGTGTAGCCTCGAAACCGTCGATCAGAAAAAGCGGCAGGTTGGGGTTCACCCGGTATTCGTCCTGAAGGTTGGTCAGGCTGAGCGCCGACTTACCGCGCAGTTCGATGTTCGGAAGCGTGTTGGGGTCGGAGCCGCGCATGTTGTCGTCGATGATGACGAACGCCGGGTCGAGCGTCTTGAGGCCCTGCAACACGTTGAGGTTGCCCGCCTCCTTGAGCTGCTGTCCGGTGAACGACGCATACGATCCCGTGAAACCGGCCCGTTCGCGCTGTATGATACCCGATTCGACGACCACCCCGTCAATCTGCGTCGCGCCCGCGAGCGTCACCGTGTAGGCGTTCACGCCGACGCGCAGCACGAGCGTCGCGCTCTCCATCCCGACGAAGGAGACCAGGAGCGTCTCGCCGAACGAGGCGACGTTTATCCTGAACGTCCCCGCGGCATCGGTCGCCGTTCCCGTGCC
>QMCD01001994.1_pt2 | contig 11778 bp, 11 predicted proteins | sample 1821841 | NCBI WGS metagenome assembly QMCD01 (sample SAMN01991225, study PRJNA193472) | Termite gut metagenome, whole genome shotgun sequencing project. | isolation source: worker | host: Macrotermes natalensis | reverse complement strand
ACTCCTCATTCTATTTCCGAAAAAAAACCACACAACTAAAAAACAGGCATATATGCCGCAAAATAACAGCCATGAACTTTACGCCATAAAAACGCCAACATGCCAAAAACAATAAAATTACTAAAAAAGGCAGTTTTATCAATTTCTAATCGTATCTTTGCCAATTAATAAGACAACCAAAGAAAAAAATAAGGAGAATACAAAATGAACTATTTATTATTTTTACAGAATCTGGGCGCACCGGAAATCATTATCATTGCAATCATTATCCTGTTATTATTCGGAGGCAGAAAAATTCCGGAACTGATGAAAGGCTTGGGCAAAGGAATCAAGAACTTCAAAGAAGGAGTAAAAGGTATTGAAAACGATATCAACGCGGAAGATTCAACGACAACGAATAATTCGGAAAAATAAGGCATAGATATGTCACAACAACAGGAGGAGATGTCTTTCTGGGATCACCTGGAAGCATTACGCTGGACATTATTCAGGTGTGTGATCGTGCTTATAGTTTTTACTATAACGGGATTTGTTTTTACGCAGTATATATTTGATACCATCATTTTGGCGCCAACGCGTGCTGATTTTATTTTATATCGTGTACTATGCAAACTAACAACGACAATACCTCTTTTGCCTGATTTTTGCGATGACACCTATTGGGTAAAAATATTTAATGTAAAACTTATATCTCCGTTCTTCATCTCCATGTCAACCTCATTCTGGCTGGCACTATTAATAACATTTCCCTATCTTGTTTTTGAGATCTGGAAGTTTATAAGTCCGGCCTTGTATGATTATGAAAAGAAAAATGTACGATGGGCTTTTTTCTTTGGTACGATTATGTTTTTCACGGGATGTGCCGTAGGATATTTCTTTGTTTTTCCGATGACATTACGTTTTCTTGCAACTTACAACATAAGCGACGCCATAGAAAATCAGTCTTCATTGGAATCTTACGTTGATATGTTCATCATGCTCATATTTGCCATGGGAATCGTATTTGAGATGCCTTTGGTTTCATGGTTATTATCAAAACTGGGTCTTCTGACCCGTGCATTTTTCAACAAATACCGCCGTCATGCCGTTGCCGGCTTGTTGATCGTAGCCGCATTTATTACGCCAAGCAGTGATCCGTTCACACTCGGATGTGTATTTTTCCCGCTATACGGATTGTATGAATTAAGTGCGTTTTTTGTCAAAAAAGCGCCGGAAGAAGAAAACGATACTGGAACAGAAGTTGCTAAATTATGAAGAATGATAACGAAAAAAGCAGTTGGAAAAAATTTCAGAATAAAATAACACCCCAAGTCCGGAAACGGATAAACATCACCTTATGGAGTTGTTTCGGATTAGCCATCTTAAGCGCAACACTTATATTTACGGCGATTGCAAAAGGACGCATAGGATATATGCCTACCATAGAGTCACTGGAAAACCCGATAGACCGCTATGCGTCGCAGGTAATTTCAGAGGACGGGGTTCTGCTCGGAGTTTACTCCTATAGCAAAGACAACCGGATACACGTGAAATACAGTGATTTATCTCCGGAGTTAGTACAGGCCCTTATCGCAACGGAAGACAACCGGTTCGTAAAACACAGCGGAATCGATATCAAAGGTTTGATCCGCGCCGTCGTAAAACGGGGCATCCTGATGCAGAAAAGCGGAGGAGGGGGCAGTACGATTACACAACAGTTGGCCAAACAATTGTTTTCCCCAAGCGTGGGCAGTGTAACCGAACGTGTGCTCCAAAAACCGATCGAATGGGTGATCGCCGTAAAACTTGAAAAATACTATACAAAAGAGGAAATCATTAATATGTACCTGAACAAATTCGATTTCCTCTATAATGCCGTAGGAATACAATCGGCCGCACGCACCTATTTCAATACAACCCCCAAGAATCTCAAGATTGAAGAAGCCGCCACGTTGGTCGGAATGTGTAAAAACCCTTCGTATTATAATCCGAGAAGATTCAGCGAACGTGCAATAGGACGACGCAATACGGTATTGGGGCAAATGGAAAAATACGGATATATTGACAAAGCGACTTGTGACTCGTTGTCTCAATTGCCGCTGGAATTGAATTTTGCGCGCATCGACCACAAAGAAGGGGCGGCACCCTATCTCTGGGAATACATGCGCCAGACTCTTTCCGCGCAAAAACCCGTACGCGGCAATTATCCGTCATGGTTGCAGCAAAAATTTGCAGAAGATTCCGTTTCCTGGGAAACAAACCCCCTATACGGATGGTGCAACAAAAACACAAAACCAAACGGCAAACCGTATAATATCTATTCCGACGGGCTGAAGATTTATACGACATTGAATTCGCGCATGCAACAATACGCGGAAGATGTTGTCAAAGAACACTTGAGCAAAACGTTACAACCCTCTTTTTTCAAAGAAAAAAAGGGAAAAAAATATGCGCCTTTCACTTTTCCTTATTCAGTCCCGGATACAGAAAAAGAAAAACAGATTAACGAAATACTGAATCGTGCCGTCAACCAGTCGCACCGCTACAAAACGATGAAGGAAGCCGGGGCGAGCGAGGAAGAAATAACACGTATATTCAAAACGAAAACGGAAATGTCCGTCTTCAGTTGGGAAGGCATGAAAGATACCATTATGACTCCGCTTGATTCCATCCGGTATTATAAAAGTTTTCTGCGTACCGCGTTTATGGCGATGGATCCGCGTACCGGACATGTAAAAGCCTATGTGGGGGGTATTGATTTTGCTAATTTCCAATACGATATGGTTACTATGGGACGCCGGCAGATAGGTTCTACCATGAAACCGTTCGTATATTCCTTAGCGATGAGCGAAGGATTTACACCTTGCGATAAAATGCTTAATGTGCAACAACAATTATTAGATGAAGCCGGTACAATATGGAAACCGGCAAACTCAACGAACAAAAGAATAGGCGAAGAGGTGACCCTCCAGTGGGGACTACAGAATTCATCCAACTGGGTAACGGCATACCTGATGAAACACCTTTCTCCCTATGCGCTGGAAAGATTACTGCGCTCTTTCGGCTTTAAGGGGCATATCGACCCCGTTGTTGCCATGTGTCTGGGAACGCCGGATATTTCCGTATCCGAGATGGTCAGCGCCTATACCGTATTTACGAATAAAGGGCTCCGGATCGAACCGATGTATATCACCCACATCGAAGATGCATACGGTAATACGGTTGCTACGTTTACGTCAGAGATGAATGAAGTCTTACCGGAAGATGCTACCTATAAACTGCTAAGTATGCTGCAAAGTGTGGTAGACGGCGGCACGGCAGGCCGTTTACGCTATAGTTACGGCATAAAAGCGCCTATGGGAGGAAAAACCGGCACCACTCAAAATCATTCGGATGGCTGGTATATGGGCTTTACTCCAAGTATCGTGGCCGGTTGCTGGGTAGGAGGAGAGGATCGCTCCATCCATTTCGACACAATGGAAGGACAAGGCGCAAATGTTGCCTTACCCATCTATGCCAATTTCATGAAAAAGGTGTTTGCAGACAGCGAACTGGAATATTCGGAAAAAGAAACGTTTGACATTCCGGACGAATTTAAGGACCCATGTGCTTCCGGTAATAAAAAAGAAGATGAGAAAAAATCACGGCCCAGCGGATTCGATGATTTTTTTAACTGATAACCAAAGCCCTTATAAAACAGAAAACAAACCATCCGCATACGGACAGTTTAAATACCGTCCCCAAAACAAAACCGATAAACGCCCCGAAGCCGGCTTTCAGCGCTTCGGGCGCTTTTTTTCCGGCAAACAACAATTCCCCAAGCACCGCACCCAGGAAAGGCCCCAATATAACGCCCCACGGCGGGAACAAAAACAGGCCGGCAACAGTACCTGTGATACATCCTATATTTCCCCATTTACTGCCGTTCCATTTTTTTACGCCCAGAACCGGCAGCAGATAATCCGCCAACAGGGTCAGCAAAACCAACAATAACCACAGAACAAGTTGAGTAGTAGTAAACTGAACGCGCTCCGTAAAATGCAACAGCAGCAAACCGGCGTAAGACAGAGGTGGACCCGGCAAGGCCGGAAGAACGCTTCCGGCAATTCCGGCGAGCAGGCAAACAACTCCCGATACAATAAGTGCAATGTCTAAAATCATCTGTTTTCAATAAGCATACCGAAAGCATTTTGCCGGATCCTTCCGAAGAAACTTTCGATTGTCACTATTTTAATTCATTAAAAAAACCGCCGGTTATCAATTGTATATTGACTTCCGTTCAGAAAATCTTTCACCGGCATTCGTTTTTTTCCGGATAACTGAAGCGACAGTATCCGTATAAAACCATCTTTTGTCGCAACATCTATATAACACTTACCGCTGGTGCAAATGGTTCCGGGAGGCAACGAATGAGTTTCGCAGCGTTTCTCCGACTGAAAAATCTTCACCTGTATGCGTTGCCCTTCCGGAAGGATACACTCCGTCCATGCAGCCGGGTAAGGAGACAGGCCGCGTATAAAATCGTAAACCTGCCCGGTAGTCTGCTCCCAGTTTATACGGCATGTATCCTTAAATATTTTAGGCGCAAGATGTAATTCATCTACATTTCCATACAGCACATCCTGTGATATGGTATCAATGTTTCCGTTATTTTCAATCAGAAGATCTACTGTTTCCGTAACAAGTCTTGCCCCCATGAGCATCAATGCATCATGCACAATGCCCGCATCATCCGTTTCCGCAATGGGCAATCGTTCCCGGCGGATGATCCTGCCGGTATCAATCTCATGCGTAAGAAAAAAAGTAGTTACCCCGGTTTCCTTTTCCCCGTTTATGACAGCCCAGTTAATAGGCGCGGCGCCACGGTACTGAGGCAACAGGGAAGCATGCAGGTTAAACGTTCCGAAACGGGGCATATTCCATACAATTTCCGGCAACATCCGGAATGCAACTACAATCTGCAGATCAGCCTGTAAGGCCTGTAATTCACGGATAAACGATTCATCCTTCAGTTTTTCAGGCTGGAGCACAGGCAAACCCGCCGAAACGGCGTATTGTTTTACGGCCGATGCCTGAAGCACGCTACCATGACGCCCCACCGGCTTGTCCGGCATCGTAATCACCCCAACCACCTGATATCCGCCTTCAACAAGAGCGCGCAAACTCTCCGTCGCAAAATCCGGCGTACCCATAAATACTATCTTCAAATCGCTTTTTGTCATCTGTTTATTGGATATAAAAAAATAGATTTACGGCAAAAGTAAATATTTTTTCGTCCAATGCAACGTTTTATTATCAAATTACATCATATTCGGTACAAACTATCTTATATTTGCATGATCTGAGACTGAAAGAAAAGATAAATTTTAAATAACTATATACCTAAAAAAATGAAAAAATTGAATCGTAGATTAATCAAGGGTACAAACTGGGCGTTAGCCGGCCTGATGTCTTTGCTGGGATTTTCTTCCTGTGACGACAAATACAGCGCAGTTGAATACGGAACTCCATCTGCAGCGTTCGTCGTATCCGGAAAAGTAGCGGATACTGCGGGGAATGCTTTGGAAGGAATCAGGGTAGTGGTGCCCAGTGTAGATCATCACCAGAAAACCACTCCTACTTTTATCCCGGATAAGCCGGTTATTACCAATTATGTCAATGATACCCTTTATACAACAGCAGACGGTAGTTTCAACTATCCTTACGCAGGTTTTCCATCTAATGACTCCATTAATATAAAAATGAAATTTGAAGACATATCCGAAAATCCAAGTTTTGAAACCGATTCGGCAAAAGTAACATTTTTCAGTTCGGATTTGCAAAACGGTAGCGGATGGAATGCAGGCAGAGCCGAAAAAGAAATAAAGATTGAGCTGAAAAACAAAGAAAATGAATAGTTCCATCGGGCTAAAAAAGCGTCTGGCACTTGAGGTATTCCGGAAAATACACCGGAACAGAGTGAGCCTGCATGAGTTACGCACATTGTTTTGGGAATGCACATTGCGATGTAATATAGCATGCCGGCATTGCGGCAGCGATTGCCGGGTATCCGCTGCATATCCGGATATGCCGGTAGAAGATTTCCTGCAAGTCGTTGACGAAATAACGCCCTTTGTCGATACACATAAACTGCTTATCATTTTTACGGGAGGGGAAGCGCTTGTTCGTCCGGATATAGAAACATGTGGACTCGAATTGTACAAACGGGAATACCCTTGGGGGATTGTATCGAACGGATTGCTTTTTGCCGAACGATTAGATAGTTTGTTAGCTTCAGGACTACGGACGGCAACCATCAGCCTGGATGGGTTTGAAGAAGAACACAATTGGCTGAGGAGACATCCCGACAGTTTCAGTCATGCCGAACAATCTGTCAAAGAACTGATAAAAACAACAGGAGTAAACTGGGATGTTGTCACCTGCGCCAATCGGAAGAACTTCGATAGTTTACCCCGTTTCAAGAAGTACCTTTTGGATCTGGGCGTTAAGCAATGGCGGATTTTCACAGTCTTTCCCGTCGGCCGGGCCGCTGATATTCCCGAACTTCAACTGAACAACATGCAATTTGTGCAATTGATGGACTTTATCCGTGACTGTCGTCGCGAAGGTTTTCATGTTTCTTATGGCTGCGAAGGTTTTCTGGGAAATTACGAGGCGGACGTCCGTGATCACTTTTATGAATGTCATGCAGGCGTATCGGTTGCATCCGTATTAGCCGACGGTTCTATTTCCGGATGTCCGAGCATCCGCGCTAATTATTATCAGGGAAATATCTACAAAGACCGCTTCATGGATGTGTGGAACAACGGTTTTAAACCATATCGCGACCGCGAATGGACGCGCCGCGGCGAATGCGCCGACTGCAAAATGTTCCGCTACTGCGAGGGAAACGGCATGCACCTGCATAATGATAACGGCGATTTACTCGTTTGTCATTATAATAGAATAAAAGAAGGCATTCACAATTCAATCCCCTGAAAAAGTATCCACAAGCACTTCACGGTAGGCATTGAAAATCTTTGATTTGGAAACAAAGCCAAGATAGTGCCCTTCACTATCAACTACCGGGAGGTTCCATGCTTTCGTATCATCAAATAGTTTCATGATTTTCTCCATCGGCATGTCATTCACTATTTTAGCAGGCGGAGAAACCATGAAACGCGATACGTTGAAACGATCATACAGCTCCGGGCGGAACATGATATTCCGTATATTATCAACTAACACGAGCCCGATTAATTTACCATCTTCCTTCACCACCGGAAACATGCTGCGCGAACTCTGCGCAATTGCTCTTTTTACAATATCCCCCAATGACATATCGGGAGAAACCTTGAGAAAATCCGTCTCAATTATATTCTCCATTTTCAACAGGGTAAGCACTGCCTGATCCTTGTGATGCGTCATCAATTCTCCCTTTTGCGCAAGCCTCATGGAATAAATACTATGCGGTTCGAATGCGATGATGGTAGCATAAGAGCTGATAGACACAATCATTAACGGCAAAAATAAGTCATAACCACCCGTCAGTTCGGCAATCAGAAAAACGCCTGTCAGGGGTGCATGCATCACTCCCGACATCACGCCGGCCATTCCCATCAGTGCAAAGTTCTTTTCCGATAGCGGAGCGGATATATCAAAATAGTTGGACGCGTGAGCAAAGATAAAACCCGCAATACACCCCAGATAAAGGCTGGGAGCAAAAATCCCGCCACATCCGCCTCCGCTGTTTGTCGCGCTCGAAGCAAAAACTTTCATAAAGAGGATAAAACCCAGAAAAATAATGATCGACCAATAATTGTTTCCACTGATCATACCAAAGGGACTTTGATCCATCAGATGCAAAAAACGCCCGTCAAGAAGCGAACCGATCGTATCATATCCCTCTCCGTAAAGCGGAGGAAACAAAAAGATTAACACGCTCAATATAACCGAGCCTACCAGAAATTTCTGCCAGTAATGATTCCATTTCCGGTACAATCCTTCGATTTTGATCATCGCTCTCGTAAAATACAGGGAAACAAGGCCACAGAATATACCAAGCAGAAGCACATAAGGTATACGTTCGATAAGAAAAGCCTCTGTCTGGGAAAACTTAAACATGGCTTCCGTGCCCGTAAAAATATAAGACATCGTAGCCGCCGTCACCGACGAAATAAGCAACGGCAAAACAGACGTCATCGTAAGATCAAGCATCAATACTTCGATCACAAAAACAAGTCCGGCGATCGGGGCTTTGAAAATGCCGGCGATAGCGCCTGCGGCTCCACATCCGACAAGCAGCATCAACGTCTTTTGTTCCAGGCGAAAAGCCCGTCCGAGATTTGAGCCGATAGCGGCGCCGGTCAGCACAATCGGAGCTTCCGCCCCGACAGATCCGCCAAACCCGATCGTGACGGAGCTGGCCGCCAACGACGACCACATATTGTGAGGTTTGATACGGCTTTTATGCTGGGAGATGGCAAAAAGGATCTTCGTGACCCCGTGGCTTATGTCGTCACGAACAATGTATTTAACAAACAAGCCCGACAGCAGGATGCCTATTACCGGATAAATAAGCAACCAATAGTTTGCACCGTCCTGTAAATTAGAAGTAAGTACGCCCTGTATAAAGTGAATGGTATTCTTCAACAAGATAGCCGCCAAAGCGGAAGCCAGGCCCACGATAAAACTTATGATCAGAATAAATGTCCGCTCGTTGATATGTTTCTGACGCCAAATCAGAAATCGATAAAATGCTCCTTCTTTTTTCTTCATCCTTTAAACTCCTTTCCCGGTAAACACGATTTTAACCGTATATATCAATATGGTTATATCCAACATCAGCGACATATTCTCATAGTAAAGAATATCATAATCAAGCCGTTCAATCATTTTATCGACCGTTTCCGCATATCCGTATTTCACCATTCCCCAGGAAGTGATGCCTGGACGCACATTGTGAAGCAAATAGTAATAAGGCGCTTTCCGGACAATCTGATCAATGTAATAACGTTGTTCCGGACGAGGCCCTACAAGCGACATATCGCCTTTGAGTACATTCCAGAATTGCGGAATTTCATCCAGACGGTATTTACGAAGAAACCGTCCGAACGGGGTGACCCTCTTATCTTCGCGTACGGTCAACAAAGGCCCTTGCTGTACGGCGTCGGCATACATCGTCCGGAATTTATAAATAGTAAAAGGCTTGCCGCGATATCCGACCCTTTCCTGCTTAAAGAATACCGCACCTTTCGAGTCCATCTTCACTCTTATGGATATATACGCATACAATGGTGAAAAAAGTATCAGGACACAGATGGAAACAACCTTATCCAGAAACCATTTTATATTTTTCTCAAATTCGGAAAAGTTATTTTCCGTCACATCCACAAGCGGAATGCTATAAACTGTTTTCACCTTTACATTCAAAAAGAAATCTTTTTTTTCCGCCATTATCTTTATCGGTTTTTCATAGCGGTAAAGCGAATAAAGCAGCGGAACAATTTTACTTTTATCATCAATAGCGACAACAAGCGCGTCAATATGATTCTGCCCGATAATATCTATCAGGTCATCTACGGTTCCCAGAATTTCATCCGGTTTTACAACAGGTGCGAGACTATCACCATCCTCCTTAACAAACCCGGTAATACGGTAGCCTGACTCACATAAACCCTCAATCATTTTATGTGCATTGGCGCCTGTTCCTATAACGACTACATTTTCATACCATTCATGTCTCCATAATTTCCTGAGGGCATAGTTCGTAATAATTGCCCTTCCGGTGTAGGTCAGCAAAAACTGCAATATAAATAATAAGAAAAACAGTTTGTAATACACATGGAAAGAAGGTGGGAGTTCATTCAGCAGGACTATAAAAAAAATGACAACAGAACCCACCATTACCGTAACAAACGTAGAGAAAAACTCTCCTACACGTGATTTCCAAAACGGTTTATTATAATATCCGGAAATAAAATACAGCACAAACCAACAGAACGGCACTAAAATTTGTCCCCTCAACACGTCGGAATAAAGCAGAAAATCAGGCAAGGAAAAAAAATCATCTTGCGCCACTTCCTCATAACGGATCAGGTTAAACAACAACCAAACGATGGATGCCGTCATTAAATCCGTCAGGATGTATAGAATAGTCTGCCGTCTCTTATTCATCACTATTTATATAGATTTCTATTTTTTATATCCATATAAAGACAGATAATACTTATCGTTTAATCTGATATATAATATACTTTTTATTTCAAAAATCACTCATTGTGAGCTGAAGATCAGCAACAGGCTTTTTATTAACAGACAAATCAATATAATCAAACGTGGCAAGCGCAATCATAGCCGCATTATCTGTAGACCATTTCAAAGGAGGCAAACACAATTCAACGCCCATACTATCACACAATTTACCGGCTTCTTCACGCAATTGCGGACTTGCGGCAACCCCTCCCACAATAACAAAAGATTTGGACGGATATTTCTTTAATGCTAATTTGGATTTTTTAATCAACACATCCATTACAGCTTGAACAAATGATGCCGCAACATCTTTATGAATAACATTTTCATTTGCATCCATATAACGTGCTACCGCAGACTTTAAGCCCGAAAATGAAAAATCTAAACCTTTATTAATAACAGGACGCGGAAAAGGAATTACCGGACTGCCTTCTTTTGCCAATTTATCAACGACAGGCCCTCCGGGATAACCTAAACCTAACATTCGTCCCACTTTATCATATGTTTCTCCGACAGAATCATCAGATGTGCTTCCCAAAAGTTCAATATCAACAGGGGTTTTCATGTAAGCTAAAAAAGTATGCCCGCCGGAAACCAATAATATTGTTGCGGGAAATTTCACTCGTTTTTGCCCAAGATCAGCACTTTTAAGATGACCACGTAAATGATTCACTCCTATGACCGGCTTGTTCCAACCCAACCCTAATCCTGTTGCCGTATTTATGCCAACAAGTAATGACCCGATAAGGCCGGGGCCCCGCGTCACACCGATTGCTTTTATATCTTTTGGCGTGATTTCAGCCATTTTAAACGCTTCGTGTATGGTTGGCAGGATGGCTGAAATATGTGCACGGGCGGCAAATTCAGGATAAATACCTCCAAATTCGGCATGCACATCTAATTGGGATGCGACTACGGACGATAGAATCATTCCTTCGGAGTTGACCAAAGCGACAGCCGTATCATCACAAGAGCTCTCTATCCCTAACACTATATCATTCATCATCAAGTATTTTATTTATTACATCTAAAGAAATAAGCCCAAGCCTTTCTATTACCGGAGGATTATACCGGCAATTTATGATGGTAGAAGGCATTTCCTTTCCTTCCCCTTCCTCTATAATTAAGTCCGGCGAACCGTTCAATTCTTTCAGAATATCTTTCACGTTATTCGGCGTATGTGAAATTCCATGCCGGTTAGCGCTCGTGACCAACAACGGACCTGTTTCCCTTAATACCGAAAGCAACAATCCATTGTTTGGTATTCTTGTTGCGATTTCCTCTCTTCCCTGTAACCATTGGGGTTTCAATGATTCATCCTTAAATCCCAAAACAAAAGTGATAGCCCCCGGCACCAACTCCGATTGAAATATTTTTTTAGCGTTATCATTTATATCCAAACCTAATTTTTCCAAATCGTTCATTTCCGCAACCATAATGGGGAGAAACATATTCTCAGGACGTTCTTTCAATCGGTAAATTTTCGAAACGGCCTCTTCGCTCGTTGGTAATGCCGCTAAACCATATACGGTATCGGTAGCAATAAGAACTACTCCTCCCTCATAA
>QMCD01001991.1_pt1 | contig 11788 bp, 12 predicted proteins | sample 1821841 | NCBI WGS metagenome assembly QMCD01 (sample SAMN01991225, study PRJNA193472) | Termite gut metagenome, whole genome shotgun sequencing project. | isolation source: worker | host: Macrotermes natalensis | reverse complement strand
GACAAGTTTTTCAGCACCATGTGTACTTAGGCAGGGGGCTGGTATTAAAGCTCATTTTGGCAATTCGTTAAGTTCACTTGCAATAAGATCGTTGTTGGTTCATTGTTCGGAGAGCGCTGGTATTCCAAATATTGAAATCGGCTGGGGGCGAGTTGCAAGAAACATAAACGATATTGTAATTTGCGATGATAATACTGTCCGAGTTGTGTTTCAGGGCCGTATTACAGCTTCAAAATACGACATTCCGACGAGTCGGCGCGTACGGGAACCGGTTCGCTGGAAGTCCTCTATGACCGGATTGTACTTGTCAAACTCGGCCTCGATCTTTTCCCGCAAATCAATCACCCGCCATATCTTCTTCGACCAAACTACATCGGCTTCGCGTATTTTAGGATAGGGAATAGGCTCTTTCTCGGAAATAATATCCCGGCGGAAAGCCCCGTCCAACACTAAACTTTTCTTCTCTGCTTGCTGTTGGGCAAACGCATGGGTGCCTGCAAGCAGAAAGATACTGAGTAACGAAAGTGTGATAAAATGTTTCATATCGTAACAATATTTTTTACTATTTAACTCTTACGGAAAGGTCCAATAAATCGACTGTTCGTCCGTCGGGCCCTATCGCTTTAATATCGGTAAAGGCAACCCTTTGTCCGGCTTTCACGCGGTTAAGTATCTGCCTTTGCTGTTCTGTTAATACTTGCGAGTCCGACCTTGCTTCTTCCAAATAACCATCAATGGTAACCGATAGTACAAAAGAAGTTACCCGGTATTGTAGGTCAAACTCAAAATCTCTCATCTCGGCCCTCAACCCTTGGGCGGCCAGCAGCTCGCCTTTGCTAACCGTTTTGCTCGTAACCCCGTGGATTACCGGCGTGGGGACAGGCAGGTTTTTCACACGGAAGGTAAAACCGCCCATGCTCTTACCGTCCATTGCTACGGACACCACGCATGTGTTTCCGGCGCCGGGCACAAGAATAAATTCGTTGCCGCGGCGGGTAATGGTTCCCGTAGACACGGAAGGCACCAACCGTTCGGGCGCCACGCCCGAAAGCGAGATGCTCAAGGGGTTTTCAATACCTCGATACACTACATTCATTTTGGTAGGCGACACCACTACTTGCGGCTCGGCTACCTGGAATTGCAGGTGTACCGGCAGGGTGGTCATTCCGCCCCCGGGGCTCGGAAATTCTATCTCGCCCCTGATGCTCATGGGCCCCACCGTTTGGGGCTGCACTTTATAAGTTACTATCCCTTTATCGTCGGCGCTTAATGTCCTACCGCCTATTCTCAGCGTAGGCCGCAAGGTCGGGTCGTAGGCGGCTAAAAAGATATCGGCGCTATATTCCGTTCCTTTTATCACGTAGTTGGACGAAGGAATCACGGCCACTTCAATATCCGAGAACTTATAGTCGGACGCATTTATCTGGTTTAACAGGTAGGTCAACGCCTCGCTCTCGCAGTTTGCCACATTTAATTGGAGCATGGACAACACGGCTACAATCGCCGCTACCGGCGTGCTTTCGAATTGCGAGGTCTCCCACGTCCGGTTTGTGCCGTCGGCCAATGCCGGCGGGTTTTCGGTAGGAAGCAGGTTCTTTATGGATTTCGCGATGGGCGAGTTCTCGTCGACATGACTAAGCAAAAGCGCCTTGTACTCGTCTATCTTTTTCCGTAAGACATAGGCTTCGCCGCTACCGTCGACTCCCAGCATCACACGTGTTCCTGCGTCGGTATCCGATTTCCCGCTGATAGCTTCCCCGTCTATGCTTCCGTCTTCTTTTATGGCTTCGGCCTCTTCGCCGTCGGTAGCTTTTACTATTTTAACTTTAAGCTCGTGGATATAGTCATGCAGTTCGCCGGCTCTTTTGTGCACTTCGTCGGCCTTGTTTTTCCAAGGAATTACTTTCTCGTAATTGTCGGCGGCCATTGCTACAAAACGGCTTATTTCGGTTATATTTTTTTCGCGGATAGTAACAACGCTTTTATCAAGCCCCTTATCCACCATGGTAAAGGCGTCCAATACTTCTACCGACACATTCAGCGCCAACATTGCTGTAAGCACTAAATACATCATACCAATCATTTTCTGCCTCGGCGTTTCTTTTGCACCTGCCATAAATTATAAATCTTGTATTGGGTCTGTTAGCTTATATTTTCTACTATATATTTTACCGGCTACCGTTTCTTCAACGTAGCATTCACCGTATTTACCACAGAGGTATAGGTAGTGTTTAGCTCGGCTATCAATCTGTTTAACTCCAGCATTTGGCGGTCGAATTGTTGCGATTGCTTGGCCGAATTGTCCATAGCGCCCAACAGGTTTCTGCTATGCTCTACGTAACCCTGGTGCTCTTTCAGGTATAACTCGTAAGACGTATTTACGGCTTGCAGGTTATTGTTTAAAGCGGCTAAGTTGGCATTCGCCTGCTGGCCGCCGGTAACCACCGTTTGAGCCGTGTCGCGATAAGCAGCCGTAAATGTCTGCGCCGTGTCGTTCAGCGCGCCGATATTGCCCGCCGCCTGTTGCAGGCCGCTGGCAAACCGGTTCGACGCATCGGTAATAGTAGCCAGCGCTCCGAGGCTGCTCACCGATTGATTGAAGCGGTCTACATTTCTCCTCAGGTTTTCTGCCGAGTCCGGGTCAATGGCCAAGTCCACTCCTCCCCTGCCCACGGCGCCATGAGGCATTCCTGCCGGCGCATTACCGTGGCCCGGCGCAATCGGTGCGCCACCTGCCAGCTGAGGGTAAACACTTTCCCAATGATAGTCGGCCGGCAGCGGCTCGAAGGCCGAGAAGAAAAATATAATACATTCCGTTATCATTCCGATAGACAACATATACCCAGCGCCATTCCAGTGTTGCAGCTTAAACAATGCGCCTATGATAACCAGCGCAGCGCCCCAGCCATACATGAACGACATCATTTTTTTCCATCGCTTCGACGCTACTAATTTTGAAAGAGAGGCCATAAAATATCTTTAATTTAGAATTGTAAATGTTGTTTATTTATTAGCGGGTACCCATGTATGCACGCACACAGCGGAAGCCGATAAAAGATTTTGTAGAGTCCTGGTACTCGAAAGTACGGATACCGCTCTGCAAGAAGTACGAAATATCTTTCCACGAGCCGCCGCGCACTACCTTACGTTTGCTCACGGTAGGGTCGTTGGTACGAGGGTTGGTGGTGTAGCTGGGCGCTAAATCGTTGTATATATTATACGTGTTTTCGTCGTAGGTGTTAGACGTCCATTCCGCCACATTCCCGGCCATATCGTATAGCCCGAAGTCGTTAGGCTCGTAAGAGCCCACAGGCATGGTGTAGGCCCCGCCGTCGAGGTGATATTTACCGCGCTGCGGCTTGAAGTTGGCCAGGTAGCAGCCTTCTTTATTCGTAGTATAGGGGCCGCCCCAGGGATATAACTCGCCTTGCAATCCGCCGCGGGCTGCATATTCCCACTCGCCCTCGTTAGGCAGCCGGTAATAGTGAGGCACGCTTTTCGGACGGCTGGAGTAGAGCATTTCCGTACGCCAATTACAAAAGGCGGTAGCCTGTTTCCACGAAACCCCTACTACCGGATAGTCGTTATAGGCTTCGTGCGAGAAATAGCTGGTGGCTAACGGCTCGTTGTACGAGAGGGCAAAATCGCGTATCCAGCACAACGTGTCGGGATATACATAGGCCGATTCTTTCATGATAAACGAACTGCGGTCGCGCACCTCTTCAGTTTCTCCCTGTGCATTGACCACCGTGCCTATATATTTTTTCTCTATCGGGTCGTACTGCACGTTGGCGGCCTGGTGGTAGTCTATCCACGTGTAGTCGTAGATTAGCTTGCGCACGTCAATTTCCTGGCTGCTGAACGCTTCCTCGCCGGAGTAGTACATTTCGCGCATCACCATCCGCTGGCCTTCGTCGCGCCTGTTGATACGCTTCTGCCAATTGAGCGGCCTTTTCTCGGGGATATCTTCCAAAGCGTCTTCTTCCGACATCAGAAAGAAAGTCTCGTCTTCCATGCCTAATGCTGCCCTAACAATGGAGTCCCTTACATAGTTGGTAAATTGCCGGTATTCATAGTTGGTAATCTCCGTTTGGTCCATCCAAAAAGCATTGATGGTAATAGTACGGGGGGTAGCGTTCATCGCCCACATCACGTCCTCGTCATTGTTGCCAATGGTTAGGGCACCGGTGGGTATGTAGACCATGCCGTAGGGTGGGGTTTCCGCTACTTGATTGCTCTTCCCTTTTGTTCCGCGCGATAATTCGCCAGTGTAACCGTAGTTAGATCCAAAGCATCCATACATGCCAATAGATAACCCAATAACCACGGTTAAATAAAGCGATTTCTTCATATTGTATTTTGTTTTAAATAGTCTTTCCATATTTATTACAAGTATCTTATACTTTTATACTTTTGGGCCCCGCGAACGGTTTTCACCGCAAACGAGTAGCTCAACATCAGCTCATGGGTGCCCCCGCTGAACCGGCTCATCCGGGAAGTGGCATATTCGTAGGAATAACCTATGCTAAGCCCACCAAACACTTCGAGGCCTATCATCGCCGCAATGGCTTGCCCCCATCGGTAGTTGATACCTGCCCAATATTTTTTTTCATACATCACGTTACAAGCGATATTAAAACTTGTTTGCGTAAAGTCCGACACGACGCTGAGCATCGGCTTGATGTTCCACGCAGAGCTGTCTATGTAGAACGTGTAGCCGCCCGTAGCATACAGGGTGGGCCGGTAGCTTGCGTTATTGTCGACCCCCAGCGACGGGCTGGTAAGGTGTGTGAACGAGAGCCCGCCGAACCAGCAGGAATCGGAGTAATAAGCGCCCGTTCCCAAGTCAATCGCAAAGCCTGCATTCTCCTGCGTGGGCACCACCGGGTCGATACCGCCGCCGTCGGGCGTTCGCCAGCTATTGCTCGCATACCAGCTGCTGATGAACCCCAGCGACAGGCCTATCCCTATCTGCCCTTTCCAGAGGGCACGCCGGTAAGCATATCCCAGGCTGAGGCCCGGCGCCCGCAAGTAGCCGGCCATTTCGTTTTGCAGTGTTACGCTTATGCCGCTATGTATTCCCAAAATGTCAATTGGCCCGTGTACATTCACTATAGTGGTTACCGGTGCCCCGTCAAATTTTGTAGCCTCTAACCGGTTGTAGGCCGAAGCACAAAACATGTCTTCTTCTGTGTTACCTGCATAGCCCGGATTTATAAACGTAGGGTTCATAAATCCCATATTAAATTGAGCGTCTTGTTGTGCATAAACCTTGCCAAAAAGCAACAGCGCTAATGTGGCCGAGATTATTTTGTACCAATTAATCATGCATCTTTTCGTCAATTTTTTGCGCAAGTAACCGTGCAAAGTAAATAAATAAAACTGAATTATGCAAAAAAGATTAAAAGATACCGGAATTTATTTTTGACAGCCGGTGGTTTTTGGCGGGCCGGTTTCAGGTATTCAGGCACTCTGTTGTAGGGCGCAAAGCGCCGTGTACCTTAAATTTTGAATCTACCGGTGTTGCATTCAACCGGCGAAAATATAGACAGGTGGAATAAATTAATTATCTTTGCAAGGTTTATTTAAAATAAATGTTATGCGCGATAATGATATCATAGAAATAGAAGAAACAGCCACCGCAAAAAGAAAGCAGCCGAAAAGGAAAAAGACTTTTTGGGGGAAATTGTGGGGGAACTACGTAGTTCGTAATATCCTGTATGTAATTATCGGGGCCCCTCTTTTCTTGTTTGCCGTACACGTGGCGCTGCTCATAGGCACGCAACACAACCGGTCGTTTCCCGTGCCCGATTTTACGGGCATGACACTGGCCGAGGCACTGGAGCAAAAGGAGTCGGAGCATCTTCGTTTAGAGATCATAGACTCCGTATATGTTCCGCACCGGGCCAAGGGGACTATCTTCAAGCAGGTGCCGGAGCCTCACGCGCAAGTGAAAAACAACCGGCGGATACTGCTTACCATCAATGCCCACGCGGTACGGAGGGTGCCTGTGCCCGATGTGGTAGGCTACTCGCTGCGCCAGGCCAAGGCGGTGCTGGCGTCGCAGAACCTGGTTGTCGGGAAGCTGACCTACGAAGCAGATATTGCCACTAACAATGTGTTGGCGCAATATTATAAGGGGACACGAGTGGCAAAAGGAAAGCAGATAGAGGCCGGCAGCGCCATCGACTTAGTGCTGGGGCGCAATGGGGCGGCTAACCAGCGGACCATTATCCCCGCGCTGTCCGGACTGTCGGCCGAAGCGGCTAAGGACTTGCTGCTGTATCATTCGCTCAACTCCGTATATTATTACGATAAAACGGTAAAGACATACGCCGATTCGCTATCGGCGCGTGTGTACCGGCAAACACCGTCGCCGTCGTCGGCCAATGTATGGCCGCTGGGCACAAGGGTCGAGGTATATTTAAAGCAGGAAGAACCGAAAGCCGAAGCAGAGTAGTTCGATGGCCGACGATACGATAAACAATGCCCGCCTGCCCAACGACGAGGAGCAAACAGAGGAGCAATCGCTGTTTGAGCACTACCGTTTTGTAGTAGACAAGGGGCAAACACCTATGCGGATTGACAAATACCTGACGGCGCGTATCGAGGGAATCTCGCGGCACCGCATACAGCTGGCGGCCGATGCAAAGTATGTGCTGGTAAACGGCAGCGCCGTTAAATCGAGCTACCAGGTAAAGCCCGACGACGAGATTCGTATCATGATGCCCTACCAGCGGCGCGGCGTCGAAATCCTTCCCGAAAATATTCCTCTTAATATCTTGTACGAAGACGAAGCGCTAATAGTGGTCGATAAACCGGCAGGGCTGGTGGTTCACCCGGGGCACGGCAACTACTCGGGGACACTGCTGAATGCCCTGGCCTATTACTTGCACAATAAAAAAGAAAATTATTTTCTGGTACACCGGATAGATAAGGATACGTCGGGCGCACTGGTAGTGGCTAAAACCGACGAGGCACAGCTGTTCTTAGCCAACCAGTTTTTTCATCACACCTCGCAGCGCCGGTATGTGGCGCTGCTGTGGGGCAACCTGAAAGACGACGAAGGAACCATTACCGGAAATATTGCCCGCGACCCGAACGACCGTATGCGCTTTAAGGTGTTTCGCGAAGAAGAGATAGGCCGCCACGCCGTTACGCATTACACCGTGCTGGAGCGTTTCGGCTATGTAACCCTGGTAGAGTGCCGCCTGGAAACCGGCCGTACCCACCAGATTCGTGTGCACATGAACGCCACCGGCCACCCGCTGTTCAACGACGAGCGGTATGGCGGCGACACAATTCGCCAGGGGACGGTGTTCACGAAATACAAGCAGTTTATAAATAACTGCTTTGCGATAATGCCCCGCCAGGCCCTGCACGCCAAGCTGCTGGGCTTTGTGCACCCGCTCACCAAAGCGGAAATGATTTTTGAGTCGCCCTTGCCGCCGGACTTTGTACAGGTACTGGAAAAGTGGCGGGGCTACAGCAGCCCCTCCCGGCAAGAGAACAACAAATAGCTAACTTTAACAACGAATAATATGTCTTTAAATCTGAAAGCCGAAAGCGCCCCTTTAGGGGCTGGGAAGCCAAACATTGCCGTAGTGTACGGCGGAAACTCTTCGGAGTTCGACATCTCGGTAGGGAGCGGGAAGCAGGTGAGCGCCCACATCGACAACACACGCTACACGGTTTACGAGATACTGCTGAAAGGGCAAAGCTGGGCGGTGCAGCTCGACGGGGGAAACAAGACGGTAGAGGTCGATAAGTCGGATTTCAGCTTTACCCATGGCGGGCAGAAAGTGAAATTCGATTGCGCCTTTATTGTCATTCACGGAACGCCGGGCGAAGACGGCTTGCTGCAATCGTATTTCGAGATGCTAAACATACCCTACACTTCGTGCAATGCCTTTGTGTCGACACTCACCTTTAACAAGTATGCCACCAAATGCTTCTTGCGCGACGCCGGAATAAAAATGGCGAAAGAAGCATATATCCGCAAGGGAGAGCCGATAGATTTCGACAAGCTGGAGCAGCACCTGGGCTACCCCATGTTTGTAAAGCCCAATGCGAGCGGCAGCAGCTACGGCGTAACAAAAGTGAAGTATGTAAAAGATTTGCAAAATGCGTTTGACAATGCCTTCCTCGAAGGCGACACGGTGATAGTAGAAGAATATATTGCCGGGCGCGAGTTGCAGCAGGGAGTCTTTAAAACGCAAGGCCGGAGCCTGAACCTGCCCATTACGGAGATTATTTCGAAAAACGAGTTCTTCGACTACGACGCCAAATATAACGGGCAAAGCGAAGAAATTACGCCCGCCGTTACCACGCCCGAATTGGCGCAGCGGATTACAGAGCAGTCGTCGCAGATATACGATTACCTGGGGTGTAAGGGCGTGGTGCGTATAGATTATATTGTACACCACGACGATATTTATTTCCTGGAGATAAACACCGTGCCCGGCATGTCGCAAGCAAGCATTGTGCCGCAACAGCTACGCGCCGCCGGCATAACGCTGGCCGAAGCCTATACCCTGTTTATAGAAGAAGCGATGCGGCGGTAGTCCAACTACACGTTATCCAGTATTAAATTGCCGTCGAGCCCCAGCTTTTGGTGTAGCGCCTTTGCTAATTTGAAGTTAATAGGGCTTTTCCCGTTCAATATATTACTGAAACGTGCGGTCGATATTCCCAGGAAGGTGGCCATCTCTTTTTGTTTCATCTGGCGACGGGACATTTCTTCCTCCAGCCGGAGAAGGGCAGGATTAGCACTCTTCCCTGTAAACGGATATATCTTTAACACCTCCAGTTCATACTTGCTGCCTGCGGCCGCTATATTACCGAACTCGTCTACTTCTTCTTTTGATAAATTCTCAAAACCTCCCGCAGCCGTGGCCTTGGCTATTAGTTCTTCGGCCCTTTGCATAGCTGTATCATACGCTTGCCGTGATGTAAATGTATTCATAAATTATATTGCGTTTACAGCTATATGCCATAGAACACCCGCAGGAGTTTTTGGTGCCAGCGGGAAGGTACGATTGCTTTTGATTTTGTAAAAGCAACTTGTAACATATTCCCCACCCTGTAGCGGAATTTAGGGTGTTTGGAGCGAATAATCTTATGCAGTTTTTTGGCTAACTTTATCGGCCGGCATCCATTCGTTTCTTCTTCTTCTATAATGGCCATACATTTTTTGAAGCGGAAAGCATAATCGGGATTTTGAGCCGTTGCTTCGGAAACAAGGCGGCTGGCCGTAAACCCGGTACTGAAATCGCCCGGCTCTACCACCGACACTTTTATGTGGAACGGTTGAACCTCCATGCTTAGCGCTTCGCTATAGCCTTCGACGGCAAATTTAGAGGCCGAATAAAATCCTTGAAAAGGAATAGCCATGCTGCCGGCAAGGGAGCTGATGTTTATTATTTTTCCGCTTTTTGCCTTACGCATGTGGGGTAACACGGCGCTGCACACATTGACGGTGCCCAAAAAGTTGGTTTGCATTTGCTGCTTGATTTCTTCCGGGGTAGCTAATTCTATGGCACCGCTAATGCCCATTCCGGCATTGTTTATAACAACATCTATTTTCCCCTGCTCTTCAATAATTGAGTGAACGGCCTTTTGTATCGAGTCAAGGTTTGTTACATCTACTTGCAGCATGTTTACTTTGCCGGCCTGTTCGGCCGGCTTGCGGCTGGTACCATAAACGGTATGCCCCTTTTCTGCTAAGTAAACGGCACACGCCTTGCCTATCCCCGACGAAGCCCCTGTTATCAGAATAACGTCATTCATTTTGGGAAACCATTTAAAAGGAATAAGAGATACCCAAGCCGAATATTTCCTTTATTTGGACTTTGGCGCCGGCCGGCTGTCCGTCTTTATCCACGGTCTTCACCTTGTCGTCGTACTTAAGCGCAAAGTTCAGCGTGGTGGTAAGGTATTTGCCCACTTTCATATTTACAAGCGTGTTCCAGTCTATCACCACATTCCCGAAACTGTCGTCGTAGGCGGTAAATAAATCGAGGTTGCTGATAATTTGAATATTTTTTGTTACCGGCAGGTTCAAGGCAACCTTTGCATACATACCCATTTGTGATTTTAAATGCGCGCCGGGTTCTACGCCAAATGCCCCGGCGGTAGCAAGCGAATCGTCCATCACAAAAGTTAAGCGAGAGGTTATCGGAGAATAAAACACAGATAATATTTTGGCCGGCTTGTAGTCAAGCCCCATTGCTATGTTTAAATATCCGGGCGATATAAAGCTGGAGATATGGTTAACATCGGTTACCTCTTTGTAGCCCTTGGCATATTGTGTAGTAAAGTCGGTTAATAACGAATAATATAACTTATCGTTGTAGGTGAACCCGAGCTTAGAAGAGAGTTGCAGGTTGTCTACACTTTTATTCCACCCATTGGCTGATGTGTACATCATTCCGAATTGTGTATTGAGCACATTGTCCCAAGCCCAATGCTTTTTTTTATAATTGGCCTGTGCATTCAGGTACACATTGCCGGAGACATTATTGTCGCCCCCTGCCGACCAATTGGATAAGGCGGTTTGAGAGAAATTGAATCCGCCTAAAAATTTAAATGTCCAATCGGAAGATTTGGCCGTTGTGTCTTGCGCTTGTGCAAAAGCGATAGATGTAGTGGCAAATACTACTAACAAAAAAATAAATATGCGTTTCATAAGTTTATTATTATTAATGATACAAAGGTAATAAATTAATCTTTTAGTTTCGCCTCTAAAAATTCGCGGTTAAGACGGGCGATGTGGGTAATAGAAATGTCTTTGGGGCATTCCATTTCACAGGCTTGCGTGTTGGTACACGACCCGAATCCAAGCTCGTCCATTTTAGCCACCATTGCTTTTGCCCGGTGCGAAGCCTCTATCTTTCCCTGAGGAAGAAGAGCTAAGGAACTTACACGGGCGGCAACAAACAACATGGCAGACCCGTTCTTACAGGTTGCCACACAAGCGCCGCAACCCACACAGGCCGCAGCGTCCATGCTTTCGTCGGCTTTTGTTTTGGCAATAGGTATTGCATTGCCGTCGGGCACCCCACCGGTATTTACCGATACGAAACCGCCGGCCTGTAATATTTTTTCGAATGCACCGCGGTTTACCACCAAGTCTTTAATAACCGGAAAGCCGCGGCTGCGCCAAGGTTCTATAGTAATGGTTTCGCCGTCTTTGAACTTGCGCATGTGTAGCTGGCAGGTGGTAATATCGTCGTCGGGGCCATGCGCCCGCCCGTTGATGTAAAGCGAACAGGCGCCGCAAATTCCTTCGCGGCAATCGTGGTCAAAAGCCACCGGGTTTCCGCCCTTGCAACCCTTATCTACCGCTACCGGGCTACGCTCCTCACGCACGAGTTGGTCGTTGAGAATATCCATCATTTCCAGGAAAGAAGTATCGGGCGAAATATTTTCTATTTTGTACGTTTCAAATTTGCCTTTTGCTTTGGCATTGGCCTGCCGCCATATTTTGAGTGTAAAATTCATAGCTTAGTCTTTATAGTTCCGTGTAGCCAATTTAACAAATTCGTATTTTAATGCTTCTTTGTATAGCTCGGGTTGTGCGGTTTCGCCTTTATATTCCCAGCACGACACGTAGAAGAAATTTTGGTCGTCGCGTTTGGTTTCTCCATCTTCCGTCTGCATTTCTTCGCGGAAATGGCCGCCACACGACTCGTGCCGGTTAAGCGCATCAATAGCCATTAATTCGCCCATCTCGAAAAAGTCGGCTACCCGTAACGCCTTTTCCAGCTCTTGGTTAAATTCCCCTTCT
>QMCD01001307.1_pt1 | contig 11788 bp, 9 predicted proteins | sample 1821841 | NCBI WGS metagenome assembly QMCD01 (sample SAMN01991225, study PRJNA193472) | Termite gut metagenome, whole genome shotgun sequencing project. | isolation source: worker | host: Macrotermes natalensis | reverse complement strand
GGTTCACCATTGCGGGTGAAGGTTAAGTTGACGATCGACGGTTGGCTCGACCCGCTGACCGAGGCAAAAACAGTGGGCCGCCAGTCGCCCGACCTCACACGAGTGGTGACGCTAACCGACAGCGAGAATCTGGCGCTGTGGTGCGAGAATATCTACGGCGATCCGTCATATTGTGTCGATGTTGCGCGAGCTAACGATCTTGCGGGGTTTCGTCATATCGAGCCCGGCACACAGATAGTTTTTCCACCGTTAAAACGAAACAATGGCCGATTCACCTAATACGGAAAAAGGAGTTGTGCGCTGCTCGGTCTTCAGCGGCGGTGAGGCCGTGGGAGCGGCATTCAGGCTCGTGTCGGTGCACGTCGAGAAGGCTGTGAGTCGAATAGGGCGTGCGGTAATATATTATCGCGCGGGCGATATGCCCTCGGCGTCGGTACCCGAGAGCGACGACGACACATTCGCCATCGGCGCCGATGTGCGCATCGAAGCGGGCTACGGCGACGACGAGACTCCAATTTTCGAAGGCGTAGTGATCTCACACGGCGTGGAGGCCGGACGCGGTAACGACGGGCTGCTGCGTATTGAATGCTGCGACCACGCTTTCGCCATGACGCAGGGTCGCCGCAGCCGCGTATTCATAGACTCGTCAGACAGCGACGCCATGACAGCTGTGCTGGGCGGATACTCGGCACTCACCGCAACGGTTGCGGCTATCACCACGAAATACGGCGAGTTGGTGCAATATTACAGCACCGACTGGGATTTCATCCTCTCGCTCGCCGACCGCAACGGTATGGTTACCATTATCGAAGGAGGTACAATTTCCATCGAAAAACCCGATACGTCGAGTGAGCCGGTGCTGACCCTGACTTACGGGCCGGACATTATTGCGTTCCATGCAGATGTTTCGGCAGAGGGGCAATTAGCAAATATAGAGGCGTCGGCATGGGATGCGACGCAACAAAAGAGCATTACAGGGAAGTCGCAAACCCCGTCGCTCAATAACCAAGGCTCCGACGATGCCGCCGCGCTCGGTGCAGTGGGGGGCATGAAAGAGTGGAGTCTCCAAACTGTCGGCATGACAGATGTGGATGCGCTCGCGGCATGGGCCGACGCCTGGCGATTGCGTGCGGGGATGGCCCGGATACGTGGTAAGGTGACATTCGCGGGTTCGGCGGCAGCAGTAGCGGGGGCAATGATCGAACTCGACGGCTTCGGGAAGCATTTCAACGGCGAGGCCTATGCCGGTGCAGTGGAACACATTATCCGTGACGGCGGCTGGGAGACGGTCGTGCACATGGGACTGCCCGCGGACATGGCGATCTCCGCGGCATCGGGGTTGCTTCCGGCGACTTGTGGGCTGCATATCGGCAAGATGGTGAAGCCCGATGGCGACCCCGCGAAGAACGGCCGCGTGCAAATAGAAATACCGACCCTCAACGGTGAGAATAACGTGGTCTGGGCGCGACTGGCATCGCCGCGGGCGAGTAAGGAGTATGGCTCGTTCATCGTCCCCGATGCGGGCGACGAGGTTGTCGTAGGGTTTTTCAACGACGACCCTTGCTATCCGGTTGTCCTGGGCAGCCTTTATAGCAGTGCACGGAAAGCACCCTACGAACTCACTGCAGAGAACAACATCCACGCGCTGGTGACGCGCGAAAATATACGTGTGATATTCGACGACAATGATAAATCACTCACCATAGAAACCCCTGGCGGCAACCGCTTCGTGCTAAGCGACAAGGATAAAGGTATCCTGCTTTCCGACCAGAACGGGAATAAACTGACTATGAATAACAACGGTATCACCCTCGAATCGTCGAAGGCACTCAACTTGAAAGCCGGTACCGAGATAGCCGTCAAGGCCGGAACCACGGCCTCGGTGCAGGCAACGACCGACCTGAAACTCAAAGGTCTAAATGTGGAGATAAAAGCCGATACGAGCCTCACGGCCAAAGGTACGGCCTCGACCGAAGTCTCGGCATCGGGACCTATGACGGTCAAAGGGGCTGTTGTGATGATAAATTAACCGCCATGCCGCCAGCAGCGAGATTAACAGATATGCACGCCTGCCCGATGGTGACCCCGGGTTTGCCGCCTGTTCCCCACGTCGGAGGGCCTATTGCAGGTCCGGGAGTACCTACGGTTATGATAGGTAAACTTCCTGCCGCGGTGATGGGCGATATGTGCGTGTGTGTCGGCCCGCCGGACAGCATCATAAAAGGCTCGGCGACGGTGATGATAGGGGGTAAACCAGCGGCGCGCATGGGAGATACATGCGCCCATGGCGGAAGTATCGTCATGGGGTGCCCGACAGTGCAAATAGGAGGATAAGCATGGATGATGTAAAGAGCTATCTGGGGCGCGGTTGGGCGTTCCCCGTCGGGTTCACGAAGGCTTTCGGCGCCGAGATGGTGTTAGACGACGAGGATATCCGCCAAAGCCTGCGCATACTTTTCGCTACCTCGCCAGGCGAACGTATGAGGAGGTTCGACTATGGCTGTCCGGCGCGTCAATGGGTCTTTTCTGATATTACGCTCTCTGAGAAGACTATGATCGCCGATGCCATCGCACAGGCGGTGCTCTACCATGAACCGCGTATCGAAGTGCTCTCCGTCAAGGCCGATTTCCACGAACCGGAGGAGGGTACACTGTGGATCGAGCTCGAATACCGCGTCAGGCAGACCAATAGCAGGAGCAATATGGTTTTTCCATTCTATCTACGGGAGGGCACCGACCTATGAGCCTGACGCATAAAGAGAGATTGGAGCGGGTCGTGTCCGTTCGCGGTCCCGACGTGGCCGACAGCGAGGAGATGTCTTTGTTGAAGCGTGCGCTCGAAACGGCGGGAGCCTTGCCCTATCACAATATGCACGGCGAACCCGACGGTTCTTTCCGCGAGTTGCTACCGGAGCTTGAACGTGTACTCGCCGACGGCCGCCTCCCCGAACCTGACGGGCTGATGGAACCTTCGCAGGCATTGCTCTACACCTTTATCCATAACCTTCATAGCATCCTCGAAATCTTCAACCGCCGCTGGGATGGCCTTCCGCAATGGTACATCGACGAGGTAGGAGGTGTGCCCGACCTGCCGCTAATGCCCGCCTCTCTGTGGGTTGCACCGGAAAAAGGGACACAGGAAGAGGTGGTAATAGGTCCCGCGACAGGTTTCGTGCATCAGTCCTCGGGGGTGGTTTTCCATCCACAGGAGGAGACTGTGCTCGAAAATGCTGTAGTGGAGAGGATTGTATCAGTACACTACGGACGTGAGGAGAACCTTTATCCTGCATCGGCGTTGGGCTGCGTAACGTCGGTTGAGGTTCGCGAACTGCCCGACGGCGAGGATGGGCCGCTGTTCGCAGGAAAGAGGCATCTTAATCACTCTCCAGGGTTTATCGTCTCGTCGCCCGTATTGCTTCTGCACGAGGGCAGACGGTCGATATGCGTACGACTTGAAACGGAGTCCCACGCGCTCACCGATTTTATTGAAAAGGATATGCCGCGCGTGCTGGAAAATATTTTCTACGTAGAGATCAGCACCGAGGTGGGATGGGAAGCCGTCGGTAAAATACGCACTACCGACGACAACGAACACCCCGATAACCTGACGTTAAATTTCGTATTGCCGGAAGAGTTCCCCGCTACCGCTGTATGCACCGAGGAATTGCACGGTATTGCCTCGTCATTTCCGGCGCTGAAAATCAGCTTGAATTCCGAGGCATGGCTCTACCCCTATACGTGGATCAAGAATTTCGTGCTGAAGCGGATCGTGATAGATGTCGATGTGCGGGGGCTTAGCTCACTGGCGGTGTACAACGACCTCGGACAAGTCGACACTTCGAAGCCGTTCCCGCCGTTCGGGACAGGCAGTGGGCGCGGGGCGTGGTTCGTTGTCGGCAGTTCCGAGATGGCGGCAAAGAATACTGAAAGTTTCGATCTGCATATCGACTGGGGCGGGCTTCCCGAGGTTAGCTTGCACGAATATTACAGTAGCTACGGTGACGGAATAGACAATCGTTCGTTCGTGCTCGACGTGCAATTCCTTCGCGACTACCGCTGGCACGACATCGCCCAGCGGTTCCTCTTCGCGACCGGCACTCCCGCGCCGGACAGAGACTTGCAGAAAGAGGCCTCACTGCCATCACAAAGTATTCTGGGCGACATACCGGTCGAACATATGACTGTAAGTCGCGTCGAGGATTATGACTATACCATACGTTCGTCGACCGGATTCGTGCGGTTCCGGCTCGCGTCGCCAGATATGGGTTTCGGCGAGGAGCGATATCGCACGCTTTTCCCCGAACAGATGCTAAATAAACTTAAAAAGAAAAATGTCGCGCCACTTAACCCGCCCCTCGCCCCATCGGTGGAACGCATCACGGCCGACTATCGCGCCTCCGACCGCATTGAATTACGCGACGACAATACCGATACCGGTTTCTGGCATATCCACCCGCTTGGCATCCGGCAGGTTCATTCGAGGAATGACAGCCGATCGGTACCTCTTATTCCGTCGCTTGATGGCGAGGCTCACCTGTTCTTCGGACTTTCGGCCGTGCGTGGCGGTGAGTTCCTGAGGCTGTGGTTCGACTTTGCCGAGACCGAGCGCGAGATGAATGCCTGTCCGGTGGTTCGCTGGTCGTGGGGCGACGGCTACCGGTGGCACCCCCTACCCGACGACGTGATACTTTGCGATACGACCGACAACTTTGCTGGTGCGGGGATGATAGGCTTAGATATACCCGAACGGGTACCGGCGGGTACGCTATGGTTCCGTGCAACGGTGGTTTCGGGGATACGTCATGTGCCCGCCCTTCGCGGTATCGTGCCCAACGCGGTATGCTTAACGGGAGAACTGTTCTATAGGGGAGAGTGCTCGGTGGAGTTGGAAAAACCTGTACCCGGTATAACCGGTGTGCAGTGCCTTTCGTCGGCGGGTGCGCATAGGAGTGCGGAGATGGCGGTCGAAAAATTGGCGAGGGTATCGGAGCATATCACCCACCGCGGACGTGCTGTGACGGCACGCGACTACGAACGCCTCGTCTTGCAGGAGTTCCCGGAAGTCTCCTACGCCGAGTGCTTCCCTGGCCTCGACACCAAGAATTCGCGCCGCGGAGTAGTAACGGTGCTGGTCATCCCCTTCGAAGGCAGCCGCCCACGTATGACGGGCATGCAGATTCTGCGTATCGAAAAGTACCTTACGCAATGCGCCAGCCCTGCCGTGACACAGGTCGATGTAATAAATCCGCTCTACGAAGAGATTATGATAAAGGGGATCGGCGAGTTCCGCATCGGCTACTCCACGGGACACTGCCGCGCGCGACTTAAAGATCTGTGCGACAGGCTTATAGCCCCATGGCAACATAATGGCGAGACACCGCGTACGCGCCGCCCTCTGCGTTGGGACGATATAGCTGCCGCCATCCGCGCCGAACCATATGTCGACCGACTTGAGAAGATGTCCATCATCCGCCTGTCGCGCCGCAAAACGGGTTATGAAATAGAGGAGTGCGACGCTCCTGGCTGCGTGCTCTATCCCTCGGAGCCTTATGCGATATTTGTCCCCGCGCTCGAACATCTCTTCCCCGTTGGCGACGAGTTGCCATTCGGTATTGGCGAAATGGCGATCGGGCAACACATGATAATTAACGATTGAAAATATTATGCCGAAGAGAAACAGAGAAAGCCTGAAGGCATCGTTCAAAAAGGGTAATCGCCCGAGCGAGTTCGATTTCGAGAACCTTATAGACTCGACCATGAACCTACTTGACGACGGGCTGCGCAAAGAACCCGACACGGGACTGATACTCGCTCCCGAGGCTGGAAAGAGCGTCGTGCTGTCGGTCTGCCGCGAGTCGGGCGACGAGGAGGCGTTATGGGAATTCGCGCTCGATACCGAAACTCACAGCCTCTCCGTGGGCCTGCACGGGCGTCCTTTGGCGGCAATGAACGTCGACGGAACGATAGAGTTGGGCGAGAGTGCCGTGACTCTAAAAGGCACCCTAAATACCGCCTCGCGCCACGGAACATTCTCCGAGGGAGAGGTGCCCGCAGACGGCCATTGGCACAATATAACCGACGAATTGGAGGGGTGTTGGGCATTGGAGGTCATCGCAGGGTGCGGGCGCCGAAATACCGGCAAACACAGCCTTACCGTAGCGACCGCCGTACATTGTTTCGGCTCACGGCCTCGTATCTCTAAAATATCGTCGCACTACGGTGTCCGCGGCCACCGGATCCGCCTGCGGTGGTCCAAGAGGGGTTATGCATGCATCTTGCAGGCACGCACGGCATTCGACTATGGCGACGGGATAGCCATCCGCTACCACATCTCACGTCTGTGGGACGAGCCGTTCATGGAGGTCGAGTAATGGTAAGGAGCGGGAAATATATCGAACGGCGCGACAAACACGACAACTATTATACGCGTCTTCAGGAGGATTCTATTGCCCTTTTGCAGCGGTTATGTGGCGAGCGGTGGACTGATTTCAACGCCCACGATCCGGGAGTCACCATCCTCGACCTGCTCAATAATGCTCTCGACGAACTGCGTTACAAGTTGGAGTTTCCAATATCCGATTACTTAGTAGATCCGTCGACAGGTGGGATCCCGTTCGAACGCATGGGTCTGCTGTCGATAGATGACTTGCTGCGCGGTTCGATGGTCACTCCGAAAGATTACGAAAATCTGATGACCGATACTTTACCTGAGGTCGTGTCGTGCCTCGCCACGTTCGCAAACGGTTATTACGACATTACACTTTATGTTTACGGCGCAGTCGACAGGCGTGATCTGTTGAGGCGCGCCGTGCGACTATACCACGCCAACCGCAATATCGGCGAGACGCTGGGAGATATAAAAATAGTGGATTCCGACCTACCCGCCGAACAGGCACCGGCTATCGAAAAAGCTCTGCCCCTACATCCTATATACCGAAATATCGCCACCTACCGCTCGGTGCTACTCGATTTCCCTGATTGCTACGGCATCAACCGCAATGGCCCGGCACCCGACGCAACGGCGGAAGACAAAGCGCGCATCCTCCAACTGAAGGCCTACCTCTCGATATTCGACACCTTACTGACCGTCGCGGGCGAGCAGGCAGCAGATGCAGCGGAGAGGCTTATCCTCTCGGGCGAGGCGTGGCTGAACACCCTCGATATGCTCTACGGCGAACGAACCTCGGGGGAAATTACCGAACGCGCCGCCGAGATACGCCGCCTACCCGAACTCGACCGCCGTCGTTTCTGCTCGTTCGACATCTTCGACAGTCGCTCCATACCCGTGGCGGGGCATTGGGATTCGTCTTTCATCATCGAACACCTGTTGCTTTACCCCGACCGTAATGCCCCCGAGGGCGAATTCCGTCGTGTATCGCTGTTGCGGCCCGCATGGGAATTAGGAGACCCGAAGTCAGACAGGTTCCCCGCACATATCACACCCGAAATCCGCGGAATAAGGTACTGTGACTGGCACCGTTTCGAGTGGCTTTACTCCGAGTGGCGCGAGGCATTGGCCTCTAACGATAAAGAGAAAATACGCCTAACCTCCGACGGTCTTAAACAATTCGTAATATTATGAAAGAGCACAAAAAACAATCCGCCCCCGAATCGCGCACGATACGGAGTAAGCCGTCTGTAAACGGCGAAAGTCCCACTACACAATTTATGATGGAATATACTTCTACTTTAACAAACCCGATAAGCAGTTCTAAAATGATGACAAGAAGTCAGGCAAAACAAACGGGGCCGCAAAATAAATATTTGGCTACATATGGACTGACCGATAACAGACTGAAGACGATAGACAGTATTTGTGATTCCAATTTAAAACGGCGTATTTTATATGGTGATTTTAAGCCAGGAGTAAGAGTAAAAATATATAATGATGCCGACAAGGGAACCTGTAAGGCCTGCCACAAACAAACATCTTTTAGCAAGGGAGATGTAGACCACATAATTCCCGTAGTAAAGCATTTTAACGATGGTGGATATCTACTCAGTAAGGCCGAAAGAGTAGATTGGTATAACGACGAGAGTAATCTACAATGGTTATGCGAAACATGCAATCGTAGCAAAGGCGGCGGTAACGAAGCGGGGTATGACCTTGAATATGTATTTTATGCGTTGGCAATAGATGGCGGAGCAACAGTAACGGAAGATAACTTAAGCGATGGAACCATTCAAATGAAAACAAAAGAATCCAAATCACAACCCGCATCACGCACTATACAAAGCAAACCCAACCGCACAGGTATCCCCGACAATGTCAAGGCTGGTTTCGAGAGTTATTCGGGCCACTCGTTCGATGATGTGAGGGTGCACTACAATTCCGACGTTCCGGCACAATTTCAGGCCCATGCCCTCACGATCGGCAACGAAGTCCATATCGCACGCGGACAGGAAAAGCACCGCGACCACGAGTTGGGCCACGTCGTGCAGCAAAAGAATGGCGAAGTCCGTCCGGACTCGAAGGTCAACGGGATGAATGCCAATGTCAACGAGAATATGGAAAAAGCCGCCGACACCATCGCTGCGGGAGCCACCGTGCAAAGAAAGGCGTGGGTTATCTCGCGCGAACTGAACCTCGGCATGTCGAGTTCTTCGGACAGTGACTCTTCCTCGTCGCGCTCCCAACACATAGGCCGAGACGCAGGCAGTTCCCACGGTTCTTCAGACAGTAGCCATGGGGCATCGATCAGCGTCGGCGCGCTCTCTTCGTCGGCCGGCCCGATCATATCGTCGAACGAATCGAGCCGCTCGGAAGGGTCGAGTCAGGAAGGACGGTCGAGCGGATCGAGCGGATCGAGTTCCCCTGGCGGCTCTAAAGGCTCAACTTCGAGAGGCAATTTGCCCTATAAGGGCGTAACGGCGCCCGCCGATGCAAGCCATTTGATAGATATAGAGGGCAATGGTCGTCCCGACGCACCAGTATTGGATCTAAGCCAGACAACAGATACATCGGGCCAAGATACAAGCTATGCCCACAGGCTTGCCAACCTGAAATTCCACCACAGGCATATACTTTTCAGCGAAGCACACAAGTTGCCGACAGGGAATAGCAATAATATAGGTTGGGGCGGTGAAGAATACAGCGAGAGCTCTCTGAGCGGCTATCAGCTCAATCAGCAGATATCAAATGACAAAGATACAGACGAGCGCCTTATTGATACCGTATATATGGATAAGTACAGGAAGTACGGTCGGTATAACATTTTCGTGCGTAATTGCCAGCATTGGGTTAACGACGTGGTGAGATCGTTAGGAAATGGCGAGGCACCGCCGCGCGAGGAACAAGGACAGTCCGATGCGCAGGAAGGAGGGCAGCCTAACGCTCAGGAAGATGAGCAACTCGTGATGCCCATGCCTCAACTCCCTCAGGAAGATGGGCAGCCAATACCTCAACCCGCAGAGGAAGTCCAGGAAGTTCAATAATAACCACTCGAACCTTAATGCAGTATGCAGCAGGCCGTACTATATTTCCGCAACTATTTGAAATCCGTCGTAGGCCGCTTCTTCGGACAGGATCACGAGCTTCCGCCGCCGTTGGACGATGCTCTGTTGCCCGACGGACTGACCTCCGACGAGCAGGCCGTGCTGTTGCTTGCGCTGACACCCCATATCGACCCGTGCGCGCTCGATCTTTTCTTCATGCAGAACGATACCCTAACACGTCCGTATACCGTTTTCGGGGGCTGGCGCGGGCTTTCCCACAGCGGTTTCCTGCCCACTGGCGAGACAGCGGCGTTCATCGTCTCGGGCAGCGGTGTGGACGATTTCGAAGCGCGGCAGCGTGTCATGCACATCTTGGGCAAAGAGCACAGGTTCCATAAAGAGAACATACTACATTGCGAGGGGCAGGCCGACGGAGAGCCCTTCCTGAGCGGGCGATTAGTTGTCTCCGACGAGACTTTGGCACACCTTTTCGGTACTGATTACGAACCGGAATACAACGCCTCATTCCCCGCCCGACGCATTACCACATCGTTGGATTGGGACGATCTCGTGCTGTCCTATGGCCTTCGTGAGGAGCTTGACGATATCGCAGAATGGGTGACCCATCGCAACGAGATCGCCGAACGATGGCATTTGGGGCGAATAGTGCGTAAAGGTTACCGTTGCCTCTTCTACGGCCCACCGGGCACAGGCAAGACCCTTACCGCAACACTACTCGGCCAGCGCACCTCGATGGACGTCTACCGCGTCGATCTCTCGATGATAGTCTCGAAATATATCGGCGAAACGGAGAAGAACCTTGCCAAAGTCTTCGACAAGGCCGAGCACCACGACTGGATACTATTTTTCGATGAAGCCGATGCCCTCTTCGGCCAGCGTACCGAAGCATCCAATTCCAACGACCGCCACGCCAACCAGGAGATCGCATATCTATTACAGCGTATCGAGGATTTCCCTGGCATGGCCATCCTTGCTACCAATCTCAAAGAAAATATCGATCAGGCGTTCTTTCGCCGTTTCCAGTCGGCGCTCTACTTTCCCATGCCCGATGAGGCAATGCGGTTGAAATTATGGCGTCAAATGCTCCCCAAAGAGTGGCACACTGACGAGGAACTGCTATACACAGCCGCCGGATACACTCTTTCGGGCGGTAGCATCGTGAATGCCGTACAAAATTGCGCGATAAAGCTTCACCGAAGCGGGAGCACCGAGTTAACCGGAAATATCCTCCGCAGAGCAATATCGCGTGAACTGGAAAAAGAGGGAAAAATAACGACCAATATATGAGACGCTTAGGTTTTTTGCTGTTGCTGTTGCCGATGATTTCTTCGGCGCAGGATTCCTGGGAGTGGACGCCGGCCGACTACCCGCCGATGTACTACAAGGAGACCCCCTTCGGCTATGAAAAGTTAGACAGCCTGCCGGTAGTCACTTTGCGCGATACGGTATACGTTGCCGACATCGACGCCTTTCTGAAGACTTATGTCGCCGACAGCACTAATTTGAATGTCTTGATAAGAGATATCGACGGCCTGCGTGCGCTGCTCGATTCACTTGATGTGATGAAGGGAGAGCGACTCTATTACAACCACTTTCTACCTGCCGACACCCTGCACCGTATGTCCGAGAGTTTTATTGTCAGCGAACTGAACGTCGACGATTCTCTGGAATTGCGTACATCTGTTCGCCGCGAACCCTCCGGAGGCCGGACACGTAGGGAAATACTCTTTCGCATCGACGGCAGCGGCCGTACCGTCCGCTTCCTCCATGACAAAGCCGCCATGCGTCGCGCTATCTCGCGCCTGTTCACCGAGATCAGCAGCGACAGTGCCGGCATCCGCGGCATCAATCTCTTTTTTCCCGACTATGACTTCACCAACCGGCGCGACATGGTGCAGTTCGTCAAGAGCGTGCGGATAATGATGGACGCCTCGCGTGACTTCAAGTTCGGCGGCACACCGCTTCACGTCTTCTTCCGGGCTTCACCGAAATACGAGAAATTCGTTTATAGCCTCGAACAGGAAGCCTCGTCGGTTGTCTTTCTCGACGGTACATCGGAGGACGGCCACTACCTTCTTGCGCAGGAATTTACCGTCATCGACCACAAACACATAGGCCTGTTGTCCAAGATTCACAGCCACCTGATGATCGCGCGATACTATACCGGCCCTCTCGACATCCGCAGCCTTCAGGTCACTGACTTCTCCGAAGATAACATACGCGAGATTTTGGAATCCGATTATCCTGAGAACGGCTGGGAGATCTTCATATTTCTGTTGTGCGCTATTTTGCTACTTCTGGCGGCTTTCGTGGTGCTGTACAGGAGTAATGC
>QMCD01001990.1_pt1 | contig 11797 bp, 9 predicted proteins | sample 1821841 | NCBI WGS metagenome assembly QMCD01 (sample SAMN01991225, study PRJNA193472) | Termite gut metagenome, whole genome shotgun sequencing project. | isolation source: worker | host: Macrotermes natalensis | reverse complement strand
AGTAGATATCATTTTCAATTATCACTTAAATCATGGCCTGGGAATACAGCGAAAAAACGAAACAATTATTCATGGATGCCGTGCATGGCAAACCGGGCACGCATTTGGGTGAAATCGAAAACCCAGATGGGCTGGGCGAGCATGGCTCGATTGCTTGCGGAGACGCGCTGCGTTTCACCTTTCGCACGGAACGACACGCCACCGACCCGCTTCAAGACATTATCACGGAAGCTCGGTATTTGACCTTTGGTTGCACTTCCGCCATCGCGGCCTCGGAAGCCCTTTGCTGTATCATTGAAGGTCAAAAACTGACGCCCATCGACGCGCTGAAAATCACGAACGAGGAAATTGTCCGATTTCTGGATGGCTTGCCGGAACAAAAAATCCACTGCTCGGTGATGGGAGCGGAAGCCCTCGAAGCGGCGGTCTTCAACTGGGCACAAAAGCGCGGCGTGAACTTGAACGCCCTCGGAATTGACATTCATAGCGAAGAACAAGAGGAAGGCCGCATCGTCTGCAAATGTTTCACGCTGACGGAACCGTACATCAGGCGAAAAATCAAAGAGCTCAACTTACGCACGATTTCCGAGATCACCGGTGCGATCAAGGCAGGCGGGGCATGTATGGCCTGTCATCACGCGCCCGGCGGACTGCAAGACATCTTGGACGATGTTTGGAAAAACACGATGCCAGTTTCAAAAACGCCTGCTGTCAAAACAAACGCCAATCCTTTGGAATTGCCGGTGTTACCGCAATCCGCAAGTGGGGCGGCGAATTCCATGATAGCCATTTCAGCACGAAAATCCAGCGAAAAATCATCGGAACAAGCAGAATCGCCAACGAATCTTTCGCCATTCCAGTTGGCAAAAAAAATCGAACAAATTCTTGACGGCTACATCCGTCCGATGATTCAACGTGACGGCGGCGACTTAGAATTGATCGACATCCGTGACATGACCGTGTATGTCGAGCTTCGCGGGGCCTGTGCCGACTGTGCCGGGGCAGGCCAGACGCTCAAATTTATGGTGGAACAAACCCTCAAAGATCAAGTGGATGAACGTATCCGCGTGATTCAAGTGTGACGGCAGGCTTACCTTGATGGGAGGCTCGGCTTCAAGTTCAAGATGGCCTCCATGATGACGGTGGGGTCGGCCATGCGCCCCATTCCTTCTTCTCCGCAGCTTAAGTGACCAGTCTCCGGGCCAATCAAAATCACGCCATCCGCCTGAAGCTGCTGGATATTTCGCTGAACCACCGCCTTCCGCCACATCGCCGTGTTCATCGCGGGTGCCATAATGAGGGGACCGTCAAAGGATAAGAGCAACGTGCTGAGCAAATCGTCCGCGATTCCGTTTGCCGCCTTGCCCAATATATTCGCCGTGGCAGGCGCAACGCAAAACACATCGGCACTCCGCGCGAGTTCGATGTGTGTGTGACATTCGTCGTGATCAAAAATTTCCGTGGCAACAGGCTGGCCGCTCAATGCTTCAAAGGTTTTTGGCGCAACAAGCTCCGTGGCAGATTGCGTCATCACCACACGAACAGCGCAACCGCGCTGCCGTAATTGGCTCACGATGATGGCCGATTTGTAGGCGGCAATTCCGCCTGTCACACCGAAAAGAACTTCCATAACCATCACACGCCATCCGCAAATTCCGATTCAAAAAGCGAATCCAGCGACGCCGTCCGCTCCTGAACATTGCCGTCCATGTCCAGATAGATTTTGTCCTGCAAAATCTCCTGGATGACGATGTTCAGCTTGTTTTCGTCGGGGTGCGTCGTTTCGACAAAAGGACGAGCCCCTTTGTTGAGATACACCAATCGCCGCTGAATGAGCGCGGAAAGTTTGAAGCGTCCGCCCACTTTATTGATGAGTTGTTCGTCTTTCAATTCTTCAATCATCGTTTTCTCCTCGTTAAAAATGCCTCGCGGCTGTGTTCTCGGAATGCAGTGTTTGGGGCTAATCCTTTAGTTGGCTTTCTAAAATCGCAATCAATTCTCTCGTAGCGACATCAAGGTCGTCATTGACAACACGAAAATCAAATTCACCGGCGTATTCCATTTCCTGCAATGCCGTCGACAACCGTTGCTCCATCGCTTCGTTTGTGTCTGTCCCCCGGCCACGCAAACGCTTTTGGAGGACATCCACGTTTTTCGGTTTGACAAAAATGGACCGTGCCTTGGGAAAATGCTGCTTGACCTGTCTTGCTCCTTTGACATCAATCTCCAAAACAATCCACTTTTTCTCGGCCAGCCCTTTTTCCACATCGCTTTTCAGTGTTCCATACCAAGTACCCTGGCTAAACACCTCGAAGCATTCGAGGAATTCGCCAGCTGTTCGTCTGCGCTCAAATTCTGCGGCACTCAGGAAGCGATAATGCTGCCCCTCCACCTCACCGGGGCGGGCTGCACGTGTTGTGGCCGACACACTCATCTGAAGGGGCAAGCCACTTTCAGCGAAAACACGACGCAACAACGTGCCTTTCCCAACGCCGGAGGGTCCGGAAATAATGATGATGCGACCTTGTGACTCGGGCACTGTTGTCATTCGATATTTTGCACCATTTCGCGCATTCGTTCAATTAAAGCTTTCATATCCACCACGCGCTTTATGATTTCCGTATCGTTGGCTTTCGAGCCAATCGTGTTGGTTTCACGAAAAAGCTCTTGCGTCAAAAAATCCAATTTCCGCCCACAGCTCTCGGAACTGTTCATGGCCGTCCTAAACTGGGCCAAATGAGACCGAAAACGGACAATTTCCTCGGAAATATCACAGCGGTCAGCAAACAACGCGACTTCACGCAGTAGATCGGACTCGCTTACAGGATGGTTCTGGTTTTCCAAAATTTTCGCCATCCGCTCCGTCAATTTTTGGCGATAGGCAGAGGCGACTGTTGGAGCCTGTTTTGCCACCTCGTCGATCAAGGTTTCAAGCCCCTCCAAATTCGCGTCAAGGTCGTTCGCCATCAATGCGCCTTCACGTTTTCTCATTTCTTGCAGCTGACGCAGTGCTTCGGACAGTGCTTGTTCCACGGTTATCCACTGGAATTCGTCGTCGCGTTCAGGTTCCCCTTCCGTGTTCAACACGCCGGGCAGCGTTAAAAAATGCGCGATATTCGGCTCGGCACAACCAGCGATTTTCGCAGCTTGGGCAGCTTGGGAAAAATAGTCAAGCAAAACGGACTCGTTGATGCGAAAATGGCCATTCGTACCTTCATGTCGAACTCGAATGGTCACGTTCAGCGTGCCGCGGTCGATGGTTTTACGGAGAAAGGGTTCAACCCGCCACTCCAAGTTCGCAAAACCCTCGGACAGGCGAAGCGACAGTTTGAAATAGCGATTATTGACAGCTTTCATTTCCACAAAAACAGCCAAGTCGTTATCGTGCACTCTGGCGGCTCCAAAGCCTGTCATACTCAAAAGCGTCATCTACGGAATCGGTCTTAAACGGATCGGTTGGAAAGAAAGCCACCAAACCGGTCATTGTATCACGCGTCCCGATGCTCGACAAGCGGTGGACCTTGATGCCCGATTTTTTGTCATTCCTCTCCCCGGCCCTACCAAACCCCGTTACGCCATCGCGAAGGTCGATGCCTCTTTGCAAAACGTGAAAGAGGACCGTGCGATCATCTTGATTCCCGCGCCAATGCGAAAATTGCCCAGGCCCCATTGTTTCCGTGGCGTTCGCGGCGATTGAAAACAAGGAAACCTTTCGGCATCACTGGGGCGTTCGGAAACGGTTGGCGGAAGTGCCCGACAAACCGGGAGTGGCCGCCGAGGTGCTTGAAAAAATCGCGGCGGAATGGGGTGTGGCCGAGCCGCGTCACAATCCGGCGATTGCGATTCTTGCGGTGCGAGGAACAGGGAGGAAATCATTTGTCATTTGCTTGACTTATCTGGCGAGAGCTGATAGAATTGGGTCTGCGCGTGGCGAAATTTCTCAAAACACGTAGTGACCAATCAATCGAACAAAGCCTTGAATTGGGGTATAAACATGAAAAAACATCCGAGCATGATTCTAAGGAAGGTTTCGCTATTATCGCTAACCTCGTTCATTTTGCTGCTCCTGTTGACTGTTCGCGGTCAAGCTCAGGTGGAAATGACCACTCAAAGTTGGAACGAAAACACATTTCGTATCATGCGAGAAGTGGTGCGTGAAAAACGCGATTACAATCTGCTGACGTTCCCCGGAGCGCGATTGGTGAGGTCGCGTGAAGTTTCAAGTGCTCCCCTGTTGACTGATGGGGAAGTTGGCACTTACGGTGACCACGGTCGAGTGAATGTGAATGGCAATCCCTCGCGTATCATCTATTATTTAGGCAAGCCACAAACCATCCAAGAAATTCGGCTCTTCACAGCCAACGCGGACAGCCGCGTCAATCAAGACTTTGAAGTTCGACTAGCAAAAAGCGAAGAGAATTCTGACAGACCGCCGCGATTTCCTCGCGAACCAAATTATACCTCCGGTGATAAAATTCTTGGTGTCAATACCCCTTACGGCGGCGGGTTTATGTCCAAAATCGCGGACAAATCCGGCAAACCGATTTCCGGCGACGAAAAATATGACTGGATCGAATTTCGTATTTGGCGCACCTATCCATCCAAAGTGGGCGATCCTGCAAAAGCAGAAAGCCAAGCCCGCGACTGGGCCGCGTTTGTCGAATTACAGGTTCTCGCAAACCCTGATGCGACCGATTTGTTTACGTCCGAAGAAGAACGCCAAAAATGGATCGCCGCACGGGATGCCGAGCGTTATATGCAAGAACTTCGCAGAACTGTCGGAGAAGATGTCGTTCGCGCCATGGAAAATCCCGGATCGCTCCAACTGGCCATCGACGATCTTGCGAAAAAATTTCCCAACGAATACGATGGCCAGAAATATTCTGCCCAACTTGCCCATTTTGTCGACCGTTTCAACAACGCCGACATGAAAACGCCGGAAGGCCAAGAAACTTATCTTGCCGTGGCCAAAGAATTCCGTGATTTCCGCCGCGAAGCCTTGCTGGCCAACCCACTGATGGATTTTGAGCAGCTTCTTTTCCGCCGTGCCCAAAATCCGGGCTTGGAAGCGAACTGGATTTCCAACGCCGCCCGCGGAAAAGGCCGCTATGGTAACGCCTTGGCCGTGGTAAATCCCCGCGATGCGCAGGGTGAAGCGAAAACAATCGTCGACAATCCGAATAATTCCTTCGTCGGTGACATTTCGCTGCATTGGGATGCCGAAAAAATACTGGTGACGGCCTTGTCGCCGAAAGATCGGACATGGCAGATTTTCGAGTTGAACGTCGATGGAAGCGGCGAATTGAAGCAGGTCACGCCGAACATCGGTCCCGATGTGGACAATGTGGAAGGCTGCTACGTGCCGGACGGTTCGACTGTGTTCATTTCCACCGCCAACATGATGGGCGTGCCTTGCATTGATGGAAGCAGTCCGGTGGGCAATGTTTATCGCCTCGAAGCCGATGGAAAAACCATTCGTCAGTTGACCTTTGAACAAGATCAGGACTGGTGTCCCGTGATGCTGCCCAATGGCCGCATCCTTTATCTTCGGTGGGAATACATCGACACAGCCCACTATTTCACGCGGATTCTGTTCCACATGAATCCAGACGGCACGAACCAAGTGGAATACTACGGCAGTAACTCCTTCTGGCCGAACAGCATGTTCTATGCCAAACCGATTCCCGGCAGCTCGACCAAGTTTGCCACCATCGTGAGCGGTCACCACGGCGTGTCACGGATGGGCGAACTCGTGCTTTTCGATGTCACAAAAGGCCGCAAAGAAGCGCAAGGTGTCATTCAGCGCATACCGGGTCACGGAAAAGAAGTTGAGCCAATCATCGCAGATCAACTTGTTGATGATTCTTGGCCAAAATTTCTGTTCCCCGCCCCGCTTGATGAAAATTACCTGATCGTCTCCGCGCAGCTTACACCCAGTTCACCGTGGGGTCTGTATTTGGTGGATACGTTTGACAATATGCTGCTTCTTCGCAGTGAGCCGGGCTACGGACTGTATGAACCCACCCCGATTATCAAACGTCCCAAGCCGCCTGTCCTGCCGAATCAAGTTGACCTTGCTTCGAAAGAATCAAACATGTTCATCACGGACGTTTATCTGGGCGATGGCCTCAAAGATGTTCCAAAAGGCACGGTGAAAAAACTGCGGCTGTACACGTTCAATTACGGTTACCGCGGGATTGGTAGTCACGATTATTTCGGCATGGAAAGTTGCTGGGACGCTCGCCGGATGTTGGGCGAAGTGCCTGTCTACGAAGACGGCAGTGCCTCGTTTGTCATTCCGCCGAACATGCCGCTGGCCTTGCAACCGCTGGATGAGGATGGTCGCGCTTTGCAGCAGTTCCGCACCTGGTTTGTCGGGATGCCGGGCGAAAATCAGTTCTGCGTTGGTTGCCACGAGCCGCAAAACATGGTTACGCCAAATAAAATGACCACCGCGATGGGAAAAGCCCCCACGCCCATCGAACCGTTTTTGGGACCAGAACGTCCTTTCTCATTCAAATATGAGATTCAGCCCGTTTTGGACCAGTATTGCGTTGGTTGCCACGATGGTAGCGTGGAAGGTCGCCCGAATTTTGCGGACACTTCGCTCGGATTCAAGGGTTTCTCCAAATCCTACCACGCCCTGCATCCTTATGTTCGCCGCCCCGGCCCGGAGAGCGATTATTACATGTTCCAGCCTTTGGAGTACCACGCTTCGACCAGCGAACTGTTTGTCATGCTGGAAAAAGGCCACTACGGTGTGGAAGTCGATGCCGATTCGATGCGAAAATTGTACGCCTGGGCTGACATCAACGTGCCCTTTTATGGAACATGGATTGAAATTGCCGACCGTCTGAATCGACAGCAAATTTCCAATGTGGCCGACCGCGCCGCCGAACTTCGTTCCCTGTATGCGGGCATCGATTTGAACCCGGAAGATGATCCTTACTCGCATCTGACGCTACCGGAAAACATCGAATTTGTCCCGCCAAAACCCGTCGATATTGACCGCGCCGTGCCCACCGTGGAGAATTGGCCTTTCGATGCAGCCAAGGCCAAAACGATGCAGTCGAAACCCAAGCAGAGCGTCGATGTTGACGGCGTCAGTTTTGAGATGGCGTGGATTCCCGCCGGAAAATTTGTGATGGGCGATGATGTCGGATTTGCGGATGAATTTCCTCGAAAAGAAACAGCCATCGACAAGCCTTTCTGGATGATGACCACGGAAGTGACGAACGAGCTGTACAAAAAATTCGACGCGGAGCATGACAGTCGCTACATTGATCAGTGGCACAAGGACCACACAACGGCGGGCTATCCTGCCAACTTGGCCAAGCAGCCGGTGATTCGGATCAACTGGGATCGTGCGCAGGAATTTTGTAAGTGGCTCAGCGAAAAGACGGGCAAAAAGTACCGCCTGCCCACCGAAGCGGAATGGGAGTGGGCTTGCCGCGCCGGAGCAGCCACGCCAATGTGGTATGGAAACACCGATGCGGATTTTGGCAAGCTCGAAAACTTGGCCGACATGTCAACGAAAAAATTTGTGGTGGAAGGCGTGAATCCGCAGCCCATCGCCAATCCCTCCGATGTGCAAGCCTTCCTGCCCCGCGCGGAAGGCATTGACGATGGCAGCATGATTGAAGGTGATGTCGGCTCGTACACCGCCAATCCTTGGGGACTTTTCGACATGCACGGCAGCGTGACGGAATGGACGGCCTCGGATTATCGTGCGGACAATGCGAACGACACACGAAAAGTCGCGCGCGGCGGTTCTTGGCGAGATCGTCCCCAGTGGGCACGCAGTGGACTTCGCCGCGCGTATGAACCGTGGCAGCCCGTCTTCAATGTCGGTCTGCGTCTCGTTTGTGAAGAATGAAGAGAATAGTTGATAGTGGACAGATGAAAGTGGAGAGTGGATGCCATCCTTCGCTATCCACTATTAACTGGCCACTATCAACTATCCCCATCCATGCTTGAAGGCTTTTGGGTACGAAATTTCAAATCGATCAAGCAAATTGGGATTGGCACGTGCTTTCCCCAGTTTGCGTATATCGATGACGAAACCGAGCTTTTTCCTTTTGAGCTAGACAGTGTCACGTTGTTTGCTGGTGCGGCGGGAACCGGAAAAAGTACGGCCATCGATGCCCTGACTTTCATTTCCGATGCCCTTCAGCGCGGCGTGGACTTTGCCTGCGCAAAACGCGGCGGCTTTGACGCTTTCTATTCGCAAAGTGGAAGGGGGCCTGTGTCTTTTGGCTTTCTTTTTCGTCAACCCGGTGAACCCAACCCGGTGACGTATGCGCTGAGTTTGCGCAACGCAAAAAACAATGTTCCGTATGTCGAATCCGAACTGTTGGCCTATCGCCGTGGCAAAGATTCTGTGCCCATCATTTTTTTGCAAAACGGCGCGAAAAGTATTCGCTACTTGGCTCCGGACGCACGAATCACCTCGCAAGAACTCACGCAGCTGGAATTCACTGATTTTCGCACGTTGGGGTTGGCGGCACTTGAATCGCATCCAAAATTCCCCGTGCTGCAAACGGTGCGGCATTTTTTCGAGAACTGGGCACTCTGCAATTTTTCGGGCGACCCAGCGCGGGGACTGGATCGCTCGCTTCCCCGCCGCCACGATTCGCCGCACGGTGTGACCCTGTTTGCCGTTGTGCGTTACGCCATTGAAACTTACGGTGACGATTTTCCACAGTTATTACAGCGCATTGCGTCGAGATTACCCGGCGTGCAACGTATTGAAACGGAACTGGCCAATCCTGAAAAACCCTGTCTCCTGTTTCAATGTGAGGGACGAGAAAAGTTGATTCCCATGACACACCTTTCCGATGCCACGATTCGCCTTTTTACGTACACTTTACTACTGGAAGAGGACCACCCCGCCCCGCTCACCGCATTTGAAGAGCTGGAAAATGGTTTGGACTCGCTTCACACACGAAAATTGGCGGAGCTTATTAACCAAGCCGCCAATCAAGCCAGACCCAATCAAATTTTTGTAACATCATTGAGGTCCGATATGGCCGATGTTCTGCCCCCCGCTCAAGTTTGGATTTTTGACCGTGACTTGAACGGGGACACCATTGTCGAGCGAGCCTGCGATACATTAGAGATGCAACAATTGGCCACAAGCACGGACGAAGTGGCACCGTACTGGTTCAGCGATATTTTCGCACAAAAATCATAATAGAATCCTTTTTTTCTCATTTCACATTTTTTTCATGCTCCCATTCCAACTCGCTTGCCGCCGACTGTCTCTTGGAGCGGCAATGTGTTTGCCTATCGCCATCACATTTTCCGTTACCGGCACGATTGCATTGACCTACAGCATGTTCGTGTTCTGGCTTCTGGGCGGCGAGTGGAAAGAACGGATTGCCTTCATCTGCCACAGTGTCCTTCTTTGGCTTGTATTGCCCTTGATTCTTTGGTCGGGCATGAACATCGTTCGCTACGAAACATCGCTGGTCGAATCGATTCGTTATTGGTTTGGGCATTATCCGTACATTATGATAGTCGCGCTGGCGGCCATTTTAGCGAAAAAAAAACATCAGTACACGATCATGTCGTCCATGAATTTGGGCATCCTTTTGTGCTTTCTCTGGGGCATGGCCTATCGCTGGAACATCATTCCGCACGAAATCAGCGGGGAACGCGTCAAACCCATCATTCTTTATCGTAACACGATTAGTTTTGGTGTTGCCCTTTCGTTTTGGGCTGGTCTTTGGGTTTGCTTTCCATACACATCAAGGCATATCTCTTGGATTCGTCATCGTTTGCCCGATGTTTTGCTTCGCGCGATGGAGCAGGCGAGCCAGTTCAGTCTGCTGGACTTTTTCCGAGTTCGTTTTTCTGATTTCCGAAGCCAGCCACTCACGCTTCTCTTGGCACTTTTGCGCTGGAGCATCGTGGTGGGACTCATGGCCTTTCTCTTTTTGGGAAATCCGTCGCGTACAGCGCAGCTGATCATCTTTTGCGGTTACGCGGTTTTGCTGTTGACTTGGAATTGGAAAAAAGGAACGCTGGCCATTCTGTTCGTGCTGTTGCCGTTTACCCTGTTTTTGATGTCCCATTCTGAAGTCGCCAAAAGCAAAGCGCACCGCACCATCACGCATATTCGTCAAGTCATAGAAATGCTGAAAAACCATTCGGATTACACACAGTATATTCAAAAAAACCGAGACCGCCTCGGCATCTGGTTAGCTGTCGCAGACCAAGCTCTCGAAAAGCCTGTGATGGGTCACGGTATGGAAAAAGGCTACTTGCTCGTTGAAAAACAAACAAGACGTGGCAAATCAAAGTTAAATGACCCGCACAACGAATTCTTACTCATTTTTATTCAGCAAGGCGGAGTCGGACTGGCCTGCTTTACTGTTTGGATGGTCACGCTATTTATCGTCCCGTTCTGGTATAACAAACCGTGGCGGAATTTTGGCATCTTTCTTGCCGCCCTCGTTTGGATTGGCTGCATTCCCAATACTCTCTTTTCGTACCACCGCGAAACATATCTCATTTGCATTGCCATCGCGATCATGGCCGCCCACGCCCATTCGATTGCTCCCGATGAGCGACTAGAAAATAGTGTCTCGCAGAACACGGCATAATTTTTCGCACACCGTACTTTCGCTCCCGATTCCCATGTCGCAAGAAAAATACTTGAAACCGGAAGTCATTCAGACGATCAAGCGGCTTGACTTGCGGGCACAGTTCATCATCAAAGGTTTCATGCACGGCCTGCACGCCAGCCCTCTGCACGGTTTTTCCGTGGAATTTAGCGAACATCGAAAATACACGCACGGCGACGACCCTGCCGACATTGACTGGCTCGTTTACGCGAAAACAGAAAAGTATTATGTCAAAAAATTTGAAGCGGAAACCAATTTGAATGGCTATCTTGTGGTCGATACCAGCCGCTCGATGGGGTACACATATCGGCAAGAAATGACGAAATTCGATTACGCCATTTGTCTGGCCGCCGCCTTATCGTACTTAATGATCCATCAGCAAGACCCGGTAGGACTGGTCACGTTTTCCGATTCCATCAAGCAATCATTGGCTCCCAAAAGCCAGCGTGCCCAGCTCGGAACGATTCTTTCGCTACTGTCCAGTCTTCAGCCCGAAGGTCAAACAAAGGTGGCCCGATCGCTCACCCAACTGGCGGCCATGATTAAGCGGCAAAGTTTGGTGATGATTTTTAGCGATCTTTTGGAAGAAGCGACGGATGTGCTGCGTGCGCTTCACCAGCTGCGACATGCTGGGCACGATGTGATTCTGTTCCATATTTTGGATGAAGCGGAAAGCCAATTTCCGTTTCATGGCCGCGTCGAACTTTTTGATCCTGAAACGCAAGAAAAAATTCCCGGTAATGCCGAAGGTTTTAAGGCAGATTACCTCAAAACCCTCACCGAGTTTCGAGAAACATTTCACGAAGAATGCGCAAAAAGCCGAATCGACTATGTCGCGCTCGACACGAGCATCCCTTTTGACAAAGCCTTGCTTGAATATCTCCTTCGCCGCCGTGTTCGCCGATGAGTGTTTCTTTGCCGCGCGGTTTTTGCTCAATTTTGAACAAAAACGCCAGAACAAAAAACAAAAGCCACCATGAATCCCATCTTTCTCGATTGGACAGCCCCGGTTTTGCCCACCGTGGCACGTTTTTTGATCGATCAGTATTCTCGTGACGGAAAATTGGACATCCGCAATCTGGTTTTGGTTTTGCCGTATGCAAGATAGGCTTTTTGGTCCCAGGGCAGCAAATAGCCGCTGAAGCTGAAGCCCACGACGATGAACAGCA
>QMCD01001989.1_pt1 | contig 11801 bp, 9 predicted proteins | sample 1821841 | NCBI WGS metagenome assembly QMCD01 (sample SAMN01991225, study PRJNA193472) | Termite gut metagenome, whole genome shotgun sequencing project. | isolation source: worker | host: Macrotermes natalensis | reverse complement strand
AGGTTGAATTTCTTATTTTTGCGCGTATAAATTTATATTTAAAAATTAAAAAGTAAAAAATCATGGCTTACGTAATTAATGAAGATTGTATTGCTTGCGGATCTTGTATCAGCGAATGTCCGGTAGAAGCTATTTCTGAAGGCGACATTTATTCAATTGATCCGGATAAATGTACTGATTGTGGAACTTGTGCTGACGTTTGTCCGACAGGAGCTATCTCACAAGCATAATAATCTTATTATAGTCTAAGAAAACGAGAAAAGGATGATCGAAAGACCATCCTTTTCTCGTTTTCTATATTATGCTCGTTATCGTTTGTTTCAAGTGAGAATAAGTTTTGCACAAATTTTTCCAACCTGTCTCTCCATTTTACCGTCTACTATGACTTAATTCATTTTGCAGCAGAACCTCTATACGGAAGTTGTAAGATAATTATTTATTCCGGTTTTGTCTGAATGGGCTTGCTGTCGTGATATTTTCCTGCCTTAATATTTTCGGCAATGTTTTTTATGGCAACAATTGTATAATCCACATCTTCCTGCGTGTGGGTGATTGTCGGAATTAGCCGTAGCATTACTTTTCCCTGCTGTATGTAAGGAAAGATGATAGAGACACAGAAAATGTTGTAGCTTTCGCGTAAGTCGACCAGCATGTGAACGGCTTCCGGCATACTGCTAATGGATACATATACCGGCGTAACCGGCGATTCGGTATTGCCGATGTCTAATCCGGCTTTTCGCAATCCGTTTTGTAATGGCGTAACCACATCCCAAAGCTTCTTTCTCCATTCAGGATGTTCCTTGATCATCTCCATCCGCTTTATGGCACTGGCTACAATGGCAACCGGCAGCGATTCCGAAAAGGTTTGCGAACGCATATTGTATCGCAGGAAGTTGATCACATCTTCGCTTCCGGCTACAAATCCTCCGGTTAGTCCGAGTACTTTTCCGAATGTGCCGACGTGCAAGTCTACCTTATCCTGTACTCCAAAATGGTCGGTAGCTCCGATTCCGTTCGGTCCCATTGTTCCAAATCCATGAGCATCTTCAATGACCAGGCGGAAATCATATTTTTCTTTCAGTGCTACAATTTTATCTAATGGAGCCAACTCGCCGGTTAATCCGATAACTCCTTCCGTAATTAGTAATACGCCGCCGTCATGCTCTTTGGCATATTCACACGCTTTTTGAAGTTGGATTTCGATATTTTCAATTTTGTTTTGCTGATAGATGTACCGTTTATTCAGGTGCAGGCGTATACCGTCATGAATACTGGAATGAACATCCGAATCGTAAACAATTACATCGTTTCTTCCACACAGGCAGTCGATGATAGAGACCATTCCCTGATAGAAAGAATTGAGAACAAAGGCATCTTCTTTTTGAACAAAATCGGCAATGGTACTTTCCAGCTCCTCGTGCAGTCCCGTTTGTCCGGTCATTAGCCGCGAACCCATGGGCAGAGAGAAACCATATTTTGCAGCAGCTTCCGCATCAATTTTCTTTACTTCCGGATTACTTGCCAATCCCAGATAGTTATTGATGCTCCAATTTAGCACATCCCTTCCTCTGAATTTCATTCTCGGTCCGGGTTCACCTTCTAACTTTGGGTACATAAAATAGCCTTGTCCTTGTTTACTCCATTGACCTAAGGCTCCCGGATTATTTAATATTCTCTTGAAGATATCCATGGTGTTCTTAAAGTTTATGCTGCGAAGATAACATTTTTTTATCAAAACTACATTAATCAAACCAAACCTGCTCAATTGCATCCATATCTACTGTTTCCTGTTTTTTGCAATCATAGGAATCTTTTACCTTAAACGGCTCTGTTCTGGAATAGCCTAATTTCGGATCGTTATATACCTTATTCATATATTTTCCGAAAATCGGAAGTGCAGTGGCAGAACCCTGTCCATTTGCCAAATTATCAAAATGAATGCTACGGTCTTCACCACCAACCCAAACACCGGTAATCAAGTTTGGAACGAATCCGACAAACCATCCGTCAGAGTTGTTTTGAGTGGTACCCGTTTTCCCGGCAACCTGCGTTTCCCATTTCAAATGATAGGAAAAACGGCTGGAATACAAGCGTAGACCGGTACCACCGCTCATCACGCCCCGCAGCATGGAAATCATTTTTTCGGCAGTATCCTCACTAAATATCTCGTTCATGCGGGGAACAAATGTTGCGATGACGTTTCCTTTGTTATCTTCAATTCGAGTCACAAAAAGCGGTTCTGTCTGAATCCCTTTATTGGCAAAAGCGGTGTATGCAGACACCATTTCGCCGACAGAAATTTCGGCAATACCTAACGAAAGGGCAGGAACAGCGTCCATCTTATTTTTTACACCAAACGACTGAATCAGCTTGACCAGACCTTCCGGACTGTATTGATTGATTAAGTATGCCGAAATCCAGTTGTTGGACGTTTGCAGCGCGCGCTTAAACGTAATCATTTTTCCGACCTCCGCTTTTCCGGCTTCTCCGTAAGGTACGTTTCGAGGTTGCCATATTTGTCCGGAAGGGAGCGGTATTTGTGGTTGGATATTAGGTACTTCATCGCAAGGAGACATGCCGTGCTCCATGGCAAGCGTGTAGAGGAAAGGCTTGATTGTCGAACCGACTTGCCGTCTTCCGGTTTTTGCCATGTCATATTGGAAGTAGTTAAAGTCGGCACCGCCCACGTATGCCTTTACGTATCCGTTAAACGGATCCATTGACATAAATCCCGTGCGCAGGAAGTATTTGTAATACCGGATAGAATCCATCGGAGTCATAATTGTATCCCGGCTTCCCGTCCATGAAAAAACGGTCATTCCGGTCGGTGTATCAAACGTTTTTCTTATCGAGTCGGGATGGATACCCGTTTTTTTCATTCTCAAATAGCGGTCTGACAATCTCATCGAACGTACCATGATAGAGTCAATCTGGGCTTTGGATGTTAACCGGGAGAAAGGGGCTTTATCGGTGTGTCTTTTGTCCCGCTTTTCCTTAAAGAAGAGATTCTGAAGGTAATCGCCCAAGTATTCCTTAACCGATTCTTCGGCATATTGCTGCATACGGGAATCTATCGTGGTATAAATTTTCAGTCCATCGGTATAGAGGTTGTAGTAGCTGCCGTCCGGCTTTTGGTTTTTGTTGCACCATCCGTATAGCGGATCTTTTTCCCATGCAAGCGAATCTTCAAAATATTTTTGATACATCCAGTCCGGGTATTTCTTCCGGTCGGGTTTCCGGGCACTCATTATCTGCCGGAGGTACTCTCTGAAATAAGGAGCAAGTCCCAACTTGTGGTCTACGCGCTGATAATTCAGTTTCAGTTCTATCTTTTGCAAAGAATCAAGCTCATGTGCGGTGATGTATCCGGCTTTTTCCATTTGTTGCAGCACTACATTCCGCCTTCCGATACAACGTTCGTAATTAACGAGCTTGCCCTCTTTATCTTTTCTTGCGGGATTAAAATAGGATGGGTTTTTACACATCCCAACCAGCATGGCTGCTTGCTCTATGGTCAATTTATCGGGAGTTGTGTTGAAATAAATCAGTGATGCCGATTTGATTCCCACAGCATTGTTTAGAAAGTCAAACTTATTGAAATACATACAAATAATCTCTTCTTTTGTATAGTATTTTTCCAATTTTGCCGCAATTACCCACTCGATTGGTTTTTGCATTATTACCCGTTCTATAATGCCATTATTATTTACCCGGGAACTATCGCCCCAAGTATAGTAAAGTTTTGCTAATTGTTGAGAAATGGTACTTCCTCCTCCTGCATTTTCCTGTTGTAGTATTCCTGTTTTAATGATGGCGCGGGCAAGGGCTTTTGCGTCAATTCCCGAATGTTGCATGAAACGGACATCTTCGGTTGCAATAAGGGCATTGATAAGATTTGGCGACAGTTCTTTCGGAGAGGCATATACCCGGTTTTCCTTACTTTGGAAATAGCGCCCCAGTACTGTCATATCGCCGGAATATATCTCGGATGCGAATTTATTTTGAGGATTTTGAAGTTCTTCAATAGGAGGCAGGTAGCCGATTTTTCCGTTTGCAATCATCGAAAAAACACCAAACAAAGTAGCGATTCCTAATATAAATAATATCCAAAATATGATTAACAGGCTTACTGCCAGTCTTTTTCTTTTACTTTTTGCCATTATGAGATGATTAAAATTACGTACGCAAAAATAGTCATTTTTATCCATATTGTCCAATTATTCTTCTTAAAAAAGAGTATGAATATTGCTTAAAGGATAAAAAACGCCGGCTTGTCATGCAGGATAAGTTTAACCGGTTTCAAAACTTGGCAATTCAAAACCAGGGCAACCGTACGAAATTTAGGTAAAATGAAATATATTGAAAATCAGGAAATAAAAAGTTGATAAATTTCTCAAAACATTTAAAAATGACATAAAATATTTTATGCTATTTTTTATATATTTAGTTTTTAAGTAATTACAAAATAGGAAAAAATTTCGTGCGGTTGCCCTGATTCAAAACGCATAATCCCTTGTTTACTTATTATTTTCTTATAACTTTGTAACTTTAATTATTTTACGTTAATTATTTTAATGCGTATGGAGCATCCTGAAAATGACAGTGCATTTCTCGGATTAAATGTAAATAAAGGTATTGAGCAGCCGCCTTCCGTTAATCCGTATTTAAAGCGGATAAAAAGACAGCGGTATACCTCCGGCGAATATGTCGAAGGGATACTGAAGGGAGACATCTCCATGCTGGGACAGGCGGTTACACTGGTCGAGAGTTTGCTTCCCGGACATCAGCAAATGGCGCAGGAGGTAATCGAAAAATGCCTGCCATACTCCGGCAACTCTATCCGGCTGGGAATAACCGGAGTGCCGGGTGCAGGAAAAAGCACTTTCATTGAAGCGTTGGGCATGCACGTGATTGGTCAAAATAAAAAGCTGGCAGTACTTGCTATTGACCCAAGCAGCGAACGTTCGAAAGGGAGTATTTTGGGAGATAAGACAAGAATGGAAGAGTTGTCGGGGGCTGTAAACGCATTCATACGCCCTTCCCCTTCGGCAGGATCGCTCGGAGGTGTTGCCCGGAAAACGAGAGAGAGCATCATTCTTTGTGAGGCGGCCGGGTTTGAAGCTGTTTTCGTGGAGACAGTAGGGGTGGGGCAATCCGAAACTGCCGTTCATTCAATGGTCGACTTTTTCCTGCTGATTCAAGTTACCGGAACTGGCGATGAATTGCAAGGCATTAAGCGCGGAATTATGGAAATGGCAGATGGTATCGCTATCAATAAAGCTGACGGAAATAATGTTGATAGAGCACAAGTAGCAAAGGTTCAGTTTCAAAATGCACTGAGACTTTTTCCAGCATCCGATTCGGGCTGGAAACCGGAAGTGAAAACCTGCTCTGCTTTGAATAATATTGACATCGACAAAATTTGGAATATGGTAACCGGATATGTTGCCTTTACCCAAAAAAACGGTTTTTTTTCTTATAAAAGAAACAGTCAATCTAAATATTGGATGTATGAAAGCATAAACGAATATTTGAAAGATAATTTTTATCAAAATGAATTGATTCAACAGGTGTTAAAAGAAAAGGAGGAACAGGTTCTTAATAATCAGCTAAGTTCATTTATTGCTGCTAAAGAGTTGCTGGATGTTTATTATCGCGGTAGCTTCGGCATCCGTAGATAACCTTTATAAAATAATAACGAAGATATTAAAGTTCAAGATATTATAGTGCAAAAGATTCGTTTACATATCATTGTTTTGTTACTCTTGCCATTGCTGTTCAGTTCATGCAATAAGAAGGATTCTTTTCTTATTGAGGGAAATTTACGCTGTGTAAATGCCACGACTGCTTACTTGCTGAAAATGAATGAGTATGGCGACATGATAAAGCTGGACAGTACAGAAATTTATGGAGGCGAGTTTCAATTCAGAGGAAAGGTCGAATATCCGGCTATGTATCATGTTCAGGTTGGAAAAGGCAGACTTATTGATGTTTTTGTTGAAAACAGCGACATTTCGATTAAAGGATCGGTGTTATTGCCCGATGAGATAAAAGTAACCGGTTCACATTCACTCGATGAGCTGAATTTTCTCCGGAATGAATTAGGAAAAATTCAAAGTAAAAAGAATACGACACTGATAGAGTTAGAAAATGCCCGGAAGCAAAATAACAAGAAGCTGGTACAGGCATTGGAAAGCCGGTATAATCTATATTCGGATACTCTTTTGCTGGTAACAAAAAAATTTGTTGCAAGTAATACGTCATCCACCAGTGTTGCTTATTTTGTTTGTACATTAACGCAAATGTTTGATATTAGCAAATTGAAGGAGATAATCGACTTGTTTGACCATTCGATTGAAGATTCGGAATATGTGCGGTTTTTGAACGAAGAGCTGATATTAAGCCAGAAACTCAACATCGATTCTCCAGCTCCCGATTTTGCACTTCCTTCTTCTACCGGAGACTCCGTCAGGCTTTCCGATTACAAGGGTAAATATCTTTTAATCCGGTTTTGGGCTTCCTGGAACCGGAGCGGTATGGTGCGGAACCGCGTATTGAGGCAACAATATGAAAAATACCAACCTGCGGGATTGGAAATTTTGTCTATCTCGCTGGATAAAAAGAAGGATGAATGGTTGTCGGGCATTGAAAGAGACTCTATGACTTGGAGACAGGCGTCCGACCTGCTTTATTGGGAAAGCCCTGTCTCCAAATATTACCGGGTAAACAGGATTCCTTATGAAGTATTAATTGGTCCGGACGGTACAATCATCGCTATCAACCCGCGAAGGTATATTATGGATGCTAAAATGAAAAGCATATTCGGATTCTGATTTTAGGTAAATTTGATTATGGAAGAATTATTACACATTTTTGAAAGCAAGGAAGCCCCGTTTTTATCTGCGTTATTGTTAGGTATAATGGTTGCTGTTTCTCCTTGTACCATCGCAGCTAACGTCTCGATTATCGGTTTTCTTGCCGGAGATGAGGGAAATAGGAAAAAAGCATTTTTCAACGGAATCGTCTACACACTGGGAAGGACTTTTGCTTACGGGGCATTGGGAACGGTTATTTTTTATTTTGCCGGCGGATTAAAGATAACCGAATTATTGCAGTATTCTATCGGAAAAATAATCGGTCCGTTATTTATCATTATTGGCTTCCTGATGCTTGACATTATCCATATACACGGATTGGCAGACAGATGCATGTACCGGTTGAATTTTAAAAACATCCGGAGACGCAATTGGAGTGCTTTCGGAATAGGGGTATTATTGGCGTTTGCTTTTTGTCCTTATTGTGCAGCTATATATTTCGGCATGTTGATTCCATTCTCATTTTCCGTTTCTAACGGATTTGTACTCCCTTGGGTATTTGGCATAGGAGCTGCTATACCGGTTCTATTGATGACGGGAATAATGGCGTTCAGTTACACCAGGCTTTATAAGTTATATAATAAATTGCAGAAAATTGAGGTTTGGTTCCGGCGGACGCTCGGAGTGCTTTTTATTTTATCGGGAATATTATTTGTGCTGGAATATTATTTTGAATAATTTTTTTATCCCCTTCGCCGGCAAATATCCCGGTAATCGCAATACAAGCATTTTTCTGTAACGCCCGTTTGCGAAAAGGAAACGTTTTTGTCAAATAAGTCAAAGATAAGCTGGTTTAACAATGTCCTGAAATCTTCCTCGTAAGGGGCGATTGTATCAATAACTATCCCTTTTTTATCTTCTGTGAAATAGATGTCGGGCGAATATTCTTTTCCGGCCTTGTGGATGTAAAACAGTACCGGTTTTACAAGTTGCTTTCCTGCCAATTCGCGGTGTTGGATAACAGCATAAAGGAATGCCTGGAAAATATAGTCGGCGCGGTCTTTTCTTTGTTCAAATAGGGCGGCAACCCCGGAAGGGCGGTAAGGAGTTCCGCCCGTTTTGTAGTCTACAATGCGGAGAACATTCTCTTTTTGGTCGATTCGATCCACAATTCCGCCTATTTTCAAGCTTATTTTGCCAGCCGGAGTTTCCAACTCCAGCTCCTCAAATACCTTTTCTTCGGATTTCAACATGGTAAATGGGGCATATTGGGCATCCAATTGCAGCAACTTTTGCAGGAAATCTACTACAACCTTCCGGTTGATGAGCTGTTCGCCGGTGTATTCGGGCATTGGGGCATTTTCATCCAGCTTAAAATATTCCTTCTTGAAAACGGAATCAACGATTTCTTCCAACCTTTTCCGGTTTTTTGACCATGCAGTCAACTCTTCGGCCTGAATGTTTTTCCCAATTTTATCGCGGTACAGTATTTCTGCCGAGGCATGAAAAATGGTTCCAAACATAGATGCCTCTACATCTTCGGTTAACTCTTCCTTCACTTTAAGGCGCAACACATATTTAAAGTAAAAACGCAATGAGCAATTAACCAAGCAATTCAACGCGCTTGGCGAGAAATAAGCGTCTTCATTTTGTCGCGTGTCATATTTTGAAATGAGGAAGGAGATAATTTCATCGTTCTTTTTTACCTCTATTGGCTGCGGTTCTACTACGTGGATGTTGGAACGAATGTCTTTCATTTTAATCTCAAAACCGGTTTCGGCAAGTAGTTGCAGCATAAAACGGCTCATTTCACCCCGGTTCATTCCTTCGGTGGCAGTGTTATAAACCAGGGTTATGTTTTCGGCACGTTGCAGAAAGCGGTAAAAATAGTAGGCGTAGAGCGAATTTTTATGCTCAATCGTTGTCATTCCGTAGCCTTTTCGCAGGTTATGAGGAATAAACGAGCTTTCTTTTCCCGAATTGGGTAAAATTCCTTCATTAACCGAAAGCAATACGATATTTTTAAAGTCCAAATTGCGAGTTTCCAAAAAACCCATAATTTGCATTCCTTTTACTGGTTCGCCGCTAAACGGGATGGTGATAGAAGCGAGCATGTTTTTCAGCAATTTAATCAGAGTGGCAAAGCTGAGTTGGATATGGTCGTTTTCCAGCAAGACATGCAGGCGGTTGATTTGCGTGTAGATGCGAAACAGGGCTTCCTTGTACAAATCATCGTAAATAAGCTCCTTTTTACCGGGATTGGTGTTGTCTTCCGCTTTCTCTTTATGATGCGATGCAACAAAGCGAATCATCTGCAACAGCCATGCGGTTAACTCCAGGGATGTTTCTACTGGAGTAAACAGCAGGCGGAGATTTTCCGACCGGTGCAATTCTTGCGAAGTGGGGTAAAACCGGTTTTTATTTGTTAATTCTTCTATTAAACTAACCGTTTCGGGAATGGTTATGCGAATATAAGGGTGTTTAAGTACCGGAATGAAACGGTCGTACCGGAAGCGTGAACCCTGTTTTTTCCCTTCGCTCAAACCGTGCATTTCCAGCAGGTTTTTGACCAAACTGTAAGCCGGTGTCTGCATAAGCGGAAACCCCATTGTTACGTTGATGTCTTCAATTGATCCGGGAATGGAGTGCAGCACCGGTAACAGCAATGCCTCGTTACAGAGTACAATTGCAATGTCTTTGTCCTGCTCGCCCGATTCTTTTGTTTCTGTGAGGTATTGGTTTAGAAATTTTGCCTGCGCATTTTCGGCAGAAGAGCTGACAAAAGTGATATGCCGCTTTTCACCTGTATCGAACCGGCTGAAATGCGTTTTTGAAAGCTCGTTGGGAAAAAGTACCAGATTTTCACGCAGGAATGTTCCTGCTTCGTGATAACTTTTGTCGTAATAAAACGTATCATAATCCCAATAAAAATGCGTTTTTCCCGCTTTTTGCAACAACAAAAACAGCTCCTTTTCGCACTTATTAAGTACATTAAACCCAATGAAAACGTATTTTTTGGATTGAAACTTATCTGTTCCCTGATTTTTTATCTCTTCTATGACAAGCCGGTTCAACATTCCTTCGTAAGCTAATCCTTGACTTAAGAGCTTTTCTTTGAAACCCTGATACACCCAAATCAGCTTATCCCAAATCTGCATAAAGCGCTCCTTCAATTCGGTACGCATATCGGGTGAGAAGTTTTTGAAGAAGGTTCTCAATGTCTCTTTTTGTTCGTCGGACAGATGTTCAAAAGTGTCGATAAATTGGGCTTGATCCTTGATGTTCCTGAAAAGTTTGTCTGCCTCTATTCTGTTTTTATCAACATCATCAAAATCACTCAGCAGGATTTCTCCCCAAAAATAAAATTCATCAAATGTTTCTTGCTTGGGAATCTCCTCTTTGTACACCGAAAACAGATCGCTTATTAACTTCAGCGCATCGGGAATTTCCAGCGTTGAATGTTGCCGGAACAGTTCTTGAATAGTAACATAACCGGGCGACCAAACAGGTACTTTTGCTACATTTGCCAACTGTTCATTAAAAAACAGGCGTGCCCGGTTGTTTGGAAAAACAACGGTAATATTCGAGAGTTCCGTTCCATATTTTTGAAACAAATCCCCGGCGACCAATTGCAGGAATGAAATCATTCGTTCTCTATCTGTATTTTTGTATTAAATCCAGGTTGTCGGCAAACATACCGCTTATATAATCCATTTCATTTTCAAGAACATACCTTTCATCTTTCCCTTCGTCCCAGCCAATGTGGAAAGCGTATGCCTTGATGTTTTTTCCTTTTAGCTTTTTCAGGAAGTCCTTGTTGTTTTCTATCAATCGCCTCGAAAAGGATATGTACCGGATATTCAAGCCGGCTAATTTTTTTTCAATATCGGGAACATGTGTACTATCGCCGTTTAGTTGGAAAATCAGGTTATCGCTTGGCATTGGTGTTATTCCCAATTTTATCGCCTGTTCTACGGATTCCCAGGAGAAAAGCTCCATAATCAACCGGTTTTTAAACGGAAAGTCTTTAAACCATTCCGGGTTGTCAATCTTATCCGTTATCAAAGTTATATCTTTATGTATGGTGAGCCATTCGATTAAGTCATCCTGATTTATAGGGGTGAATTTTCCTTGAATTTGGTATGAAAAAAATTCTTCTTCAGTCATCGGTCTGTTTTCCAAAGGTTTGGGAAAACCGGTTATTTCTCTAAATTTTTTCCAGCTGTTTGCGGCAACCAACTTTCCGTCGGAAGTTTCGATTAAATCTATCTCAACTATTTTACACCCTTTGCTATACGACGAATTCAATGCTTCCAAACAGTTTGTATAAACATATCCTTCAATGCTTCCGCTGGCATGGGCAGCAAAAATATCGGTCAATTTTCTTTTTTCCTTCTCTTCATCATCTTCTTTCGTACAAGAAATAAAAACAGAAAAAGAGAGCATAAATACTAAAATTAAGCTTTTGGGTGTCTTCATTGTTAAATGGTAATTAGATTGTTTTTTGATAAAATATAAATTTCAGATTTACAACAATTTAATTTAACAAAAATACAATGATTATTTCTAAAATACAAGATATTCCGGATATAATAGCCAATTTTTGAGTAGGATATTTTTTATGCTTATCCATGAGTTTTACTACAAATATTTTTTACATCATCAAATAAAAAACTCGTTATTTTTTTATATTCACTTTCAAAAATTTAAGCATAAAATATTTTTTAATAAGTATGTCTTCTTAATTCGTTTATATTTAGAAAAAAGATAGAAGTTTCCCACAAAGACACAAAGAACACAAAGTTTTTTGTGGGTTTTGTGTCTTTGTGGGAAATAATTAGCTAATATTCCGGCTCAAGTACCGCATATAAATCAAAGAAGATACTACAAAAAGTCTATATTATTGATTATTATGACGTAAATACATCCTCCTGATTTTTATATTATTTCTGTTTTACAAATCCTTTATTCTTAAGGATTTTTAGA
>QMCD01001986.1_pt1 | contig 11813 bp, 9 predicted proteins | sample 1821841 | NCBI WGS metagenome assembly QMCD01 (sample SAMN01991225, study PRJNA193472) | Termite gut metagenome, whole genome shotgun sequencing project. | isolation source: worker | host: Macrotermes natalensis | reverse complement strand
CTTCGTCGCCCTCGCCATGCTCCTTCAGTATGTGGTTCTTCATCGCCACTTTGCCCAGTTCCCTGCCGCAAATAAAGCAGTTGCCCTGTTTTGCTACCATCGCTACTCCCTCGCTTCATCCATGTTAATATTTAGAAATCCCTTCTTTGTTAGATTACCACTTTGGAGAAATTGCCGCTATATACAAATACACAAAAAAAATGTATACTGAACCGAAATATACTGAATCAAAATAGATATAACGATTATTATGTGGGAGTGTGGCCATTTTGAATACAATGGAAAATATCCAGCGTATTTACAACGCTTTACAAGACGAAGAATCGAAATATATATTCCAGCAAAGGCTACTATTCTCTCTCGGCGGAGAAGAAGAGCATATAACAGATATGGTGGACACATTGCTGTCTCCCGATCGATTTGGAACCCTTTCCCTTGCGCCATGGATTGAAAAATATCATAAAGCCCCAAAAAAGACGCTCTTATTTGGCGCGGGACCCGCGTGCCCTCAAATCGCCCGCATATTGCGTAAACAAGGCATTCCAATCAGCGGAATATGCGATAATTACGCGAAGAGCGCGCCGGTGGAATGCGCGGATATTCCATTGATCAAAATGGCTGATATTAGAGAAATGGCGGGGAGCGCATATATCGTTATCACGCCGTTATTTCCCGAAAACTATAAGCCAATGCATAAGCAAATCATCGATATCGGCTTTCCGCAAGAGGACATTTCCATAGCGTCCATGCATAGCAATACCTATTTTGATAAGGGATTTATGAAGCCACAACCCAACGAGGTATTCATCGATGCGGGCGTATATATGGGCGATACCATCGAGGGATTTTTGCTGTTCTGCAAGGATTCCTATTCAGAAATTTACGGTTTCGATCCGAATCAAGACGTCCTGGAACAAATGACAAAAAACTTGGAGCAACTCGATCTGCACGATACCGAAATTTTCCAGCGCGGCGCTTGGAACAGTGAGACGACGCTAAGTTTTGATACGACAGCGCATCCCTTGGGCGCTAGCATACAGGATCACGGAAGCACTACGATTAGGACCAAGACCATTGATTCCATTAAAACGAAAAATCCCGTCACGCTGATCAAGATGGATATAGAAGGCGCGGAACTGAAAGCCCTGGAAGGTGGAAAAGAAACGATTAAGCGCGATCGACCCCGTCTCGCCATCTGTGTATACCATAAGCCGGAAGACATGCTCACCATACCCGAATATATACTGTCGTTGCATCCGGATTATAAATTGCGGCTGCGCCATTACACCTATGGGAAAGGCAACACCGTGCTTTACGCATTGTAGATAAAGGAATAGCATATGCGGGAAATTAACGGGGAAGTCTGTCTTCTTCCATTCATTCCAATCAACATCGCCGTTTACCACGCCCTTCAGCGCGCGGGTATTCAGGTTCGGGCTTTTTGCGACAATAGCGAAAAGTACGCGGGCAAGCACTATGGTGGCATCCCCTGCCTTAAGCCGGAAGAAGCCTGTCTTGCTTTTCCGGGCGCGACTATGATTATATCCAACTTGTTCAGCCTGTACAGAAATGAAATTAAGAAACAACTGGAAAAGAACGGCGCGACACGGATCTTGATGTTGGAAGATATACTAGAACCCAGCGACATTCTGCCTGTGCTTACGGATATCGATAGAAAAGCGGCTTCTGGGTTATTGCGGACGAACGATATTCCAAGGCTCGCGAAAATACACCGATTTTATCATATGCCGCCCGCGAAAGCGCGTGTAATAGTGGATTTTTTAAGTCTATATACCGATCGCGATATGGATAGCGATATGGAAGCCCTTGCGAAAGGCGTAGATTTTATTCGTGTGCTACGCGTTTTCGCCTTGCCCGCGCCGGATATGGAAGCGCGGCTTTTGCGCCTTTTGGAGCGGTTGAACGCATCGCGGCAGAAAATCGGCACGGTGCATATATGGCGGCACCCGTCTGCGGTATATCCGCTATCTTTGCCTTCCCCGGCTTTTTGGGAAAGGGTGTCCGTTCTTCATTATGACCCGCAAATCCTTAATATCCCCGAATCGGACTGCCCTACTCTCCCCCATAATAACGGCATCCCCTGCGTATTCAATCAAGAACAGATATACACCGATCTATTCAAGGCGCACCAATGCATTTTTGTGCATATAGCGAAAAATTCCGGGACGGCGCTGCGCGAATACCTTTTCGGCTATACGGCGGAGTTCTACCATTCCCCCGCGCGGCTCTATCGGAATACCGATCCTAACGCATACGCCGAATATTTCGTATTCTCTATGGCGCGCAATCCTTGGGACAGGCTGGTTTCGGGCTATACATATTGCCGGAGTATATACGAATCGCGTAGCGTCTATGATTATTGCTATAATTTTTGCGGTAATCATAGTTTTAAGGATTTCGTGCGCACCCTAGACACCCCGAAAGGCGCGCCGCTTTTAGATCATGTTATGATTACTCCCCAATCCCGCTGCATATGCGACGAAACCGGCGGCATTATGGTGGATTATGTCGGCAGGGTAGAGGATAGCGAGGACAGCTATCGTTATATCGCGGAAAAATTGCATATTGATGCGAACAAACCGATTCCGCATATCAACGCTTCTCCTAGGGTGTCCTATAGGGAATACTACGACGATGAAAGCCGCGAAATCGTGTGCCGAGTTTTCGCGAAGGATATCGAACTGTTCGGATATGAATTTTAGGTACCCTTTATTATAATGGAAGATCTTCCGCTATAATGAGTTGATCGCCCTGAACGCAGGAATTGAGCAGGGCAAACATGGCATCCTTCGCGCCGCCACCAATATTGTTCAAGGCGCAATATCTTTCAAAGTCACCATTTTTCAGCAAGGCGCTAAGGTAGGCGCGCACGCCTTCGCCTTCGAGAAAATCCCTCACTTCCGCAAGAGTTTGCGCTTCGTCCATATGCATCATGCGACCATAAAATAAAAGGCTTTTCACGCGGGTATACGCGTATATTCCCAGTATGGAAGGCGCCATTGCGGGGTAATCTCGCAAATGATCCCGCGTTACATATAGCATCGAAAGGAAAAGTTTGCCCTGCCCGCTCTCTTTGGCACTGGTATACATGACGGAATCCTCCCTCTGTATATAATTATATGGCGATTGCGCGATATGGATTATATTGGGTTTCAGCATACTGACGATAAGATTGAAAAGATGGTCGCAACCCCTTGCCACGCGGGGGACTTGCAATTGGTTCTTTCTAAGGTAATCCACCCGAAATAAGCGCGTCCACATAAAGGTGTTCGACTTGGTAGCGCAAAGGTATCTGTAGTAATAATCGACGGGATCACATTCGGGGTAATAGGCGTCCACTATGCGCGAAAATTCGGGCAGCGTCCTGTCCGAATACACCCGTTTAAAATCACAAACGGCAATATCCGCGCTCTTTTCCGTAATGCCATTATAGAGTATGGACAACATATCGGGATCATATATATCATCCGAATCCAACGACGCCATATACGGCGCGCGCGATAACGCTATGCCGATATTGCGCTTTACGCCTTCATCCGATGTGATATTGGTGACTACATGAGTGCGTTCTTCTTCCCCCCACATTGTTTCCGGCACATCCCGTGTATTGATATACCTAAAACGGGCATCCTCCTTCTCCCATCTTTTTGCGATCAAAGCGGTACTATCGATGGAATCGGAATCTATCAGTAATGCCTCAAAATCATCCATTATCTGGGCTTGCAAGGATAATAAGCATTTTCCCATATATTCCGCCGAATTTCGAATCGGCACAACCACGCTGACCTTCATGGAGTCATCCTCCTACGCGTATTTATTGTAATCATTATAGCCCATACAGCATTTCAAATCAAAACAGCCGCATTCGCTGGATATTTAAGATGTTTCCATATATAATCAATGGCAAATGACTTTTTTTGTGGGGGGTTATTCATGCGAGATTTTACTATACGCGGCCCTGTGTATTTAATGCCTATGGCACCCATGACAATCGCCGTATATCATCTATTCAAAAAACACGGTGTTTCGGTGGCGGGATTCTGCGATAACAGCGCGCGTTTTACGGGAAAGCAATATCAAGGCATCCCCTGTATGCGCCCCCGGGAAGCCGCGATAAAGGATCCGAATGCTATATTTATCATCAATTCCCAGTATGGACGAACCCAAGCAGCTCTTTCGCAAGAGGCGAAAGACTTTGATATACGATTCATTTTTCTGGAACAAATACTGGAAAGAGGTGACATAGAACCCATATTGCCCGATATAGCGGAAGAAGAAGCGTGCGAACTGCTGCTAACCCGAATTGTCCGGGATGTGGCGGAATTGCATCAATTTTTTCATATATTGCCAGATTCTTGGTTAAATAGAGGAAATACGATTACTTCCATAAACCTATATCCTTACCGAAATATGAAACGGGACTTCGACGAACTCGCACACCCTGACGCCTTTATTCGATGCGTCGTCATAACATTAGAAAAAAATGACAGTTGGGAAGAAATCGCTCGATATATCACACAATCCGGGAGAAATATCGGCATCATAGAAATACGACGAGATTCCAGGTCGTATATACCGGTGCGTGATTCTCTTGAAAATATGCATATATCCACGCCGTTATATATCCTTTCTCCTGTGAAGGGCATATTATCGCGAAACAATATAGGCGCGGGCATTCCGATCGCGCTCGTGGATAATGATATATATCCCCCTCTATTCGATGAGACGAAATCCATATTTGTACATATTCCAAAAAATTCCGGATCCACATTAAAAACGATTTTTTTTTCCCGCCTTTCTAAACCGCTCCATGTATCGGCACGGTATTATCATGATATTGATGCGGATAAATTCGACCGGTATTTTTCCTTCGCCATGGTGCGTAACCCTTGGGATCGTCTAGTATCCAGCTATACTTTCTGCCGCGAAAATTTCTTACAAGATGGGGTGCTAGACGGTTTAAGAAAGCTGTGCTCCGCAGTCTCTTTTCGGGATATGGTTCATTTCTTAAAAGAGGATGCGGGCCATCTCCTTTTGCGCGGTTCTGTTATATCCCCGCAATATGAATGGGTATGTAATGAAGATGGCAAAGTCATGGTGGATTATATCGGGCGATTTGAAAATCTGAACGAAAGTTATGCGCGTATAGCACAAGGAATGAATATCCCTTGGAACGGTGACATTCCCCACGCGAACGCCAGTCGCCATCGCCCCTATCAAGAATACTATGACGCGGAAACGAAGGCAATCATCGGGAAATTATTCAAGACGGATATAGAGTTATTCGGATATAGTTTCGAATGATGGAGGTTATTTATGCTCAATAAGATCAAAGGAAATATTTATTCCATACTCTCTACGGCACGTGACGCGCTCCATCAAATGGCAAGAGCGAGCGAGCGTGATCGGCGAGAACTCTCCCTCATCATTCGCGAAGGACTGGAGGCGATCAACGGAATTGTTGTAGAGGAAGCCCCGTATATCGGCGATATAAGCGCCGATATATTCGCGTTGCTGGACCGTGCGTCGGCCGCGCCCGCGCGCAAGCAGGCGACGCTCCGTCTCTTGGACTATAATGCCGCCATCGGAAATATCCCCACACAGTATAAAGTAGTATTTCTTCCCTATTATGAAAATACTTGGGATTCGCTCAAAAGCGTGTATGACGCTTTTTCGAATGATCCGCAATTCATCTGCGAGATCGTGATTATCCCCATCGAAAGGAATACCGCCTCCGGCGGTAAAAAATTCGTCTATGAAGATTTTTTAACACCCCAAGGCATAGCCAATACCCCCTATGCGGACTATGATATCACGCAGGATCATCCCGATATAGTCTTTTTTAATAATCCCTATGACGGCGTCAATATCGAAAAATTTCAATCGGGCTATATGCGCCCTCACGTGCGCTTGTTGTTCTATGTGCCCTACTTTACGACACGATATTTAGGGGAACATCAGTCCGGAAAATCCTATTACACGAAAGAAATTAAGGCGGATATTCTTCCGGGTATGCAAAATGCCAACGCGTGCATGATGCAAAGCGCGAACATCGCAAAACTATGGGAAAATCGCACTGGGTTGTCCCCTAAAAAATTTGTAGTTCTAGGCAATCCTAAGCAAGATTATCTATATAACGCCAAATTAACCGGCGACTTTCCTCATTATCTCGAATGGGAAAAAACGCTTCTGGGTAAAAAAGTATTCATGCTCAATACCCACTATAGCGTATTTGGAGACCTACGCAATATTTCCCCGATTATCGAGGAAATATTTACATATGTGAAAAACGATGATTCCCTCGCGCTCATTTGGCGTCCGCATCCCCAAACCTTTATTGTATATGAAGGTTTAGAATCCTCTCCCAGCGTGCAACAATTTTACTCGCTCATGCAGCGCGCGATGGAAAGCGATCGCATTATACTCGACCGCACGAACAGCGCGCTTTCCGCGCTCATGGTTTCAGACGCATTGATTTCCTCTAACAGCTCCCTGGTCTCCGAGATGCTTTTTTTGAAAAAACCCATATTCCTTATGGATGTGCAGCCTTCGCTGTATGAAGGCGGTATCGAAACTTTCGCACAACCCGGCTTCCAAAAAACCATTGATTTTATGAACACCATCGATGAAAACGCAATCACATTGCGCCAAGCGGTATATAGGGAAGGCCCGCAAAAGCCCTTATCGCCGGGCAGCAAAGAGGATATGTTGCGAGAATACCGCGAGGAAGCGCAAATCAAGCCCTTTGCGGCATTCATGGCGTCGATGCTATCCGGTAAGGATGAAAAAAAGCCTTTGCGGGAAAAATACCATCAGCAAGCCTATGCCAATGCCGATGGCAGTTGCGGCCGCGCCACCTTGGAATTCATCAAATCAAAATTATAGGACGAGGGACAAAAAAATGCGATGGAACCTGACATATGAAAAATTCGTAGAAATGTCCGAAACTCTGCCCGTGATAATATATGGCATGACAGAACGCACGGAAACCATCGTCGGGCGACATATCGATAAAAGCAAAATCGCTTATATATGCGACGCGGCGCAGTCGGGAAATGATTATGAAGGCATCCCCATATGCCCGATTGAGAAGCTACAGAATGAAAAAGGTGAATTTATTGTCGTCCTTGCGATGGATTTTATGGAATCCACCTATTTGCAACTGAAAAGCTGGGGTATACAACGCATATTTCCGCATACTGTATTCATGTATCGCGCTCGGAATTATTATCCTCTCATCGATTATTTTAAACACTATACCTATGTCTTGGATACAGTGCAACCCGTTTCCACACAAAAAAACCCTTATCCGAATAAGATATGGATGTTCTGGTATAATGGAAACGTCGATATCCCGCCCATCTTCCGCCATTGCCTGCGCAGTATAGAAGAAAACGCGGGGGAAAAGGAAATTATTCTTTTAAATCGCAAGAACATGGAGCATTATGTAGAAATTCCCGGATATATTTTTGATAAACATCAGCGCGGATATATACTAACCTCGGAACTAGCGGACATACTGCGGCTCTCCCTTTTGAAGAATTATGGCGGCCTTTGGATGGACGCTACGGTATTTCTAAGCGGTCCGATTCCGAAGCCCTTCCTGCAAAACCGCCTCTTTTTATATCAACAGGAATTCCCGACCGGAATTCAACGAAGCACCGCGAACTGGATGATTTCCAGCGACCCGCATAATCCCATAATATTCGGAACGCTGCAATGCCTGCTCGAATACTGGAAATACGAATATTACCACAACGATTATTATATAATGCATTTCTATTGGGATTTGGTCGCGAATTACGCTGATATGTTCCAGAAAGCATGGGCAAAAGTCGAATTCGCCTCTATGATACCCTCCCTGCTTTTACGGGAACACCTGTTTAACCCTTATGACCCTACGATCTGGGAGAACTTGCGCGGACAAACGCCCGTGCATAAATTATCCTGGAAATACCCGCAGGAGAAATATGATCTTGACGATACTTTTTATCGAAGAATCGTAGCGGGGCAATATGGTGCGGGCCATGGCTGTTAATATATCACAGGCCGTCCTGTTGGCGGGCGGCCTGGGCACTCGGCTACGGCCCTTTACGGAGCATAGCCCCAAACCCCTGTACCCGTTTGAAGGGAAGCCGTTCATAGGCTATTTGGTGGAGCAGATACGCGATTTTGGCATTCGGAATATATTGATACTATTGGGGTATCTTCCGGAAAAAATCATGGATTATCTGGGGGACGGAACGGATTTCGGCGTCCATATAGAATACGATATAACTCCGATCGAGTATGAAACCGGCGCGCGGCTTAGAGCGGCCTCGTCAAAAATACGGGACGTTTTTCTGATGATGTACTGCGATAATTACTGCCCCATTGACTTTCCGCAGCTCCTGCGCGATTTTAATGCCCAAGACGCGTTCATCCAGCTTTCCGCGTACACGAATTACGACGATTATTCCAAAAGCAATCTGCGCATCGCTAAAAATGGCTTAATAGAAGCATACGATAAAAAACGCTCCGCCCCCCATCTGCAAGGCGTAGACATCGGATACGCGATAATGCGAAAATCCGTTTTCCAGTTATTGCCCGAAGAAAACCGCAACTTCGAGGCAACTGTATACCCGCAAATTGTCGCGAAGCACCAAATGTGCGCGACGGCGACGGAACATCGCTATTATTCCGTCGGTTCATGGGAAAGAATCGCCTTAACAAAACAATTCTTTTCCCCGAAAAAATATATTTTTCTCGACCGGGACGGAACACTGAACGTGCGTCCGCCCCAAGCAGAGTATGTGGAAAAAGTCGAAGACTTCCTATGGCTTCCCCACGCGAAAGAAGCCCTACGGCAATTATACAACGCGGGCTATACGATATTTTTGGTAAGCAATCAGCCCGGCATTGCCAGAGGTCGCTTAACCGAAGATACGCTTACGGCCATTCACGAAAAAATGGCGCGCGATCTTTCCGATATCGGCGCCTATATCGAAAAAATCTATTATTGCCCGCACGACTGGGAGGAAGGCTGCGCCTGCCGCAAGCCAAAACCGGGAATGTTCTATCAGGCGCAAAAGGAATATTCCATCGATCTGACGCGCTGTGTGATGATCGGTGACGATGAACGCGATATGACAGCCGCGCAAGCCGCTGGCTGTAAGGGCATACTCGTTGGCGATACATATTCATTGCAGGACGCGGTGAACGATATACTGGTTAATCGATTAGGAGGGGTTCGATGATCATATCAAAAACGCCGTTACGCGCTTCCTTCTTCGGTGGCGGTACGGATTTTAGGGACTATTTCGAAAACAGCCGATGGGGGTATGGCGCGACGCTCAGTACCGCGCTGGATATGCATGTATATATCACCGTTAATAAAAAATTCGATGATACAGTGCGCGTCGTCTACTTCGGAAATGAACTCGTGGATCATGTGAGCCAAGTGAAGCACAATATCATACGCGAGGCCATGAAAATTGTGGGCATCGAAACCGGCATCGAAATCGTATATACGGCGGACATACCGCTGAGCGCCGTAGGTATAGGTCTGGCTTCTTCCAGCGCGCTGGCGGTAGGAGTGCTCAATGCCCTATACGCGTATAAAGGCATCTACGCATCTCCGGATCTTCTGGCGCGCAAAGCCTGCGAAATCGAAATCGACCGCATCGGCGCACAGATCGGCATACAGGATCAATATGCCGTAGCCTTCGGCGGGTTCCGCAAATACACTTTCAATGCGAATGACACCGTGGACGCGGCCGCCGCTATTTGTGATAAAAAAACACTGGAATATCTGAATAAATCACTCATGCTTTTCTATACAGGCATCACGCGCGACTCCCAAGAAATCCTGCGCGAACAGACGCGTTCCATCGCGGAAAAGATGGATATGTTGGATACTTTGGTGGAAATGACGGAAACCGCGTATAAAAATATGACCTTGGACGCAATTGATTCATGGGGGGCGGCACTCGACCAGTCTTGGCAAATCAAACAACGCTTTGCCGGAGGCATCAGCAATCCCTTGATTTCGGAAATGTACGCGAATGCGAAAAGCGCCGGCGCTCTGGGCGGTAAGATACTCGGCGCGGGCGGCGGCGGGTTTTTAATGCTCTACGCGCCGCCCGAAGCGCAAATCGCGGTCCGAAAAGCCCTGAAGGACTTCCAGGAGGTAGAATTCGCCATGGACGCGCAGGGTAGCCGCATCGTGTTTTCGGACTGAGCAACTTTATAGATGGGAATTGCGTTGGGGGCGCTATCTATTCGTAGAACAATACGCGCGTATTTTCCCGCCGCAGGAATTTCCCTTGAATTTCCGCCATGGCGATGCTCTCCTCGGCGCTGAGCTTAAAGGACGCGTTTTTGCCATTGGCGATGGCTTTCACAAAGTCCTCCAATTCATAACGCAATCCCTCGCCTAAGAAGTGCGAAAAATATATCTCATTGGAATTGGCGTCCTCATAATGTACGCTGAAATGCTTCGTGAGCCACCAGGGCGCCGGAGCCAATATATATCCGCGCGTTCCGGAAACAACCAGTTGCCCCTCTGTCTTTACCCCATTGCCTACCTTGCCGGTAGCCATGGCATGGGGATAGATGAAGTCCATTCGAGTATATCTATCCATGCCGTCATCGTCCATAAAACTGGTGAAACTGCTATCCAAATAATTCCATCCGAGAAGCCTAAATATCGCGAGCAGCGGATAGCTCGCAAGCCCTTCCATGCTGCTGTATTTCATTGGCTCATTCAGCTTGGTAAAATTCGCTTCTATACCTCGTATCCGGCCGATCACGCCGCTACGCGCCACATTGGTGAGCTGAATAAAGCCCGGCGCATAAGCGGTTTTTACAGCTTCCATCAGCACCACCGCGTTGCGCTTCGCCAAATCGAATAATTCCCGCGCGTCGTCGCCACTAAAGGCCATCGGCTTTTCGCAAAGCACATGCTTTCCGCGCTCTAAGCATATGCGCGCGTAATCCACGTGGGTATCCGAGGGCGAAGCGATATATACCGCCTGCACCGAAGATAAAAAACGATCCAAATCATCCGTGGCCGCGGCCATTTCGAAACGCTCCTTAAAACGCTCCGCGCTCTCAATATGTGGATTGTATACGATCTCAATGCTCACGCCGCTCACCGCTTTCGAATCCGAAAAGAAGCGCTTTGCGATGCCTCCGCTGCCAATCACGCCCAATTGTATGATCTTTTCCGCGCTATTGCGAATCGACGTGCTGGAAATACCCTTAGTGCGCGGTAAATACACCACTTCGCAATAATCCTTTAGATGATCAAAAGCCCCCAACCAATCCGAGCCGATCGCGAAAATATCGATGTCGTTCTTTTGAATTTCCTCGATTTTCTGCCCGATATATTCCTCGACGATGATCTCATCCGCAAAGCCCGATTCCTTCACGTTTTCCATGCGCTTCGCCAAGGAATCGATCACATTGAGCTTCCCCCGCCCGGTGTCAAAATTCTGCGTGGTCACGCCCACGACCAAATAATCCCCAAGCGCTTTGGCGTTTTTCAGCAGATTATAATGGCCTTCGTGGAATAAATCAAATGTCCCAAAGGTGATAACCTTTTTCATGGCTTACCTTTCCACAACAAACAGCGCTTCGATATCGAGGGAAAAACCTTCGAGTATTTCCGTCGTCAATTGCCCATCGGAACGCGTGATGGTCTCGTATTGCCCTTCCTTAAGGACATTTTGATAAATCGTCCTGTCGTTCGGGGAGACGATCCAGTATTCCTTTACCCCCTGCCGCTCGTATAGCCGCATTTTTATATTCCA
>QMCD01001984.1_pt1 | contig 11814 bp, 7 predicted proteins | sample 1821841 | NCBI WGS metagenome assembly QMCD01 (sample SAMN01991225, study PRJNA193472) | Termite gut metagenome, whole genome shotgun sequencing project. | isolation source: worker | host: Macrotermes natalensis | reverse complement strand
CGGCGGGCGGCGGCACGGGCAAGGCGGCCGACATCGACGAAGACGATCTGGCCGAGGATGGCTACAAGCAACTGCTGGTGTGGGATCCCGCCGCGCGCCAGATAATGGGCGGCTACCGATACATAGTCTGCCACTCGACCCATCCGGCGCACCTCTCCTCGGAGCACTACTTCCGTTTCAGCGATCTGTTCCGAACCAAGTACCTGCCCTGGACTATCGAACTTGGGCGTTCGTTCGTCATTCCGCGGCGTGGCGAGTGGGGGGTCTCGAACCCCAAGGTGGTTTATGCGTTGGATAACCTGTGGGACGGACTGGGGGCGCTGATGCTCGGCAACCCCGACTCGAAGTACTTCTTCGGCAAGGTGACTATGTATGGCGACTACGACCGCGAAGCCAAGGAGGTGCTGCTCTACTTCCTGAACAGATATTTTCCCGACAACGAAAACCTGCTCGAACCGATCCATCCGGTGCGCCTGACCATCAACCACGCCCGTATGGAGGCTCTGTTCTGCGGCGGCAGTTACGAGGAGGACTTGAAGATTCTTAACCGCGAGTTGCGGCGTTGGGGCGAGAGTATTCCGCCTCTCATCAACTCCTATATGAACCTTTCTCCCACTATGAAGATCTTCGGCACCGTTTCGAACCCCGACTTCGGTAACGTTGAGGAGACTGGCCTGTTGATCACCATTCCCGACATCTACCCCGACAAAACCGAGCGCCACCTGAACTTCTCCCTACCCGATATCGAGGTTGTCTGACCCGAGGGAGGGGGTCGCTTTTGTCTGCTGCGCGACAGAGATTTGACGATGTAGTGTTTTGGTTCTTCGGGAAATAGTTCTTAGCTTTGTCTCAAAGTGAGACTCTAAAACGACTTTGGTTATGAAAAAGTTTGCGATGCTCTTAGGTTTGGCGGTAGTTTGCGTCGGGTTTTCGACCTGTCGCGACAAGAATTCGGAGAAGCCCGAGCCGCCGATAGATATGACTCAATACGACAACTATTACATGTATTATGAGGAAAAGATTGAACTCGAAAAATTAAACAATAAAAGCTATATTTTGTTTGAAAACAAAGACATACAAGTAGTTTCTCAACAACTTACAGATATTGGCATTGAAATGGAAGCTTGGCCATTGAATATATCTAACAGTGCCGAAAACCCTAACGGGTACTTGAAAAATTGCACTCAAGCAGTGGTTTATGTGGGCATTGAGGAGATAAATGAGATCAAAAAACTTATTTACATCGCACCATTCTACACGGATCTAAGTAGAGAAGAAATAGGCATAACCGCTGAGTTGAGTGTCGTATTGAAGAGAGAAAGCGATCTTCCAAAATTGAAACAATTGTGTGAAAATAACAGAGTCTTGTTTTTGGGTAAAGATACTATTCGAACAGAATATTATATATTAGCTTGTACTCAAGCGTCTATGGGCAATGCACTCCAGATGGCGAATTTATTTTACGAGACGGGACTATTCGAAACGGCTATTCCTGGCTTTATTACAACAATTCATCCCATAAACTAAAGACTGAAATTGATGAAAAAAACACTAGTAATCCTGTTGGCGATAATCGGATTGAGTGCTTGCCAAGACAATATTTCTGAAAATGTTCAAGAAATCACTATTGGAACACGTTCTGCAACAAATACTTTGGAATATTACTATTGGTGTAATGAAGAGAAAATTCCATTGAGGATTCTTACTGACAAATACTTCGTACTGACGGAAACTACTACCTCAGAAAACCTTGTTCAAGAATTTGAAAAAACGGGACAAAAAGCGCTGTCTTTTCGGAGAGAAAGGAATTTTTCGTATATAGAGGGAATCTCCGACAATAAATTTGAGATTTTCAAGAAGGCGCACTCCTACATTGTCTCGGGGGGCAGGCCCAATACAAAAGATAAGATACTTTATTCCACACCATTCTATAAAAACATTCAAGATGAAGAGATTGGAATAACCAATGAATTCAGTGTTATCCTAAAAAACGATGCAGATCTTCCAAAACTAAAACATTTGGCTGAAGAAAACGGAGTGTTATTTTTAGGCAAAGAGGCTATTCGAAAAGAATATTATGCTCTTGCTTGTACGATCGATTCCAAAGGTAATGCTTTGGAAATGGCGAATTTATTTTACGAAACAGGGCTATTTGAAGCGGCTAATCCAGAGATGCTTACGAAGATTAGTCCCGGGGTAATTATGGACCCAGCGTTTCCCGATCAATGGAATTTGCATAATACCACCAACCTTGGTAATGATATTAATTACCTTAATGCATACTCATTAGGTTTTCCCCACATTGATGATGTGATAGTTGCGGTCATCGATAACGGAGTAGTATCCCATCATCCCGATCTTCCTCTGTATCACTTAAGTTTTGACGCACACACACTTTCTACTCCGAGTGTCGTATATGGTTCTCACGGTACAAATTGCGCCGCATTAATAGGCGCACAGCATAATAATGAAGGTATTGCAGGAATAGCACCCGGTGTTAAATTGATGCCAATAAGTATAAAATATGATGCCGATCCAGGAGATGGATGGACCAGTAGTGCCGATATTGCAAGGGGAATTCGTTGGGCTGTCAACAATGGTGCAGATATTTTGAGTTGCTCTTGGGGGAATGGAGGTAGTAGTGTAGATATAAATAGGGAGATACAGTATGCTTTGACAGAGGGTAGAGATGAAAATCGCGGATGTATTGTTGTATTTGCAACGATGAACGACTCGAGAAGTACTGTAAGTTATCCTGCCAATTCCAATCCTGGTATTCTTGCAGTTGGCAATATGACAAGTATTGGAAAAAGAAATGGAAGCAGTAATTATGGTAAAGAATTAGATATTGTTGCTCCGGCATCTCATATCCCGACATTATCAACAAATTTAGGCACAACATACTTTAGCGGCACTTCTGCCGCCTGCCCTCAAGTCGCTGGAGTTGCTGCATTGATCCTGTCGGCGAATCCAAATCTGACCAGCAAGCAGGTCGGTGATATAATCGAATTGACGGCGCAGAAGGTCGGAGGTTACGGCTATTCGCTCAAACCGGATCGCCCCAACGGAACCTGGCACAGCGAGATGGGTTATGGGTTGGTCGACGCTTACGCCGCTGTTGCTCTGGCTCCACACTTTTCGGTGATGCCGCAAAGCATTTCCGGCCCTGAGTCGGCGGTGTGGGATACGGCGGTGAGTTACAGTGTTTCGACGAGCGGTTTGCAGGCGGCGGGAATAACCTTCAACGGATGGAGCGTTGTGCCCTCGGCGGCCGGCGACGGGTGGGCTTCGTCGAACTATTCGAGCACGACTTTCAACGTCACGTTCACCGGTATGGGCGAGTACACCGTCAAGGCCAACTTCACACTGCCCGGTAACATTCCTTACTCGTTGACCAAAATTGTAAACGTGCCTGTTAACCTCATCACGCCTCAGATTGCTTTCTTGGGCGGCGATCCCTCTCCGATCGGACGGTATGGGGTTGTTAGCGCGGGCGTGACCAATCCTCAGTATGTCGGTGGTCGCCTGATGCCCGGGATGTCATTCGAGTGGCAGGTCAACGGCGAGACATTTGCCGAGGAGATAGGTGGATACGGAGCATTTCCTAACAACGGGTTGGGAAGTAGTTTTGCTCTTCGTTGCCGCAGCCACCTCCGTAACTACGTTTCTGAATGGAGTAACACTCTCTACGTCACCGTTGGGCCCGGTATGCGCGGCCAGCCCCTGAGTCAGCCAAGCCGACAGGAACTGGAACGCCTGTGGTTGGAGATGGTCGAGGCGGCCCGGGAAGAGGCGGAGTCAAGCCGGGCCGAGTGAATGAAATATTCTTCGGGCGTTTGTAAAAATATCGTTCAAAATCAGAATATTTCGTTCAAAATCCGCGCCAGGCGCAGGCCCCCTTCGAGGAGCTGCTCTTCGACGAGGGGAGAGAAGCGGTTGATGTAGTCCCACGAAAGCGACTCGTCCTGGGGCGTACCGGCGTAGATCGAGTGCGACAAAACAACAGTCTGCTCCATCCACTCCAAAGGCGTACCGGCCTGCAACTCGCGACGCTCGCGGCGACGCATCCGCCGGTCGATGTTCTCGGCCCACTCGGCGGCGCTCCAAACGTGAGCACCATCCACCAGTCCCGAATCCCACAACGAATGCAGGTTGGTCTTCCGGCCGCGAAAAGTTACCTGGTAGCCGTTCCCGCCGCGATCGCTGGCGTAACCCGCGTGCATCGGGCAGTGCATATCGCCCATGAAGTGGATCAACAGCTTGAGGTACATCGCCCGCAGCGAGTCGTTGCTATTCTTGTCGCGCAGCCGCTCCATACACTCTACCACCGCAGTGTAGACATCTCCCTTGGGAGCTTTCGGGGCCGTGGCGTAGGTCTGACCCTCGTCGGCATTGGCGTAGTGCCACGTGGTTAGAAAGTTGTAGCGCCCGTCGCCCCGCAGTCCGTCGGCCCACGACGACCAGTAAGCCATATTGTATCCGCCCAGCAGTCGGGTGACCTCCCGCTCGGCGCCGCACGACAGATGCTTCTGCGCAATTCGGGCCGTTGCGTTGTGTCCCTTTTCGCCCCAGCCATAGACATTTGCGGCCGCCGCCAGCGCAAAACAGATTAAAAGTATTTTCTTCATTTTGTCGATAATTTGTTGGCACAAATGTAGCGAATTAATAGGAAAGTAATAAAAATCCCATAATTTTGGAGCGTAAAGCAATCACTAACTAAATGTATGTTTATGAAAATGAAACGTTTACTTCTTATGATCGTGGCCCTGCTCGCTTGTGTGAGCGTGGGTGCCCAGGTGACCACCTCGTCGATCGACGGACGGGTCGCCGATGCCTCGGGAAGTCCGTTGCTCGGAACCACCGTCGTGGCCGTGCACACCCCGACAGGAACCTCCTATGCAACCTCCACCGACGCAGCGGGTGCCTATCGCCTGCGTAACCTGCGTCCCGGGGGACCCTACACCGTGACCTTCTCCTATATGGGGTATGCGACGTCGGAACAGACCGGAATCCTGCTCACCGTGGCCGACTCGCGAGTGGTGAACGTCACGATGGAGCCCGACGCAAATGTGATCGACGATGTGGTCGTGGTGGCACACACAAATCTGGATACCGACCTTGCCGGCTCGGTGACCTCAATCTCCACCCGCGACCTCAACCTGTTGCCGACCACCTCCCGCAGCCTCACCGATATGCTTGCCCTCACTCCGCAGGCCAACGGTGCGAGCATCGGCGGTGGCGGTTCGCGCGACAACTACATCACGGTGGACGGCGGGTCGTTCAACAATATGTTCGGTATCGGCCAGTCGATCCCGGGTGGCGGCACCCCAATCTCGCTCGACGCCATCGAACAGATGTCGGTTTCGATCACTCCATACGACGTTCGCCAGAGCGGATTCACCGGAGCTGCCGTGAACGCCGTTACCCGCTCGGGTACGAACGAATTCAGCGGTTCGGCCTACACCTACTTCACGAATGAAAAATTCCAGGGTGTCAAGGTGGGCAACCAGAAGAGAAACCGCAGCGAAAGCAGCTACAACCTCTATGGGGTGCGTCTCGGTGGCCCGATCATCAAAGACAAGCTGTTCTTCTTCGGTTCGTTCGAGTATGAGAAGAACGTCGAACCCGGCCCGTCGCGAATGCCCTCCACGGACGGCGTGGTCAACAACGATAAAAACATCGCCCGCCCGACGGACGCCGATATGAAGATGATCAGTGACTACCTCAAGCAGGAGTATGGCTACGAAACCGGCCCGTGGAAGGACTACTCGTTCGACAGCCCGGCAATGCGTATCCTGGGTCGCGTGGACTGGAACATCAACGACAACCACCGCTTCAACGTTCGCTTCAGCAGGATGACATCGAAGTATAACAACTACCCCTCAACCTCCTCCTCACCCCTGTCGAGCAGCCTGTTCGCAAGCAACAACAACCGCCAAAGTATGAGTGCGATGTGGTTCAAGAACTCGGGCTACTATCAGGAGCAGAACTTTACCTCGCTGGCCGCCGAGTTGAACTCGTCGTTCGCAGACGGCCGGGTGAACAACACTCTGCGCTTCACCTACTCCGATCAGGACGAACCGCGCTCCACCGACGGCGGGCTGTTCCCGTTCGTGGATATCAAGAAGGACAACCTGATCTATACCAGCTTCGGTACCGAGCTCTTCTCATACGGCAACCTGCGCAAGGTCAAGCAATGGACCCTGTCGGACGACGTGAGCTGGACCTGGGGCCGCCACGATATGATGGCCGGGCTGCAGTACGAGCACACCAACACCAAGAACGGCTTCCAGCGAATGGGTATGAGCTACTACCTGTTCTCCAGTTGGGAAGATTTCGTGGGTGGTGCCGACCCCGAAGCTTATGCCATCACCTATCCCATCTCGGAAGGATACAAGCAACGCTATCCGGCGTTCAACTTCAACCAGTTCACGGCCTACGTTCAGGACGAGTGGGACATCACCGACCGTCTCACCGCGACAATCGGTCTGCGACTCGACCTGCCGACATATCCCAAGATGGACGAACTGGTTACACACCCGATGATCGCCAATCTGGCTTTTGCAGGCGTGGATGGCAAGGGAGGTGTGCACTACGACACCGCAAAGCTGCCCAAGGCAAAGGTGATGCTCTCGCCGCGTCTGGGCTTCAACTGGGACATCACAGGCGACCGCCGTTGGGTGCTCCGTGGTGGTACGGGTATCTTCACCGGACGCATTCCTTTCGTGTGGATCGTTTCGCAGTCGGGCGACGCGGGTATGATACAGATCTCGCAACAGTTCACCGGCGACGACGTTCCGGGGCCGTTCTCACCGGGTCGTACAGACTATCTGCCCGAAACTCCCGCCAAGGCCGGAACGACAATCCCGACGGGCGGATTCACGGTGTTCGATCCCGACTTCAAAATGCCACAAACGTGGAAGTCCTCGCTGGCTGTCGATATGAAACTGCCGTGGGGTATGAAGGGTACGCTGGAGGGGATCTACAATCGTGACCTCAATCCGGTACACGTCTTCAAGGATGGACTCGAAGTGATCGGCAATATGGATGTAGACGGCTACGGCGACCACCGCCTGATGTATCCCTACAACTATGGCGACCGCTACACCCACCTGCTCGACGGCTCGGGTAACCTGAACCCCACCGGAACCTACGGCGCGACACCTTTCGTGGTGACCAACGCCCCTTACAAAAAGAGCGGCTACTATGCATCGCTCACAGCCAAGATCGAAAAACCGTTCCACAACGGATTCTCGGGTATGATCGCCTACACTCACAGCTGGGCAAAGAGCCTGTCCGACGGCAGCGGCGACCAGATGTACTCCGTGTGGCAGAACCGCGTGACGGTAAACGGATCGAACGCACTCGATATGGGCTTCTCGGGATTCGTGGTGCCGGACAAGGTGGTGGCTTCGTTGTCCTACCGAATCGAGTACGCCAAGTTTATGGGCACGACCGTCTCGTTGTTCTACTCGGGTAGCAGTGGCGGAAGATTCTCATACACCTACGGCAACAACTTCGTGAGCGACGGTGCGGGTGCGACCTCTAATCTGGTCTACATTCCCAAAGACGCAAGCGAAATCCAGTTCGTGGACTACACCTACAGGGACGGAAGCAACAACATTGTAAAGTGGACGGCCCAGGAGCAGAGCGACGCCTTCTTCGATTATATCGATCAGGACAAATATCTGCGCACGCGCAAAGGCAAGTACACCGAGCGCGGCGGAGCGGTTCAGCCTTGGGAAAACCACTTCGATGTGAAGATCCTGCAAGACTTCTTCGTGACCACCCGCAGCGGCAAGCGCAACACGCTTCAGGTGAGCATCGACATTATGAACGTGGGCAACCTGCTGAACAAGAACTGGGGGCTGGCAAAGCAAACATACGGCAACGCTTATGGCCAGACGGCGCTGCTGAACGTAACCAACTCCTCGGCCGTGGCAAACGGTGCCAAACCGACATTCACCTTCTCGCCCCAGAACGGTACCTCGGGCGCCAATGCGCAGATGCTGACCAAATCGTATCGCAACGCACTGAGTATGGCGAGCACATACTCGTTCCAGATCGGGATCAGGTATCTGTTCAACTAAACTTTTTAGTTCTGATTCGTTCGAAGGGCCCCGGGATTTCCCCGGGGCTTTTCTTATCTTTGCGGAATGAAGAATATTCGCTTCGGTGTGGTCGGCACCAATTTCATAACCGACCGGATCATAGCAGCAGGAAGGCTGACGGAAGGGTTCGAACTGGCGGCGGTGTGTTCGCGAACACAAGTCAGGGCAGACGAGTATGCCACGCAACACGACATCCCGCATACCTTCACCTCGCTGGCCGAGATGGCAGCCTCGCCGCTGGTGGATGCGGTCTACATCGCCTCGCCAAACTCGTGTCACGCCGAGCAAACCATCCTGTGTCTGGAGGCAGGAAAGCACGTGTTGTGCGAAAAGCCGCTCGCCTCGAATGCCCGAGAAGCACGAGAGATGATCGCTGCCGCCCGACGAACAGGACGAGTGCTGATGGAGGCGATGAAACCGACCCTAACCCCCAACTTCGCCGTCGCCCGAGAGTATCTGCCGCGGCTTGGAACGATCCGACGGTGGTTCGCGAGCTTCGGGAAGTATTCGTCGCGCTACGATGCGCTGCAAGAGGCCGCGGCCGGTCGCGGAGAACTGCCCAATGCCTTCAACCCGGCCTTGTCGAACGGTGCCGCGATGGATATAGGGGTCTATGCACTCTACCCGATGGTGGCGCTGTTCGGGCGGCCGAGAGAGGTGCAGGCGGCGGTGGTGATGTTGCCATCGGGAGTGGATGGCCACGGGGCGGTGAACTTTGTGTACGACGGTGGGATGCTGGGAACGGTGCTCTACTCCAAGATGGTCGATATGGGACTGCCGTGGGAGATCGAGGGCGAGGAAGGAACGCTACGAGGCAATGCCATCAACTCGATCCGGCAACTGGAGTTTAGGCAACGTGGCGGCGAGTGGGAGGATATTTCGAGCCCCGAATGGACGGGCAATGACTACACGTATGAACTGGAGGAGTTTATGGGGCTGGTTCGCGGGGTGGAGAGCGAGGAGCGCGGGGTGGTTTCCGGGTCTTCCGGCGCGCCCCGCGAGTCGGCTGTCAACTCTTTGGATGTGAGCCTCGCCTCGATGGAAGTTCTCGACTCGATCCGCGCCCAAGCGGGTGTCTGGTATCCGGCGGACGAGTAAGCGGGCGACGGAGATGGGTCTGTGTAAAGTTTTGGTTCTTGGAAAAATAGTTTTTAGCTTTGTGACGGAGTATATAAGCTAAGACTGTCTCGGCTATGAAAAAGTTGCTGTTATCTCTTGTGGGTTTCGTGTTCGCAATGATTGGTTGCGACCCCACTACGTCTCTTCAATATGAGATAAAAAATGAGACGCAATCTGAAATTATTGTCAAAATCGGCGACCATAAGCCAGTTTCAATACTGCCCGGTGACAAGAGGATGGTATATTCCGATGGTATGCTTGGAGGCTCGGATCCCTTGTCTGACATCATTACCGCTGGGTTGAAAGTGGTTATCAACGATAAACAAATGTCTGAATATTTTTGGCAGAAAGAATATTGGAATGTAAATAGGAAAGGTAAACATAATTACACCTGCCTTTTAATATTAACCAACGACCTTATGGATACTCTTTCATCTGAAGACCTGCAATAAAGCCAAAATTGAGTTAATTCGACCGCCTCGCACGACGGAGGGGGAGCAGCGTAAGATTTTGGGTATTTGAGAAATACTTTTTAACTTTGTGGCAGGAACAACCTAAAACTGTTTTGATTATGAAAAAGTTATTGTTTTTTCTGAGTTTTGCGGCGCTGTTCGTCGGCTTCGTCGCCTGCAATGATAAAGAACCGAAGGGAAAGGATATTAAACTTTCTGACGAATACTATTGGTTCGAAGATAGGAAAATTCCCCTTGAAAGGCTTGAGACTAAATATTACCTGATTTTCCCTACCGACAAAACTGACATTGTAGTTGAGAAACTACGCGATAACGGTGCCGAAATAGATGAATCGCGTATTCCAGAGTACACAATCAAGGGATTTACTACTCCGACAGAGTTGTCGAATTGCAGTTATTTATGGGAAGTCGAAACCACGAGGCCGCTATCTCTCGAAGAGATTCCCGAACTCGTTTATCTCGCAGCGTATTACAAACAAAGTGGCGGTGCCGAAATGGGGATTACAAACAGTTTTAGTGTTCGACCAGACGACGTTCGAAGATTCGAAGCTATGGCCAAAAAATACGGGTTTACCGTATTGGGACGTAATCAGCACGATTCGTCGATATACATTGCCGTCTGCAATAAGAAGACGATCGGTAATTCATTGGAAATGGCAAACTTTATGCGTGAGGCTGGTGGGTTTTCTTATGCCACACCGGAGTTTTTAGCAGAAATAGTCCCTACTAATTAATGAGATTATGAAGAAGTCTATTCTTTTGTTGGCTATCATCGCGTTTTGTGGTTGCCAAAAAGAAGTTACTGAACAAGTAGTACCAACAACACGTGCGATTTCAACGGATTCCGAATACTATTATTACTGTGAAGGAGTAAAAATTCCGCTAACGATCAACGAAGAAAAATCTTACGTGTTAACTAAATCAGCCAGTAAGAGCGATATAAAAACTTATAGCAGTCGACAAGCAAAAGCGATAAAAGAAGAAGAAATTGTTTACTCTGCCCCATATTACAGAACAAGTAATGGGGTTGATATTGGGATAACTAATATTTTACAAGTTCGTCCCAAAAATGAGCAAGACATTGCGATACTCGAAAAATTAGCTAAACAATATAACTTTACCATATCTGGAAAAAACAAACACGATCCAACAATATATGTTCTTGAGTGTTCGAAAAACACTCAAGGCAACGCGCTCGATATTGCCAACATACTACATGAGGTCGGGGGATTTGATTATGCCGTCCCGGAATTCCTTATTGATATAGAATTCACTTCCAACGATGAATACTTCCAAGACCAGTGGTCGCTACATAACCCAGGTAATCCCGAAATTGACATTAACTGGACTGGTGCTTATGCTCTCGCTTCTCCCAATATAGGAAACATAATTGTTGCTGTTATAGATAGCGGGGTAGAACCTAATCATCCCGACTTACCTGTTTACCATAGTTATGATGCACATACCTATACATATCCCGGTAAAGTTTATGGAAGTCATGGCACAGCTGTGGCAGGCATTATTGCGGCGACTGCGAACAATAGTATCGGTGTGGCAGGCGTAGCATCCGGTGTAAAACTGATGTCGATTAGTTTTTTATCAAGCGATGATGCGAAGCTATTAGGGGTTGAACCTTCGAGCACTGCAGATGTGGCCAATGCTATTCGATATGCGGCAAATAACAATGCAGATGTTATTAATAATTCTTGGTGTTTCCCTTTAATGATAAATCCTAATGCTCAAATTAGCGATGCCATACGATATGCCCAAAATAAAGGTTGTGTGGTTGTTTTTGGAACAGGAAACAACGGTAATCGCGTCAGGCAACCCGCTGCAGGTCCGCCCGATGTGATAGCAGTCGGAGGAATTTATGACGCAGGCATAAGATCTTCATACAGTAACTATGGATCGGAACTCGATGTTGTTGCTCCGGGTCACAGAATTCCAACAACCGATTTGCTGGGCGCTGCTGGATATAATGTCGTGTATGATTATTACGGATTCTTCAATGGAACCTCTGCCGCCGCCCCTCACGTCGCTGGTGTTGCTGCTCTGATGTTGTCTGTTAAGCCGACCCTTACCGCTTGGGAGGTAAGCGACATTATCGAGAG
>QMCD01006882.1_pt1 | contig 11821 bp, 8 predicted proteins | sample 1821841 | NCBI WGS metagenome assembly QMCD01 (sample SAMN01991225, study PRJNA193472) | Termite gut metagenome, whole genome shotgun sequencing project. | isolation source: worker | host: Macrotermes natalensis | reverse complement strand
CTTAATAATATAAAAGACAAATACGAGGCGCACCACAATGTCCGCTACACCGAGGAAGCTGTAAAGGAGTGTGTGGAGCTTGCCGAGAGATATATTACATCCCACTACTTCCCGGACAAGGCGATAGACCTGCTCGACGAGGCTGGCTCGAAGGCCAACCTCGCCGGGTCTGTCCCCGAACCCGAAATTCTGCGGGAACTGGAGGAGGCACTCGCAAGTACCGGAGAAGAGAAGAGGCGTGCAGCAGCAGACCTCAACTATCAAAAAGCGGCTCATGCACGCATGAGAGAGGTGGCCCTTGCCGACAAAATTAAGGAGATACGCCTTGAAGGACGCAAGCACTCAGCACAAAATGCACCTCTTGTTACCGAAGAAAATATTCGCGATGTGGTCGCAGGCATGACCGGGATTCCCGTGCAGAGCATCTCGCAGGACGAAAAAACAAGGCTTCGCGATATAGAAAAACATCTCTCATCGGTCGTAATAGGCCAAAGTACAGCTATAAGCAAGGTATCGAAGTCCATTCAGCGTTCGCGCGCAGGGCTTAAAGACCCCGGGAAGCCGATAGGAGTATTCATGTTCACAGGTCCCACCGGAGTAGGCAAAACGCTGTTGGCCAAAGAACTGTCCAAGTGGATGTTCGGGCGCGACGATGCGCTTATCCGAATCGACATGAGCGAGTACAGCGAGAAGCACAACGTCAGCCGCCTGATAGGTTCTCCTCCCGGATATGTCGGTTACAACGAGGGCGGACAGCTCACCGAAGCGGTACGCAGGCAGCCATATGCCGTGGTACTTTTCGACGAGATCGAAAAGGCCCATCCCGACGTCTTCAACATAATGCTCCAGATATTCGACGACGGGCAGCTTACCGACGGCAACGGCCGGAAGGTCGACTTCCGCAACACGGTGATCATCATGACCTCTAATGTCGGATCGCGTTCGCTGGCGCAAAAGGCCCCCGCCATGGGCTACCGCAAACCTGAAGAAAGCAAACCTATATCCGACGGTACGCATTACCGCGCGGCATTGGCACAAACCTTCGCTCCGGAATTCATAAACCGCATCGACGACATCGTGGTCTTCAACACTCTTACATCCGAAGACGTCGAGTCGATAGTGTCGCTGGAACTGAACGAACTTGCCGCGCGGGCGGCATCGTTGGACATAACTCTCACCGCAACAGCGGGGGCACGCAAACGCCTCGCCGAGATGGGTTACGATCCCAGATACGGCGTACGTGCACTGAAACGCACCATCCTCGACACGATAGAAGAACCCCTGGCGGCGCTTATCATTGCGGACAATATATCCGATGTTAAGATCGAGTGCACAAAGGAGGGCATCAGACTCGTACCGAAAAAGAAGAACGCGGCAGCCTGAATGGGAAATTAATTAGAAAAATTGTCATTGCGAGACCCGTAGGGGTGAAGCAATCCGGTAATCGTTCACAATAGATTGCTTCGGGCTATACCCTCGCAATGACGGTATGTAGCAGTGCAGGCCAACATGTACTCACGGTGTAGAGCGACAACTGGNNCAAATAAGTTCAGTTGTGCTCAAGATTATAACCGAAACGTGCAAAGGGGAACAACACAGCCGCCTTTTTCGAGGCGGCTGTGTTCTATACCGGAACCGGCTTTTGTTTAGATCTTTATACCGGACCTTAGAACCTATAACCTAATCCGATTGCCATTACATTGTTCTTGGAGACTGGTTTCTTGTTACTTCCGTCGTACGTCGTATTCGAGAGTCTGGTCAGGCCGAGGTTGTAGCGGGCGGAGACCTCGATGCCGGAAACAAACTTATACGACAGGCCGAAAGCGGCCGCAATATCAAACCTTATAAAGTTGTCACTATAAGAGTATTCATAGTCTAACAGGTTTACAGTGCTACTACTTCCCGAATCGGCCCCCTTGAGCTTCGCACTCATCAGATAGCCTAATTGCAGGCCTGCTTCAAGACTCAAGCCGTCGATAAGGTAGAATTTCGCCATAACAGGCAGATTAAGGTAGTCGAATCTGGTAACGCTCTTGCCGTCGCTATCCTTGGAAGTCTGTCTCAAACCTTGCTGCGAGTACAGCAACTCGGCCTGCATACCGATGAAATCGTTGAACCGACATTCACCTGTCAAACCTGCATGGAAACCGATACGCATACTTTTGTCGGCGTACATATCGTCAGCAGTGAAGAAGAACTCATCGCCGGTGATCGTACTAAAGTTCAAACCCGCCTTAACACCATAGGAAAGTTTCTGTGCAAATGCGCCGGTCGATACGAGGGCCACTGCCACTATATAAAACAATTTCTTCATAACAGGATGAGGTTTATATCGGTTAACCGTTAATTCAGAAGTTGCTCATCATACCCATAAACAATATCGTTCCGGTGCTGTTTTCTACAATGGAGTAAATAAACGGGCGATTTGCAAAGAAATTTATATCCGTACCGGGAGGGAAAGCAGTCGTTACTTCTCCGGATACGGATGTTGCTCCTGCGGCTTCCGTACCCTCTTCGTAAACATCGATATATGTTTTATGTTTAACAACTTTGACATACATCGGAACTTCGCACATACTACTTAAATTAGCTAACTCATCATCGAAAACTTGCACCATGCCCATTTCGGGAAGTATGTTATTTTGCAGATCGTAGCTGTACTCGGCCTTAAATTTAGGCAGCTTAACGGTGACGGGGTAAGGATACAGCGAATTGAACAGACCGTAATATTTATCGACAGTCAGAGTTGCGAGCTTTTGATCGAGCGGTTCATCTTCAAAAGGCATGAGGAAAACCATACTGAAGGCACCGTTACCATAGGGCATGCTGAGCATTTTCCAGTCGGCCTCGTCGTCGGAATATTGGAATTCCTCTTCCAGATTCATCATCTTTACCGTGGCCATTGTGCCGTCGGCATTGGTAAATTTCTCGTCGCGTGTTTGAGATTTATCGAATTCGGTTACCCACTTCGATTTGAAATAGATTGCGTTTATCAGGGCGAATCTGGTGTCGACCGTCATCCCGTCGGATATATTGTCGATCTTGTTGTCGGTATTGTCGAGACACCAGCGGTCTATAACATTGAAAGTTTCCGTATCGGTAAAGTCCACGTTTCTTACTTCGGCGTTATAGAATGCGGTATTGGTCTCCACAAAAGAAGGCAGGAACGGGGTCGTATTATCGGCCCATATCGAATTGGCAATACTGATGTCCGTGGTCGGATCGACATTCAGAAGGGCATCGGTCAATGTTTTTGAATAGTCGTTAATCTGCTCCTTTGTGTAGGTTTCATTACCGAGAGCCAAACTTATTTCCTCGGCTGTTCTCCCTTCGGCACCGTTCCACAACATATTAAGTGCGGTATTGACACTAAAGGGAGAAACAAACAGGTTCCCGTCGCTCGATTCGGCTGCCATGGCTTTGAACAAGTCTAATGCAAACAGCCGGTTATTGGTCGTTTTTGCTTGATAATCAGGTTTAATTTCGATAATCTTCGCAGGCGGAACAGGTGGTTTCGGCGGCTCATTGGCATCGGTACTGCATGACGTTGCCGCGAACATCATTACGGCCAAAGCGGGGTAAAAGAAAGATGTTGTTTTCATAACGTTTAGAGTATTTAGTTTTTTCGGTTTAGTCGAAAGTAAATCGTAATCCTACTTGCAGGTTAAAAGTCAACGGTTTATCATGACGTATGGTCGGGATATTGCTGCCGTTGTCAAAGAAGTAAGATACGCCCGGTTCGGCAAATAATCCTATCCTACGCCCCAATTTGAGGTTCAATCCCACAGAAGTATTTAACGACCATTGCCATACTGAGTTATCGAGATTTCGATTTTCTTTCGGAGAGTAAAATTTTCCGGCGACCTGTTTCTCTATCATTCCGCCCGCGCTTGCATATAACGATATCCGGCGGCTGTCAAGGAACGTATAGTTCGCTTTCAGCGGTATTCCCAGATAATGAAGTTTTATACCCGCATCACCGACGGGTACCTGGAACATGGTATGTAAATAGGTATAATTCAATCCTGTTTCCACGGAAAACCTCTTGAATAAGTCCTTTCTGACGGTAAGCGCGAAACTTAAAGGGTAATCGTATATCGCATCCTCGACAGGGTCATCACCTGGATCGGTGATTCCGGCACCATCACCGGGGTCATTACCTCCCATCATATCTCCATATCCATCATTGTTCCCTGAAGAACTTATACCATTCACTGCCAATAATAACGAAGTACTTTTAGCGCGCCTTGCCTGTTTCCATTTAGGAATATGGCCTGGAGTAGGATATGCTCGGCCTCTGTCGGTATTGCCGGAGGAGGGAGGAATATTTTCTTCTGCTTTTTCTTTCGGAGGCTCTTCTTTTACAACCACACTGTCGACCGGAATATCTGTTACAACTTCCGGCTCTGTAGATACCTCCACAGTCGTATCCTGAATTATACTGCTTGCTTTACGCGGTTTTATTGCAATCGGATCTGCCGGCGTTTCCGACGCATGGATCTCGGTTAATTGCTCGGAGTTAGAACTATCCCGATTTGCCGATTGTCGTGTAACATTCGATACGTGTGATATCTGTTCGACGTGTTCGATATCTTTTCCCTTTTGCCATGTAAACATAACCACCGCAAAAACTAACACCGCAGCACTCGCGCAATAAATGACCAACGGATAAATTTTTCTACGCTTTTTAAGAGCGGCATTCCCGATTACCGACAACCGTAAAGCATCGTCTACAGGGAGGGAGTAATCGCCCAGGCGTCCCTTAAGGTAGGATCTCAATTTGTCGTCTTTCATCGATTCATCCTATTAATGTGTTCCTGCAAAGCCCCTGCGAGCAGCGCCTTGGCCCTATGCAACCTGACGCGTGATGCCGACTCCGATATATCGAGTTGTCGGGCTATATCGCTATGGGATACATCTTCAAACATAAAAAGATTGAATACCACCCTCAACCGCTTGGGCAGTTTGCCCACATAACGAATTATCGTTTCATCCGAAACAGCCTCATATAAGACTATCATTTTTTCGTCTTCGCTATGGTCGTCTTCAGGTTCTGCTATCGCGTCCAATTCTTGCTTCGAAGTGAAGTCGGAGGATTTTCGCAAACGAGTAATCGCCGTATTGGCCACTATGCGGCCGATCCACGCTCTTAGCGACCCTTCGCCTTTGTATTCAAAACGGTTTATCGCTTCGAATATCTTCAGAAAACTATCGTGTACTGTATCTTTGGCGCCATCTGCATTACCGATATAACGCATGGATATACCCATCATCAATGCGGCATACTTTTCATAGAGCGACTCCAATGCTTTAGCATCTCCGTTTTTACAGAGAGCTACAAGTTTTTGCTCATTCATTTTGAACCGGTTCTGATATATAAACGATAAGTATCTGAAATGTTACATTTTTTTCTTTTACCCGACCAGAGTTCCCCAATGGACGATGTAATGTAGCGATTTTTCGCGAAAAATCGCTACATTTGCCTCCATGATCAAGTTGGAGGTTGTCGAAACGCCGAAGCAGAAACGGGAGTTTCTGGACTTCGCAAAACGCTTATATAAAGGTAACCGCTATTGGGTGTGCCCGTTGGACGACGATATCGAACGCCGTTTCGATCCCGCTTGCAACGAGCTTTTCCATGACGGCGACGCCGTACGTTGGCTTGCAAAAGACTCCGGCGGACATACCGTGGGTCGCATTGCCGCATTCTATAACCGCCCGCTGGCAACTCTCAACGATCAACCTACGGGAAGTTGCGGGTTCTTCGAATGCATAGACCTACAAGAGGTTGCAAACGCTCTTTTCGACGCCGCTCGGGACTGGCTGACCGATAAAGGCATGGAGGCAATGGACGGCCCGGTGAATTTCGGAGACCGCGACGAATGGTGGGGACTATTGGTAGACGGATTCGAACTCCAACCACTATACGCCAACCCCTACAATCCTCCATATTACAAAGAGTTGTTCGAGAACTATGGGTTCCGGAACTATTTTAATCAATACACCTACTCACGCAACCTCGCCACAGGAGAGTTCAATCCGTCGGTATACGAGCGCGTGAAGCGTCTGGAGGAAACTCCCGGATATCGCTTTGAACACATAAAAAAGAGCGAACTCGACCAGGTGGCGCACGATTTTAGGCTAATATACAACAAATCATGGGCGCGCTTCCCCGGCGTAAAGGCGATGGACGAAGCTCATTCTAAAAAGTTGATGAAAAGCCTCAAGCCAATCATAGACGAGAAGCTTATATACTTCGCATATTTCAACGACGAACCAATAGGTTTCTACATCATGGTGCCCGATCTGAACCGCGTAATAGGTCGCTTCAACGGCAAACTTAACCTAATAAACAAAATACGCCTGATGTGGATGCTGAAATTCACACAAAAAGCAGACCGCGTTTGCGATTTCCTCGTCGGTTCGGCGTTACGCCCGAATTTCAGGGCAAAGGCATCGAAAGCGGTATAATCCACGCCTTCGAACAGGCCGTGGCACGCGGCGAAGTCAAATACAAAAGCCTCGAACTCGCATGGATGGGCGACTTCAATCCCGTGATGATCCGTATGGTCGAGAGCTACGTCTGTGCCACGAAACTCAAAACCCACGTTACATACCGCTACCTCTTCGACCGAACGAAAGAGTTCCATCGCTGCCCGAGATTGAGCGCGAAATAATATAAAAACTGCCGCCCAAAAGCGGCAGTTTTTCAATATATCCGAAGACTCACCAATGCCGTCTTTATCTTACCGGCTCACAGTTCGTCCAAAAGACAAACCTTTCTCCGGAACCATAACGACTGTATTTACACCTGTCCCCGAACGAGTATTTGAACGCCCTTCTCTGAAATCCATGAGCGGGATATCGGGGAATAAGCTGTTCATGGCAACATTGAGTTGATGTTCGTTTTCAAAGTTGCCGAGTGTACCCATATCGAAGAACGGACTATCGCTTGCAGGATCGTTTCCGAATTCCAAGACAAAGTCACCGGAGACAGGGGCTATACCTGCCTCGTATCCAGATACTTTGTCTTTATCATAGACCATCATCGACATGGGAGACATCTCCCAGCCCCATGTTTCGTTGGAGTAAGTCATGCTTCCGACATTTTTACCTACCGTAGTTTCACCGAACAGACGCATGTCTTCTCCGAAAAACGGTTTCAAACAATGAATGATCAACTCGCTGGCCGATGCCGTAGATGTCGATGTGAGTATTATGAGCGTCTCTATATCGGCATTCTCTGTGACATCGGATGATTTCAGAAGGGTTACCGGTTCGTAATCATTCCTGTTGTCTCGGGTATATAGAAATACCTTTCCGAGATCGGAGTTGCGGGCAATAAGGCTTGCCAACAGTTGTGCCGCCGTCAATTCGCCTCCTCCGTTGTATCGCAGATCGAGGATCAGGTTGCGTACACCGGCTTCTTTATACCGCCCGAATGCCTTGCGCAATTCGGATGCAGAACCTGTCGGGCCCATGCTGCCGCCCATCACAAATTCCGCATAGGCCAGATACGCGGTATTTCTACCTTCATAAATTACGTCGGCGATGATCGGACTCGGATAATAACCGTCACATGATAGCGCTACCGTGCGATAACCGACTTCTTCGTAATCGAGAACCTGTATCTCCATAGTTCGCGCCGCGAGAAGTTGGTTTATATTGCTGCTCGTAACAATGGTGCCGTTGATACGTCTAAAGGCATCGCCACGCTTAAGTTTGCCGTCGGCAGGCGACCCCGGAGTCACATAGCAGACCTGAAGGTACATAAGCTCTCCTGTTGTGCGATCACTGACGGCCACGGGAAAGAATCCTGCATCATACCGCATTTCGACCCCAGAGACGCGTGTCAAAGGCGAAATTTTCTCGATATGCGAAAACCGGTCCCCGTAGGTATCATCACGATAAGGTACCGAAAGGTTGTCTCGGTATCGCAATTTTTCGTCGAAATATTGCTGCGTGGATACATTCGCCCCACTCGCCTCGAACGACGGAAGACTCGCATTCCAAAGATAATTTTCTTTCATAATATTATATACCCAACGATTCATTCCATCACCCCCTCCAGGAGTACCGGGAGTATCGATGTCATGTTCACAACCGCCGAATACAGCCGCGACAAATGCCAAAATCACAAGTTTTTTCATTATTTTTATCTTTTTATTTCTATCCACCTTTTTGTAAAAAGGAGTCCAAGCGCGTGCTCGCGCGGAGCTATCATTGGGTCAGCGCATTTCCGAAACTCAGTACTCGTGGATTTATCGGGCACAGCCCGTAACTTGGGTATATAGACAAGTCAAAAAAATCCTCGCACGCTCACCGACCATGGGAAGTTGCGATATGACTATTTAGCGCACTAACCTAATAATCGACCTATACGGCCACGCACACTTTCTTTCAAGAAAGTGCGAATGTATCCTCGATTATTAAATAAGAATACTTTACAAAGGTATTGTAATTTGGATAACTTTTACTATTTTGTGGGACTAAATCAGTGACTCTATGAAAACTTATAAGACCAACGAAATTCGCAACATCGTTCTGTTAGGTGCCCCGGGTGCGGGCAAAACCACGCTGGCCGAGGCCATGGCGTTCGAGGGTAAGGTGATAGACCGTCGCGGAACGGTCGAGGCCGACACAACGCTCAGCGACAACACGGAGCTCGAACACCTCTATAAAAGGTCAATCTATCCGACCATTCTGTTCACGGAGTTCAAGGATGCAAAACTAAATATTATCGATACTCCAGGGTCTGATGACTTCAGCGGAGGATTATTTTCGGCGTTCAAAGTTGCCGACGTGGGTGTGATGCTGCTCAACGCACAGAACGGTTTCGAGGCCGGTACTGAGATCCAAGCGCGCTACGCGCGCCAACACAAAAAACCGATTATCGCCGTCGTCAACCAACTGGATCACGAAAAGGCTAATTGGGAGCAAACCATAGATGAACTTATGGGCGCCTCACAGGCCAAACCCGTACTTGTACAATACCCCGTCAATCCGGGGCCGTCGTTCGACTCGTTCGTCGACGTGCTGATGATGAAAATGTACAAATTCAAAGACGAAAACGGCACTCGCGAGGAGATGGAGATCCCCGCATCGGAGATGGAGCGCGCCAACGAATTGCACAACACCCTTGTCGAGGCAGCAGCCGAAAACGACGAGGCCCTGATGGAGCTTTATTTCGATAAAGGCACCCTCACACAGGACGAGATGCGCAAAGGATTACGCGCGGGGTTGGCAAAACGTGACCTGATCCCCGTCTTCGTAAGTTCGGGTAGACGCGACATTGGCACAAAACGTCTTATGGAGTTTATCATAAACGTGGCGCCGAATCCCGCACAGGCACCGGCACTCCTCACAACCGAAGGCGAAGAGGTCAAAGCCGACGAGAACGGCCCTGCAGTGGCATTCATTTTCCGCAGTACCGTAGAACAGCACATCGGCGAGATTAGCTACTTCCGTCTCGTGCGCGGCAAGCTTACCGAGGGCGCCGAGGTGGTCAATGCGCGCACCGGCAACAAGGAGAAGATCGCACAGCTATTCGCAGTGGCGGGCCGCAATCGCACAAAAGTTACCGAAATGTATGCCGGTGACATAGGTTGCACAGTGAAACTTAAAGGCACCAAAACGAACGATACTCTCTGCGCTCCCAATGCCGTAGTCGAACTCGAACCCATAACATTCCCCGAACCCAAATACCGCGCGGCTGTACGTACACTCAAGCAGGGCGACGACGAGAAACTGGGCGAGATACTCAACAAACTGTCGTTCGAAGACCCGACGATCATCGTCGAATACTCCAAAGAACTCAAACAGACAATAATTCAGGGTCAGGGTGAACATCACCTCAACATTGTAAAATGGATCCTCGGCAACCATCATAAGATAGATATCGAGTTCTTCGCGCCCAAGATTCCCTACCGCGAGACTATTACTAAAGTCGCCGCCGCCGACTACCGCCACAAGAAACAATCGGGTGGTGCAGGACAGTTCGGCGAAGTGCACCTGCTTATAGAACCTTATACAGAAGGCATGCCCGAACCTACTAAATACAAGATCGCAGGTAAGGAGATAGCTGTCAGTATGAAGGGTAAGGAGGAAATAGTCCTCGACTGGGGCGGCAAACTGCAGTTCTATAACTCTATTGTCGGTGGAGCCATAGACGCCCGCTTCCTCCCCGCAATACTCAAAGGTATCATGGAGAAGATGGAGGAAGGACCGCTCACAGGATCTTATGCCCGTGACATTCGCGTGATTGTCTACGACGGCAAAATGCACCCTGTGGATTCAAACGAAATATCGTTCAAACTCGCAGGCCGCAATGCGTTCAAAGAGGCATTCCGCAACGCAGGGCCCAAGATTATGGAACCAATATATCAGGTAGAGGTATTAGTGCCGTCAGACCGTATGGGCGACGTTATGAGCGATATGCAAAACCGCAGAGCCATGATCGAAGGCATGACATCGGACAAAGGTTTCGACCGCCTCGTGGCACGTGTTCCGCTCTCCGAAATGTACAGATATTCTACAACATTGAGTTCTCTTACCTCCGGTCGCGCATCGTACTCGATGAAATTCCTCTCTTACGAGCAGGTACCCGCCGACGTTCAGGAAAAACTCCTGCGCGAATACGCCGACACAGACGAGGATTAACCGTATTCGTACAATACATAGAATAATGATTAGTAATAATTAGGCCGAGCATTAGCTCGGCCTAATTATTTTATTCCATTCGGATCGACAGTGGTCACCACGCGGTCACACATCGCGACCTCGTATACGCCTGAATCGTAATCCGATAACCCCCCAGAACGCTTCTCCGAAGATAGAACTGCTCATTTTGGATACCCCCGCGGTGCGTTCCGTAAATATTATTGATACCTCATGAGGGCGAAAGCCGAGACACCATGCAGTATATTTCATCTCTATCTGAAACCCGTAACCCTTCATTCTGATCGCATTGAGGTCCATCTTCTCAAGCACGCGGCGAGACCAACAGACAAAACCTGCCGTAGCATCGCGTACCGGCATACGTGTCGCCAAACGCACGAAAACAGATGCATAATACGACATCAACAGACGACCCATAGGCCAATTAACAACATTCACACCTGAAATATACCTCGATCCTATAACCACATCAGCACCATCCATAGCAACATCCAAAAGCCGCAATAAGTCGTCGGGATTATGCGAAAAATCACAATCCATCTCGAAAATATAATCATAGCCCCCGCTCAAAGCCCAACGCATCCCGTCCAAATATGCCGTACCGAGACCCAACTTCCCTTTTCTCTCCATCAAGTGTACCCGCGGGCTTTCAAAAGAACGAACTATGTCCGCCGTGCCATCGGGAGACCCGTCGTCAACAACCAAAATATCAAAATCCCCGGATAATCCCAAAACATACTCGACCATCGACCCCACATTCTCACGCTCATTATACGTAGGAATAATAACTATACTTTTCATACAGCACAAAGATAAGTTATTTTACCACCTTTTTTTGTAAAAAGGTGGCCAAAAAACAGCGCGTGCCCGCGCAGGGCTATTATTAGGTCATCGCATTTCCGGAGCTTGGCACTCGGGGATTTTTCGGGCTTAGCCCGTTTATATGCACTTCGTGCAAAAAATCCTCGCAAATTTACCGACAATATGGAGTCGTAATAAGGTTTATTTAGCGCACTAATATTCTTAATTATCGGCCTGTGCGTGGCCGCACAAGTGTTAATTAATGTTAAAAAGTTTGTAATGTTTTGTGATAAAATATGGTTATTAAAAATTATAGCTATTTTTGTGGATAGTTTTTGTGTTA
>QMCD01001982.1_pt1 | contig 11822 bp, 8 predicted proteins | sample 1821841 | NCBI WGS metagenome assembly QMCD01 (sample SAMN01991225, study PRJNA193472) | Termite gut metagenome, whole genome shotgun sequencing project. | isolation source: worker | host: Macrotermes natalensis | reverse complement strand
CGCGTGCATCGTTGATACCCAAATGATCAACCAATCCTCCGCGTCCGCAGACCAATTTTGAAATCTCGCTTTGAGAATAGAGTCCGCTAAAACAGAGATCGACGACTTTCTGTACCGCTATCGTACCTACTCTTTCGGGCGAGAACGGACCTTCGCCTTCGAGGGCATTATTGACATCTATAACTTCGCCTTTATGATGTGCTCCGACCGAGCAACCTCCTCCCAAATGGGCAACGATAAGGTTCATATCCTCATACTTGCGCCCTACCTCTTCGGCATAGCGGCGTGCGATTGCTTTTTGGTTCAGGGCGTGGAAAATAGAGGTGCGAGACATATCTTTCCACCCCGTTATGCGAGCCACCTCCTGCAACTCGTCCACCACGACAGGGTCGGCAATAAACGCTTCGCAACCCGCCATTTGAGCAATATCGTAAGCCAGCAACGCACCCAAATTCGAAGCGTGCTGACCCAGTGGACGGAAGCGGATATCGTCCAACATCGCTTGATTTACACGATATACACCCGACTTGATGGGCTTAATCAATCCTCCGCGTCCCACTACTGCTGAGAGTTGCCAAATATCGACTCCTGCATTGTGAAGGGCGGTCATAATTATCTCCTTGCGGTAATCAAACTGGTCGAGAATCCCTTCGAAGGTGTGTGCAATCAACTCTGCCGAATGACGGAGAGTAAGTTCTACGACCTGCTCGGTATTGCGATAAACGGCAACCTTCGTAGAGGTTGAACCGGGATTGATGGCGAGAATTAAATGTTCCATAAATATAGTTCAAGGTTCAAAGTTCAAGGTTCAATTACTTATGTTACCGACTAAGGCATTCGCCCTCTCAGCGGCTATATGGATATTTGCACAAATATTATCTTCGCCGACCAAATTGTTAAAGCCCGACTTGGTTAGTGTCTCGTGTACCGATGGCGACACACCCGACAAAATAACGGCGATATGCTCTTTTGTAGATGCTTTTACAAGGTTAGTGAGGTTGTGAATACCCGTCGCATCAATAAAGGGTACTTTACGCATACGGATAATTCTGACCTTAGATTTATCGCCCAGCGTGCGCATCTGCTCGTCGAATTTCGAGGCGATGCCGAAGAAGAAAGGTCCGTCGATTTCGTAAACTTCCACACCCTTTTCGAGGTGGATATGGTTTACGTCGTCCCTTTCGCTGTCGCCCTTCATATCGAGTTGCCCTTCGATTACCGATATGTTCGTATTCTCCATAATACGCCTCATAAAGAGTGCGACAGCCATTACTAACCCTACCATTATGGCTATCGTAAGGTCGAATAAAACGGTCAGCGAGAGGGTTACGATAAGCACGATTGCGTCCGAGCGCGGGTTGCGCATCTGAGCCTTTATGGTGCGCCATTCGCTCATATTATACGCTACGACAATCAAAATTCCCGCCAGACACGCCATCGGAATATGTTTTGCCAGCGGCGACAGAAATAGCAGAATTAAGAGCAACACGACGGCGTGAACGATACCCGATATGGGTGACCGACCTCCGTTATTGATATTTGTCATCGTGCGGGCGATAGCTCCCGTAACGGGAATACCGCCAAAGAAAGGCACGACTATATTTGCGGCACCCTGCGCAACGAGTTCGGTATTCGAGTTGTGTTTGTCACCCGTTACGCCATCGGCAACCGTTGCCGAAAGCAGACTTTCGATTGCGCCCAACATCGCAATCGTAAATGCGGGAGGCAGCAATCTTGTAATCGTCTCCATATCGAGGTTAAACCCTTGTGGTGAGGGGAGTGAGGGGTTTATGGTAAACCTGTCGCCGATAGTCTCTATCCCTTCGATGCCGAGCCAATGGCGCATTGCGTATGTTGCGCCCGTAACGACGACGATAGCTATCAAGGAACCCGGCAATCGCCTTGAAATGCGAGGCGTAAAGACGATGATAAGGATACTTATGACCCCAATAAGGAGTGCCCACCAGTTGATTGTTCCGATGCTTTCAAAATATAGTTGCCATTTGGAGAGGAAACCATCGGGGAGTGCCTTGTCGAATGTAAGCCCGAAGAAATCTCCGATTTGAGTTGTAAAGATGGTTAGCGCAATACCGCCCGTAAAGCCAACGACTATGGGGTATGGAATGAATTTTATAACGATACCGAGTTTCAGAAGCCCCATTACGGCAAGCATTACGCCCGCCATAACCGTTGCAATCATTAGCCCCTCGATACCATACGTCGCAATAATTCCCGATACAATAACGATAAATGCACCTGTCGGACCCCCAATCTGAACGGAGCTGCCGCCGAATGCCGAAACAATAAAGCCACCTATAATTGCCGTTATGATGCCCTGTTCGGGGCTTACTCCGCTGGCAATACCGAATGCAATGGCAAGAGGCAACGCAACGATACCGACGACTATACCTGCCGTCAGGTCGGTCGCAAAGCGTTTGCGGTTATACCCCTTGAAGGTATCTAAAATTTTGGGTCTGAAATCGGGTCTATATCTCATCATAATCCTCTCGTTATGGGAGTTATATCGAGTTCTGTACGCTCGCCGTTTTGGTATCGGTAGAGCCCTGCGATAGCGATCATTGCGGCATTATCGGTAGTAAATTTCAACGGCGGCAGGTATGTTTTCCAGCCGCGCCGTTTCCCCTCTTGGGTAATTGCATTTCGCAATCCCGAATTTGCCGATACTCCGCCTCCGATAGCTATCTGTTTGATATTCAGCTCTTTCGAGGCTTTTATAAGTTTCTTTAACAGAATATCTATAATCGTTTTTTGAAGTGAAGCGCAGAGGTCTGCCATATTTTCGGCTACAAAGGTACTATTTTTTGCCGTTTCGTCCCTCAAAAAGTATAGAAACGAGGTCTTTAATCCGCTGAAACTATAGTTGTAACCATCGATATTGGGTTTTGCAAAACGAAATCGCTCTGGGTTCCCTTCGTTTGCATATCGGTCGATTATAGGACCTCCGGGATATGGCAACCCCATTACTTTGGCACACTTATCGAATGCTTCTCCGGCGGCATCGTCGATTGTCGTGCCGATAATTTCCATCGAGAGCGGACTATCGACTCTGACGATTTGGGTATGTCCGCCCGATACGAGCAAGCAGAGGAATGGGAATTGGGGGTGCGGTATAGTCTCGTCGGGCAGGTCTATAAAGTGAGACAATATATGTCCGTGCAGATGGTTCACCTCGATAAGGGGGATATCTCGTGCAACGGCTAATCCTTTTGCAAATGATACCCCAACGAGCAACGAACCGAGCAATCCGGGACCCCTTGTAAAGGCTATGGCGTCCACATCGTTGATAGTTATTGCTGCCTGTTTGAGGGCAGCATCGACTACGGGAACGATATTTTGTTCGTGTGCACGGCTGGCGAGTTCGGGGATAACGCCTCCATATTGTTCGTGGATTTTTTGTCCCGCAATCACACTCGACAACATCTCTGTCCCCCGCAATACCGCCGCCGAAGTATCGTCGCACGAAGATTCTATTCCTAATATAGTCGGAAAATTAGCCATTAACCATTAATCATTAACCATTAATTACTACCTTTGTAGTTTACAGATGGGCAAAGTTACAAAAATAGTCGCGAACATCGTAGCGGGCATAATATTGGGAGTCGGAGGGTTGCTTCTGACGGTGATGTTATTGCTCGATGTGGGGGTGTTTCAGAATCGTCTGGCGAGTGCGGCTTCGAGCTTTGCGAGTGAGTTTTTGAACACCAAAGTTTCGCTCTCTTATATCAATCTGACGGGGTATAATCGCCTTTCGGCGCAGGATTTTTATGTTGAGGATTTTGCAGGCGATACACTCCTTTATGTTCGAAAGGCAGATGTAAGGATAGACCTTTTGTCTCTTATTGAGGGCGATATTGTGTTGGAAGATGTACGGGCAGACGATGCTAAATTGTTGCTACACGATGATGGTTCGGGCAAAATCAATATTGCTCAAATAACAGACCTCCTTAAACCCGAAAAGGTGAGTAGAAATCCAAAACCGATAGAGTTGCGCAATCTTCAATTGACCAATTCCGAATTTCGATTGGTTAATGATAACCGACCACCGATTGGTGAGGGAATGATAGATTGGGGCGATATGGATTTCGACCATTTGAATGCGAATGCTACCCATCTCATAATTTTGGGTAATCGTATAGAGATGGCGCTCCACAACATTAGTTTCGTTGATCGCACGGGGGCAGTAATCACAAACCTTTCGGTCGAAGAGTTTGTGATAGACAGCGGATTGTTGGAGTTTACCGACAGCCATATAGAGCTCCCTCATACCGACCTGCGTTTACCACTCATAAAACTTTCGTCTAAAACAGGGTGGGCAAGCTGGAAGTCATTTGTCGATAGTGTCAAGATGGACATTAGAATTGTGGAATCGACGGCGGGAGCAGAAGACTTAAAATATTTTGTGCCTATCGTGCAGAGTGGGCAGGATTTTACGCTTCGTAGTGTTACGGCTAATTTTGTGGGTACGACAAACGATTTTTGGGGCACGATAGATAATGTTGAAGTCTATAATAGTCGCCTTGGCGGTCGTTATCATATATCGAACGTAGTATCAAAACCGATGCGTTTCGATGGCGAAATATCACGTCTGGTTACATCGGCTCTCGATATCGAGAAATTGGCACGCCAATTCGGAGTACCCGAAATTCCTGCCCAGCAGGCTTCGATGCTCTCTCGCTTGGGGGCTATAGCGATGGATGTAAAGGCAGGGGGAACGCTGGAAGATTTTAACGTTGCAGTAAAGGCTAATACCGATTTGGGTAATTTGTCGGCACAAACGCAAGTAGTGCAACGTAACGGAAGTATCGATTTTTATAATGCCGTAGCATCGTCGGATGGTTTCGATGTTGGATTTTTGACCCGCACGAAAGAACTTGGCAAGGTTAGCTTTGCGGCGGCAGGCGATATGAGTAATTTTGCTGCTAATGTTTTATCGGCAGAGTATAATGGCTATACCTATCACGATGTTTCTGTCGAGGGAAGCTACTCGGATAACATAATCAGTGCCGATATTGTTTCAAGGGATACGGCGGCTATGTTTGCCTTCAAAGGGAGTTACGATATGAGGAACAAACCTCAATATAGTGTTGACGGGAGTATCGAGCGGTTAGATTTGAGTGTACTCGGGATTAATAAAAGAGATAGCGTTTCGGTATTTTCGGGATACCTTACGGTTTCGGGAGAGGGCATATCGACGGACGATTTGGAGCTATCGGCAAAGATTGACAGCATACGATACGCCCATAAGGGTGGTGCTTATCGCACAGGGGCAATCGATATTTCGGCATACAACGACACGACACGACACTCGTTTACGTTGACCTCCGATTTTCTCACAGCCGACTATATCAGTAGCGCCGATTACGGCTCATCGTTTGGGTATCTTGCAGATGTTTTTTATGCTTTTATCCCCGAATTGTCTGATGATGAGGGTGTTGCCGTAGATAATGTTCAAAATGTGAAGATGGTATCGGTATCTGAAAATACGCCGTCTCATATAGAGCTTCACATTGTCGACATTAATCCTGTGCTCGGATTGATTGTTCCCGGTCTGTCGATTGGAAAGGGGAGTCGTGTTATGCTTGATTATGACCCTTTGGAGCGCAACGTAGATTTACTGGTAACGAGCAATAACGTTGAATGGAATGCGGGAACGGGTAAAGAACCCGTATCTATTTCCTCTTTTTCGTTAGAGGGGAAAAGTCGAGGAAGAGCTGATTCGCTACATCTTGTACTTAATTCAGGGAAGGCATCGCTCGGTGGAGTCCGCCTTAAAAAGACACGGGGCGATATTTCGGTACTTGATAACCGAGCAGCGTTTCATCTTTCCGCTTCATCGGATTTGATGTCGATGTCAACCAACCTTAACGGACTTGTCGATTTGGGACGAACCGAAGATAAAAAATTGACAATTAAAGGTTTAATTGCTCCATCTGAGTTCTCAATAAACGGACAAAATTGGACACTTTCATCGGGGCAGGTTGACTATTTTGCGGATAGAATAGAGATAGATTCGTTGAGTATAAATTCTTGTTCGGGTTCGGGACGCCTCTATGTCGATGGAGGATTGAGTATCGAGGGTAGAGATACGCTCGATATAGATATTACCAATCTTAATATTGCACCGATTGCCGCATTGCTTCGGATTGACGAGCTTTCGGCACGAGGTATGCTTAACGGCAAGGCTGAGGTCTACTCTTTCAATGGAAGTTTGTTGGCGGAGGCTAATGTGGGCTCGGACAATGTGAGCATAAACGGATATGATATTGTGCCGCTAACGTTAAGACTGAATTCAGATGTTTCGGAAAATCGCAACCTATTACGAATCGCCTCTCGGGACGGAGGAACGGATTTTGTGCGAGGTTATCTATCCTCTGACGGCAGCAGATACCGTATACGCGGCGGAATACACGGCATACCAGCGGGAATTGTACAGCCGTTCTTGGCGGGTGCTATTACCGATTCGGAAGGGGAAGTGGATATCGATTTTGATGTAACGAAACAGGAGAACGCAACGCCGTCGATTGCGGGGAAGCTGTCATTAAACGATATAAGTACTTTGGTCGCATTCAATAATATTCGCTATGCATTGCCTAAGGCAGAGCTTGTGGTCGAGAACAATATTGCAACCCTTTCGGGAGCAACGATTACCGACAGCAATAATAAGACAGCAAAAATAACGGCTCGTGCCGATTTGAGAAATTTATCGAACATAACTTATTCGGCACACCTACAAGCTGATAATTTCTATGTTCTCAATACGACCTTTGCGCAAAATCCGACCTTCTATGGCAAGTTATTTGTTACGGGTAATGTCGATATGTCGGGCGATGCGAGAGGAATGCACATAGATGCGGTTGCCGAAACGGGCGATGGCTCTTCGTTCTATCTACCGATGACCTCAAGCGGGGGAGTTATAGATAGCGATTTTGTTATTTTCGAGAGCCTCAATAAACCTCTGCTCTCGGAAGACGATGAGTCGAGCGGTAACCGCAAGACAGACTATATGACATCTGTTAAACCCAACATAGATGTCGAGTTGACGATGACCATTAATCCCAATACGGAGGTCAATCTGGTGCTTGACCCTGAAACAAATGATGGTATTCGTGCCGTCGGTGATGCCCTGTTGTCGTTGCGATTTGCACCGCGTAACGACCTGTTTACCCTGACGGGCACTTATGAGATTTTGGAAGGAGATTATACGTTCAATGTTCAAAATATAGCCTCCCGCAAGTTCGCAATCGAACATGGGAGTACGATTCGTTGGGGTGGAGAACCTCTTGACCCGCAACTCGATATTCGGGCGATATATACGCTACGAACATCGCTTTCGCCGTTGCGGGATTTGATTGGAGAAGACGATTTACATTCGCGTATTCCTGTCGATTGTATCGTAAATATAGGTGGCAGGCTTTCGGGTCCCGATATAAAACCCGATATAAAGGTTCGGGTAACAGACCAAATGGTGGCGGTTGTTGATAATGCGATTGCGACACAGGACGCTAAACTGACCCAGTTTACGTGGCTGTTGGCTTTCGGCGAGTTTTATGGAGGTGCAAATGGGGCAGAGTCGGTAAATTTGACCGATGTCGGTATTGCGACAGCAGCAGCAGCGGGTTCGGGTATAATTACGAGTGGAGTAAATAGACTTATCGATCCGGATTGGGGATTTAGGGTCAATTTTGGGTATCGTCCTCGCAGCGAAATAAATTCGAGTGAAGTGGAGCTCGGTGTAACGAAAGAATTGACGGATAGATTAACTTTGCGCGTTAGTGGAGACTTTGATACGGGAGATAATGCGGCTGCGAGTGCCGGTAATGTTGTACAGGGAGCATTGATACCGGATGCGGCATTGACGTGGGATATATCAAGTAATTTTAGCGGCAGTCTATTCTATCGACCCATTGACCAGTATCGAATCAATGCCGATAAGGGTACGGGCGAAGCAGGAGTCGGTATATCGTATCATATTGATTTCAATACTTTCCGCGAGTTGATAAACCGAATTGCGGGGAAAAAAGAGTTGAAAGTTGAAAATTGATAATTGAAAGTTTTATCTCAATAAGTAATTTAGAATTAAAAATTTAGAATAAAACGTTATGTATATTTTACAGGGTGCGCCTGCTATCGTTGAGCAGGCAGGCGAGAAGTCGATGAGCTTTTTAGAGCTTTTTAATGCAGGTGGTTGGTTGATGTGGCCTCTTTTGGTGCTTGGTGGCGTTGCGGTTTATCTTTTTGTCGAGCGGTTTGTAGCTATCCGCAAGGCTCAAAAGATAGATATGAACTTTATGAACCGCATTCGTGATTTTATCTTCGACGGCAAGATAGAGTCGGCAATACAACTTTGCAAACAGACCGATTCGCCGATTGCACGAATGATAGAGCGGGGCATCGAGCGTATCGGTCGTCCGATGGGCGATGTTCAGACGGCGATAGAGAATGTTGCCAACTTGGAGGTATCGCGTTTGGAGAAGGGTATGCCATTTTTGGCGACTATCGCAGGTGGTGCACCGATGTTGGGCTTTTTGGGGACGGTATTGGGTATGGTTCAGGCGTTTATGAATATGGCTTCGGGAGGTGGTGCTGTCGATATGGCGGTTCTTTCGGGAGGTATGTACACGGCGATGATTACGACCGTTGCGGGTCTTATTGTGGGTATTCCTGCATATTTTGGATATAACTATCTGGTCGCAAGGGTTGAGAAACTCGTTTTCCAGCTTGAAGCGAATTCGATGGCGTTTATGGATATTCTTAACCAACCCTCAGGAAAATAGTTATGGCTATAAAATATGGTTCAAAGGTTGATAAGTCATTTTCGTCGGCTTCGATGACCGACTTGATGTTTCTGTTGCTATTGTTTATGTTGATGGCAACGACACTTATCAACCCCAACGCTCTGCGACTGGCTCTGCCTAAGAGTAGCAACCAACTTAATGAGAAGGCTTTTACGAGTGTATCAATAGATGCGTCTAATAACTTCTATATCGAGTTGGAGCCGGTTTCAAAGGGGCAGTTGGGAGAGTTGCTGGTCTCTCGCCTTACGGGGGTTGAGAGTCCTACGATTTCGCTCCACGCTGATAAGTCGATAGCACTCGACGAGGTGGTTTATGTTATGAATATCGCCAAAGAACACGATTGGCGGCTGATTTTGGCAACCGAAAGTGAGTAATTAGCAGTTAGCAATTAGCGATTAGCGTGAATTACTATATCAACGATAACTCTGCAAGGAGGGGGGGCATAATTGCGGCTATTGTCTATATAGTCGTGGTTGTGTCGCTTGTGCTATGGGTTAAGTTCGACAGACTCGACCCGATCGATTTGCGCTTTGGCGAAATAGAGGTTGTATTTGAAGATATGGTAGAGGGCGGTAAGGCGAGCGAAGGTGTCGAGGGTGCATCGAGTAATGAGACTCCCGACGAAGTAGCTGCTGTGAATGATGTGCCGCCTATTCAGACCCAACCGACCAACTCGGAGGTAGAAATACCCGTAAGCGGAGCGAAACCTGAACCGAGTGAAACGCCCGCACCGACTGCGCCGACCGAACCTGAGAGGGTTGTTAATCCGAATGCGCTGTTTACGAGCAATCCCTCTTCTGTGAGCGGAGGGGGAAGTTCACAGACTTCGACTGCTTCGGGGAGTGGAGCGGGAACGCAAGGGACGGGACATTCGGACGTTAGTTTCGATTTAGAGGGGCGCTCGGTTGTCGGAGGATTGGCGCGTCCTGCATATAATGTTCAACAGGCGGGCATTGTGGTCGTTACTATTAGTGTTGACCAGAGCGGACGGGTTACCTTGGCACAATATAGGGCGGAAGGTTCGACGACCCAAAATAGTGTTTTGCGAGATGCTGCTATTGCCGCTGCGCGTTCAACCCGTTTTTCGCCGAGCAACAATCCGACCCAAACAGGAACTATTACATATGTATTCAGACTACAATAAGTTAGTGGATAATAAAAAATGAAGAGAGTTATATTTATATTGTTGGGATTATTTACAGCCCTTTCTGCATCGGCTCAAAGTGTTTACTGGAATACGGCGACTCAGAAAGTAGAGGGCAATATATACGAGATACGATTTACGGCAACCATTGCCAAAGGGGCGCATATATACGACCTCAAAAAATATTATGAGAATGGTGGTCCTAATGAAACCTGTTTTTCATTTGAGGGTGGCGATGAGTTTGAGTTGGAAGGCGAACCGTATCTTATCACAGAGTCGAAAAAGAAATATGATGAGACTTTCAAAATGGAGTTGGGTACTCTTTCGGGACGTGCCCTATTCGGACAGAAGGTCAAAATAGTTGGTGATAGTGCAATCATAAAGGGCGAAATATCTTGGCAAGCCTGCATTAATCGAAATTGCCTTAATCCCGAACAATTCGATTTTGAGATTAAAGTAAAGAATGAAGGTAACGATAGCGCAATTTTAGCGTCCGAAACCGATAGTTCCGATGGAGCGGATAAATCTCTTTGGGGATTGATTTTAGAGGCGATACTTTGGGGATTGATGGCGATAGTTACGCCGTGTGTATTCCCAATGTTGCCGATGACGGTCTCGTTTTTTATAAAGAACGGAGGACGCGGAAGAGCAATATGGTATGGATTGTTTATTGTGGTTCTTTATGTCTTACCGATTGCTATTCTTATTTTGGGAGCACGTCTTTTTGGAGGAGACGAAACAACGTTTGGCATCTTTAACTGGGTATCAACGCATTGGATACCGAACTTGATATTCTTTATCGTATTTATGGTCTTTGCGGCATCGTTCTTTGGGGCGTTTGAGATAGTTTTGCCGAGTGGCTTGGCAAATAAGACGGATGCAAAGTCAGATAAAAAGGGTCTTATGGGAGTCTTCTTTATGGCGCTGACTCTGGTTTTGGTCTCTTTTTCGTGCACGGGACCACTGGTAACGAGCGTATTTGTACGTTCTGTTTCGGGTCAATTTTGGACTCCAATTTTGGGAATAACGGTCTTTGCGACGGTCTTTGCATTGCCTTTTGTGTTCTTTGCTTTTTTCCCATCGCTATTAGAGAAATTGCCGAAAAGCGGCGGTTGGTTCAATACGGTAAAGGTTGTTTTGGGTTTTGTGGAGCTGGCATTGGGTCTGAAATTTCTGTCGGTTGCCGATCAGGTCTATCATTGGGGCATTTTAGATAGAGAGATATACTTGGCTTTGTGGATTGTGATTTTTACGTTGCTGGGATTCTATCTGTTGGGCAAATTGAAATTTAAATACGACAGCGAGGTTCGGCATATCGGAATTTTCAGATTGGTGATGGCTATCGCCTCGTTTACGTTTGTAGTCTATATGTTGCCGGGAATGTGGGGTGCGCCGCTGAAGGGGCTTTCGGGGTATCTGCCACCGATTACGACCCAAGACTTTGTACTCTCGTCGGGCGGAACGGCGGTAGTTTCAAATGCCGAAGTTAGTGGACGTAAATATGCCGACTTTTTGCCTGCATCGGCAGGTCTTGATGTGTTCTTTGAATATAATGAGGCACAGGAGTATGCGAACGGGATAAATAAACCGCTAATGCTCTATTTTACGGGCAGAGGATGTGTAAATTGTCGCGAGATGGAGAGTCGAGTATGGTCTGAAGAGGGAGTAAAATCTATTTTGGCGAGAGATTATGTTATTGCGGAATTGTTTATAGACGACCGCAAAACGCTACCTGAGAGTGATTGGGTAACTCTTCCGAATGGTAAAGTTCTCAAAACACTCGGTCGAATAAATACCCATTGGGCAATCGAAAACTATAAAGTTGTTTAAACACTAGGGCAGGCACCGGAGCAACTTTTGCA
>QMCD01003531.1_pt2 | contig 11827 bp, 12 predicted proteins | sample 1821841 | NCBI WGS metagenome assembly QMCD01 (sample SAMN01991225, study PRJNA193472) | Termite gut metagenome, whole genome shotgun sequencing project. | isolation source: worker | host: Macrotermes natalensis | reverse complement strand
ATGATGGGTTGGAGTAAGCGTGATATTGGCGATACCGTTGCCGCCATGCGTGAGGCCGGTGCGGCAATGTACGCGGAGGGTGTAGCGGCGGTCGGCGATATTTCAAATACCGCCAATAGTTTTGAGGTAAAACAACAAAGCCCCATTGCCTTTCATTCGTTTATAGAAATGGTGGGTCTGGACGGCAATGTGGCCGTGCAAAAGAAAAATGAAGCGGACGATCTATTGTCGCAGGCTGTGGAGCGGGGATTGTCTGCGAGCGTGACGCCACATGCGGTGTATAGTTTGAGCGATGAGTTGTTTGAATATTCCGTGAAACGGGCTAATGAAGCAGGCATTTTGTCCATTCATCATCAGGAGGGTGCGCGTGAGGGTAGCACTGCACGGCAACGTTTGTTGCCTTTGTTAGATAGGCAAACGAGATTACTGTTAGTGCATAACACTTATACCGTTGCTGCGGATATTGAAGCAGTGGAAGAAAGAACGGAAAAAGCCGTATGGGTGCTGTGTCCCAATTCGAATCATTATATTCAACGGATATTGCCTCCGGCCGGTTTGTTGTTTGAAAAAGGCGTGACGGTGGCTATCGGCACGGACAGTCATGCGTCCAATACCCGCCTGTCGATGTTGGAAGAAATAAAAACCTTGTCGACGCACTTCCCGCAAATTCCTTTGGAAGTGTTGTTGCAATGGGCTACGCAGGGTGGCGCCGTAGCCTTGAACAAGGCCGGTGCGTTAGGCGTCATAGCTCCGGGTTGCCGGCCGGGGTTGGTGTTGATCGAAGGGGTGGACTTTGCACAAATGCGCTTGCGACCGGATGCCACAGCGAGGAGATTAGGAGATTAAGAGATTAAGAGATTAGGGGATTAGGGGATTAGGGGATTAGGGGATTAGGGGATTAGGGGATTAGGGGATTAGGAGGAGCATCTTATTATTCATTGTTCATTATTCATTTTCCATTTTCCATTTTCAACTTTCAATTATTATGTATTTCTCAGACATTGTTTTTGGTCCCATAAACAGTCGCCGTTTGGGCGTGTCGTTAGGTATTAACCTCTTGCCGCGACAGGGGAAATGGTGTAATTTCGACTGCATTTATTGCGAGTGCGGTTGGAACAAGGAAGGCCGTGACGACAAGGTGTTGCCTTCGCGCGCTCAGGTGAAGGAAGCCCTGGAACAGCGCTTGCAGGCTATGCAGGCTGCCGGCGCTTTACCCGATGCCATTACTTTTTCCGGCAACGGTGAGCCGACGCTGCACCCCGATTTTCCCGGCATTGTGGATGATGTGCTGGTCTTGCGCGACGAATATACACCGAAAACGCAGGTCTGCGTGTTGTCCAACGCTACGATGTTGGATAAAGAAGATGTTGTTCAGGCCTTGCAGAAAATTGATGCGCCGATTTTGAAATTGGATTCCGGCTTTGAGGAAACGGTGCGGCAGATTGATTGTCCGCAGCGCGATTATTCCGTAGACAAAGTGGTGAAAGCCATGCAGCGGTTCAACGGAAATTTCATTTTGCAAACCATGTTCCTGCGGGGCGATTATCAGGGTAGCTCTGTTGATAACACCACGCCGGCGGAAGTGGATAAATGGCTAAGTATTGTCGCCACACTGCGCCCGCGTGAAGTGATGATCTATACGATAGACCGCGCCACGCCTGCCGCGGGACTGCAAAAGGTGCCCCTGTCCGAATTGGAGCAGATAGCTGCCGGGGTGCGTGAATTGGGCGTACAGGTGCGCGTGTCGGGGTGAATTACGCGCTGGCAGGCTTAATTTTCTCAATAATGTTGTAGGCTGTGTCAAACCCTGCGGCGACAACTCTACTATCGGAAATGCCATCATAATATCCCCATAAATGCAATATTTCGTAGGCGTTGTTAAGATATTTCAACATTTTTTTGTCGAATCCGGCAATCAACTCTTCGTAATAACGAATAGATTTGCGCGACTTCTTTTTCTCTACATCTACGCCATGCAGTACTAAATAGCCGTCCAATGCCAGCAGCACACCGTTGTAGGCCGTTCCGCAGGCTGTTTTTACATACTTTTTATCCTGATAGAAACCGTCCCGCTTGTTTGCATGTTTCAAAGTGGCTTTGGCATTGTCCATGTAACGGATCGCCTCGTTGTAATACTTGTTTCTGGTTTTTTCCTGTTCGTCACGTGACATAATAATAGTGGGTTAATGGATGGTTGATAAAACAAAAATAATAAATGAGCGTTGGTTATAATGGCACAAAGGTAAAGAAAAAAAATTGAAACTTCCAAGTTTTTTAAAACTGTTCCCTTTTCGGAAAGAGTCCCGGCAGGCCGCCGGTGTGGATGAACAGGATATGTTGACTTTCCCGGAAAGTGTCTTTCCGTATTTCATGATAGAGGCCGTACATGGCTTTCCCTGTATATACGGGATCAAGGATCAGGCCTTCCGTGCGGGCGATTTTCGCAATGAAATCCAATTCTTCCTTGCGGCTTTGCGCATAGCCGATGCCCACATAGCCATCAATAATATCGATCTCTCCGGGTGTGAATGCTATTTGTGTGCGGCCGAGAGCCAGCATCTCGTGTAATTCGGCGGTGATGCGTTCCTGAAATTCGGCCGCTGTGTCGCACACATTGAACCCTGCAATGCGTTTGCCTGCGCCGGCGAGCTTGTTGGCGATGAATAGTCCGCCGTAAGTGCCGCCGGAGCCTACAGCGGTGACAATGGTGTCAAACGTGAGGCCCAATTGTTTTTCCTGCGCTGTTATTTCATGGAAACAGTTGTAGTAACCGAAACAACCCAGCCCGTCGGAAGCGCCTTCAGGAATAATATAGGCTTTCCGGCCTTTAGCGGCCATTTCGTTTTTAATTTCTTCCATGATCTCGCCGCGACGGTTACGGTATTCTTCTTCGCTGATATAACGGAACTCCGCGCCCAGCAATTGATTGATGAGATAATTGCCGTCGGGCACAGGAAGTGCGCCGGACGTTTTCAGCAACAGGACAGGCGAAAGACCTAAGCGCACCGCCGCTGCCGCAGTGCTGCGTGCGTGGTTGGATTGCAGTCCGCCGCAGGTAATCACCATGTCGCAGCCCTTGTCTATGGCGTCTTTCAGCACAAATTCCAGCTTGCGGATTTTATTGCCCGATATTTCACTACCGGTTTGGTCATCCCGTTTAACATACATATTAACGCCCAATTCCGCCGACAGCCGCGGCAGTTGTTCAATGCGGGTGGGCGTGTTGGCGAGGGATAGATGAGGAGGAAGGTGCATATTAATTGATAATTGATAATGAAAAAAGTGACTAAGAGACTAAGAGATTAAGAGATTAGGAGATTAGGAGATTAAGGGATTAGGGGGTGTATTTAATTATTCATTGTTCGTTATTCATTATTCATTATTCATTATTAACTCTCAACTCTCAACTTGTCTTCGAAATACAGCCTATGTCGCAGGATGTATTCGTAAACGCCGGGAGGGAGCCGGTGACGGACATCTTTGTCCCGGCGGATGCTGTTGCGCAGTCCGGTGGAAGAGATGTTGATCTCCGGTGCGGCAATGGCGCGTACTTGTGTGTAGTCGGCCGGAATGTCAATGGACATGCCTTCGCGCGGATAAATAAGGATAGGGAATTCCTGAATAATCGTTTGATACTCACGCCATCGATTAAATGTCAGCCAGTTGTCGGCGCCGATAACCAGTATGAAAGTATGCTCCGGATAGTGTTCCCGCAGGGCGCGCAGGGTATTGACCGTATATGACGGCTGCGGCAATTGATGCTCTATATCGCAAAGGCGGATGTGCGGGTAAGGCGCTACGGCAATAGCCGCCATGTCCATGCGTGCCTGTGGCGGACTTTGTTCATAGGCGTTTTTGCAAGGATTGTGCGGGGTGGGCGATAACCATACCTCACCGGCCAGCTTTTCTTTGTAGATGTAGTTGGCTACGGCTAAGTGGCCTATATGAGGCGGATCGAAAGACCCGGAAAAAAATGCAATGGTCAAATCAAGAGAGTTAAAGAATATGCAAATATATGTTTTTTTTTATTATCTTTGTACATTATGACGTTAAAAGAAGCGACTCACCGGGCGACGCAATTGCGTGAAGAAATTGAACGGCACAATCATCGTTACTATGTGCTGAATGCGCCCGTTATCAGCGATTTTGAATATGACATCCTGTTACAGGAACTGGAAGCCATTGAAAAGAAATTCCCTTCGTTGCAAATCCCCGATTCGCCTACGCGGCATGTGGGCAATGACAGTATGGAAGGTTTTGTGCAAGTGGCACATAAATACCCCATGATGTCGCTGAGCAACACCTATTCCGAAGGGGAGCTATTTGATTTCGACCGACGGGTGCGTAATGGCTTAGGTGATGAACCACAGTATGTTTGTGAGCTGAAATTCGACGGCACGGCCATTGGGTTGACTTATATGAACGGCCGGTTGTTCCAGGCGGTGACCCGCGGCGACGGGCAGCGTGGTGACGATGTGTCGGCCAATGTGCGCACTATCCGCACCATACCTCATAGTTTATTGGGAAGCGATTTTCCTGCCGAATTTGAGATCCGCGGCGAAATTTTTATGCCTTTTGCCGCTTTTGATGCGTTGAATAAGCAGCGTTTTGACGACGAAGATCCGCTCTTTGCCAATCCCCGTAATGCTGCGGCCGGAACCTTGAAGCTACTCGACCCGTCGGAAGTGGCCAAGCGCCGCCTCGATTGCTTTTTGTACTATATTCCCGGCGGCGAACAATTTTTTGCAACGCACTATGAAAGCCTGCAAGCCGCCAAACAATGGGGCTTTCAGGTGTCCGAACATATCCGTCTCTGTAACAATATGGACGAGGTGTTGCAGTTTATTCACCACTGGGACACTGCCCGCAAATCTTTGCCTTTCGCCACCGATGGCGTGGTCATCAAAGTAAATGATTTTGCCCGGCAGAAGAGTTTGGGCATGACCGCCAAAAGTCCGCGCTGGGCAACGGCGTTTAAGTTTAAGGCCGAACAGGCTGCCACGCGCCTGCTCTCCGTGGATTTTCAGGTGGGGCGTACGGGGGCAATCACGCCCGTGGCCAATCTGGAGCCGGTGCTGCTGGCCGGTACTACGGTGAAACGAGCCTCCCTGCACAACGCTGACCAAATGGCGCTGCTGGATATCCGCGAAGGTGATACAGTGATTATAGAGAAAGGCGGTGAAATTATTCCTAAAGTAGTGCAGGTCGATATATCCCAACGCCCTGACGGCAGTGTGCCTTTTCAATACATTACACATTGTCCCGAATGCGGCACGTTGTTGGTGCGCGACGAGGGCGAAGCCAAACATTATTGTCCCAACGAAATGCACTGTCCGCCGCAAATTATTGGACGGCTGATTCACTTTGTAGGGCGTAAGGCCATGGATATCGACGGACTGGGTGAAGAGACCGTCATCTTGTTACATAAGCAAGGCTGGCTGAATAACATCGCTGATATTTACGACTTGCATCAGCACCGGGAAGCCATGATTGCCCTGGAACGCATGGGAGAGAAGTCGGTAGATAATTTACTGGCAGGCATTGAAGCCTCTAAAAACACGCCTTTTGCCCGTGTTCTTTTTGCGCTGGGTATTCGCTATGTGGGCGAAACTACGGCGAAAAAAATTGCTGCGGCAGTGGGCTCTTTAGATGTGTTGTCGCGTTATGGCGAAGAAGAACTGAAAACAATTGATGAGGTGGGCGGCCGCATTGCACAAAGCATTGTCGCATATTTCGCCAACATAGACAACTTGAAAATTGTACATCGCCTGCAGGTGGCGGGACTGCATTTTGAAGCCGCTGCTAAAGAAATGTTGTCCGACAAATTATCCGGCAAAAGTTTTGTGATTACCGGCACGCTAAGCCGTCCGCGCGACGATTTCAAAGCCTTGATTGAGCAGCATGGCGGCACGGTGCAGAGCGCAGTGTCCTCCAAAACCAGTTACCTGCTGGCCGGCGAAAAAGGCGGCTCCAAGCTCAAAAAAGCGGAGCAATTGGGCGTGGAGATTATTGATGAGGAGTTGTTGATGAAGATGTTGCAGGAAAAAGTGGATGGATAAATAATTGCATTGTAGAATTTTGGTTTTCTAAAAAAAAGTATTTACCTTTGCAGAGCGGCTACTGGGTGCCGCTGTATAAAACAGCCCTTACGGGTAGCCATGACGAGTGGCCCCGGGCGCCCTGCGAAAGCGAGCGTTGAGCAGAATGGCAGGCTAATTGAAAGATTTTCCTGTCGGAAAGCGGCCTATGGGCTGCTTTTTCATTTAAGCATCTTATAAATAATATCCGCAAATACAGTCTTTTTATCTATTTGATACCATTGCCCCTTATAGTTAAGTATTATAGTTTTAAGATTGATAGTCCATCCTTTCCTTAGTCCGTCAATTAGCCAATTCTTTTTTATAACAGACTGTATGTCATAGATAATTATTCCGGCTTGTTCCGATCCGCTTGATAGTTGTCGTTTAACCGTTTCTGCTGTGTGTCCGAATAATGACTTCAATTCTGCTTTTTGCAGGATAAAAGTTTTTGAATCACATAAAAACACATCATGTTTCCGTCCTTTGCCCAGATACCTCTGACTGGGAAACACTACATGATATCTGGTCTTGGTTAATTTTTCGGCAATATGAAATTCCGTATCACTATATACAGCTCCTGTCAGTATGTAAATATTCCCATCCGGATACTCAAATAAGCGATGTTTAACATTTGAAAAATAATACTCAAAACACAGCCTGCGATAAACAGGGTCATTTCGTTTGGCGGAGACTGCCATCAGGTCGGTAAACGTTTGTACGTTATTTTTATCAGTTGACATTGAGCGGCGGTTATATTTTTTGCAAAGGTAATAAATATTTTAAATTATTACTTATCTTTGTTGTGTGAATAATTTTGAATGATGAAAATCAATATCACCCCTGACATTTATTACCTCGGCGTGAATGACCGCCGCAAACACTTGTTCGAAAATATGTGGCCGCTGCCGCAGGGTGTGGCCTACAACTCCTATCTCATCCTCGACGATAAAACCGCGTTGGTGGACACGATAGATGCCATGTCGCCCGTTAACTACCTGTCGCGCCTGACGGAACTGCTGGACGGCCGCGCATTGGATTATTTAATCATCAACCACATGGAGCCCGATCATGCCGGAATGATTGATAGTATTGTGGCGCGTTATCCTGCCGTGAAAATCGTAGGCAACAAAAAAACATTCAACATACTCGAAAATTTTTTCGGCATTGCAGATAATTTAGTCGAAGTAAGTGACGGCGGCACCTTGGAACTGGGCAAGCATAGCCTCCGGTTTGTGATGACGCCCTGGGTGCACTGGCCGGAAACGATGATGACTTATGAAACCACCGGCCAAATTCTCTTTTCTGCCGATGCTTTCGGTACTTTCGGTACACTCGACGGCGGTATTTTTGATGATGAAATCAACTTCAGTTTTTACGAAGATGAAATGCGCCGTTATTATTCCAACATTGTAGGTAAATATTCTGCCATGGTGCAAAAAGCCTTGGCTAAACTCCACGGCGTTCCGGTACGTATTATATGCCCTACCCACGGCATGGTGTGGCGCAGCGACCCCTCGAAAGTGATTAATTTGTACGACAAATGGAGCCGTCAAGAAGCGGAGAAAGGCGTAGTGGTGGCCTTTGCGTCCATGTACGGGCACACTGAAGAAATGGCGGACTACATTGCCCGCCGCATGGCCGAAGAAAACCTGTGCAACATACGTGTGTTCGATGTGTCGAAAACCCATGTATCATATTTAATCAGTGAAATATGGAAGTATAAGGGCTTACTGCTGGGCTCCTGCGCCTACAACGGCGGCATGCACCCGATGATGGAAATGCTTTGCCATGAACTAAGTCATGCCGGCATTAAAGATAAATACCTTGGCGTATTCGGATCGTCGAGCTGGAACGGTTGCGGCACGACATCCCTGTCCGCCTTTGCGGAGACCTTGAATTTACCGATAGTGGCCGAAGCCGCTGAAGCTAAGGGAACGCTTACTGCGGCTAAAAGTGCGCTCTACGACGCGTTGGCCAAAGCAATGGTCGCCAAAGTGCTGGCAGATTAATTATTCGAAAAAGCTGAAATTTACACTTAAATTTACACTTCCGTACACTTTATGTTTGCGGAAACGCGCGTGCCGGCTGAAATTGTGTTGGCGTGCATGTTCAATAATCAGTGTGCCGCCGGCTTTAAGCATACCATGGTTTAAAATGCGGTCGGGAAGCGTGTCTATGCCGTCCGACTCATAAGGCGGATCGGCAAAAATGATGTCATACACTGCTGTGCAGATATTGGGAAAATCAAAGGCGTTGAGTCGCAGTGCGTGTATTTGCGGCAGTTTCAGCGTTGCCGCCGTGGTGGCGATGAAACGTTGGTGCAGCGGGTTGATATCAATGCAATCAATGTGCGGACAGCCGCGCGAGGCCAGCTCAAAACTGATGCTGCCGGTGCCCGCAAACAGGTCCAGCGCCCTCACTTCCGTGAAATCGTAAGTGTTTTCCAGTACATTAAAGAGGGCTTCTTTGGCAAAGTCGGTGGTGGGGCGGGCGTTGAGCTTGGCCGGTGGTACAATGGTCTTTCCCCGTAAAGCGCCGCCTATGATTCGCATGTATTAATCGAATGAAGCAGTTGATATTCTACGCTGTTTCTTTCGCCGAAAATTTTGGCAATGGGCGAGGCGGATATTTTTTGCGCAAGCGGAAAATAAGTGCGGAGCAGGATTTCGTCACTATCCTGTAAACGTCCCGACAAATAAATGGTTGTTCCGGCGGGCAACAACTGCCATTGCTGCAACAAGTAACTCACGTAATACACCGCATCGGCGAAGGCATGTATGCCGAAGGTGTTATACAGCACCATTCGTCCGCCCGTATACAGCGCCACCGACGCCAAGCCGGAACTAAGATGCAGGTATAGCCCGTTGACCGGTTGCAGTTCTCGAAGCCGGTGGATAATAGGAATGCACTGATGATGAAAAACAGTATTCGGCTGGTACATATTCACTGCGGCAGCCATGGGGCTGGGAATAGCAAACACAGCCATAGCTTCGGGCATATTGATTTGCCGGAAGTGGATTTCATCCAACTCATCCAGCGGCGCCACAAAATCAAGATAGCTGCGGAGGTGTTGCGTATTGAACAGAGAAGAAGGTACCAGCGTAGACTTTTCCGATAAGAACAGACAGGCGCATTTCCGGTAAGGCTGTTTTAGCCGGTCGTCGCGCCGGAAAATAGCGTGCACTTCGTTATCGAGGTCGTTGTAGTCGCCAATGGTATAGTCATAGTGCTGCAATGCCAAGCAGTTGCCTGCCGTGTCGTGCACAGAAAAAGAAAATCCATTCAAGTCGGCTTGAATGGATAGGATATTTTCCCGGGTGATATGGTTATTCCCAGTTGCCGGCATTGTTATTCGGTTGGTCAATACTACCTACTTTTACCCCTGAATATTTTTTGGCTACAGACAGGGTTTTATTGATTTCTTCAATTTCAGCATTGATATTTACCACCAATTGGCGCTCCAGGCCTTCCAGCAAACGATCATAAGAAACACGGGCTTCGAATAAAGGAACATCCACGCCCGACACGCGTTTTACTACGGCTTCCATTTCAAATTCACCGTCAACAACGGGAACGTAACGGAGCGAATCAGCCGAACCGAACACCGAACGCAGTTTAATGTTCTGGCGCACGGATTCGCGCACAGTGTCGCGGCGCACCAATTTTCGAGCCACGGCCAGTGAGTCGTCCATGGAACCGATTTGTTTCACAATCTTCAACGTGCCGTTGTTATAGAAATCAATCAACGTATCAAAACTTCCGGTGAATTTACCGTATTGCGATTTATACGCTACTTGCACGTCACGAATATCTTTCAGGCGTTCCACGGTTTTGTCCGTGCGGTACTTCTTACCGTTTTCAAAACGTACGGGCTCAGCAATACCATTAACTAAGAAAAAAGTTAATACAAGGGCGACAATGGGCAATACCAAAAATACGAGAAGATTTTTCATTATTCTTTAATTTTTATTCTTGCAAATGTATAAAAAATTATTGAATAAATCATCCTGATGAAAAAAATATTTTGAATTTTTCTCAAAAATATGTTTTTATGATGAGATTTTTATACCTTTGTAGGTTAAACCAATAAAATTAAGGGATGAGTACGCCCATTGATAACGGTTCTATCGCCATATTCAAAGACCTTTTGGCTACTGCACAAAAGGTGATACTGGTCATGCATGTTAATCCCGATGGCGACGCTATGGGGGCGAGTATTGCTATGGCGCAGTGTTTGAGGTTATTATATCCCGAAAAAGAAATGATCGTGGTGTCGCCGAACCATTATCCCGCTTTCCTGGGCTGGATGGAAGGATCCGCTGACGTGTTGGTATTCAAGGATAACCGTAAAGGAGTGAAAGAAGTCATTATTACGTCTGATTTGATTATTTGTTTGGATTTTAATGCTTTATCACGACTTGAGGATTTGGGCGACTTCATTGCCTCTACAGCCATTGCCCGCGTGTTGATTGATCATCATATTCAGCCGGTGAAAGAAGAATTTTTGTTAATTATCAGTGATATAAATGCAAGTTCCACGTCGGAAATCGTCTATCGCCTGATGCAACCGATGCTGAAGGTGCCCATACCGGTGTCGGCTGCCGAAGCGATTATGACGGGAATGATGACCGATACCAATACGTTCCGCGACAATGCTTCCAACCCCGAAACCTTTCAGGTGGTGGCCGAGTTGCTGCAATTGGGCGTGGATAAAAATAAGGTGACCTCCAATATTTATGATAATTTTTCACCCTCGCGCATGAAATTGCTGGGTTATGCCCTGGGCGAAAAAATGGTGGTGTTGCCGGAGTACAATACGGCGTATATCGCCTTATCGCAGGAGGAGTTGGATAAGTTTAATTTTCAGCCCGGCGATACGGAAAGTTTTGTGAATTTTCCGCTGAATATTAAGAATATAAAAGTGTCGGCCTACATCTCGGAGCAACCGGACGGCGCTATCCGGATGTCTTTCCGTTCGCGTGGTAATTTTTCGGTGAATGATTTTGCCCGCGCACATTTTAGCGGCGGAGGGCACCGCAACGCTGCCGGAGGCCGGTCGACCAGTTCATTGAGTGACACGATAGCTGCTTTTGTAGCCCAATTGGAAAACTATAAAGATGAATTGCAGAGTCCTTTATAGTGTATTGCCAGCCCTTGTGATTTTTCTGGCCTCGTGCGAAGGAAGTTCGTCCCGCCCACCGGTACAGACTGTTGAGCGCTCGCCCGAAAAAGAAACACTGGCGGCAGTGAACCGTCAGTTGGCGGCGAAAGATAAGGATATTATCGAAGCGTTTATTCGCCGGAAGGGCTGGACAATGGAAGCCGACAGCGAAGGTTTCTATCGGATGCTGCTGCAACGGGGGAAGGGCGCGGTCATTACCGCCAACTCCACGGTGGAACTGCGTTGTGATGTGTATTTATTGGACGGAACGCCCTGTTACCTGCAACAAACACGCACTTTCCAATTGAACAGCACGGCCGAAATAGCCGGATTGCATAAGGGATTGCTGAACCTGCACGGCGGTGATAAAGTACGTTTTATTTTTCCGCCACACATGGCTTACGGCCTGCCCGGCGACAGGGATAAAATACCGCCCCGCGCTATTGTGCGGATGGAGGTGGAAATAATAAGCCCCCCGGCCCCCTAAGGGGGAGTGAAGGAAAATAGAAAATAAGTGTAGATAGTAAAAAAGTGTAAAAATAAACGATGATTAGAAATAAATTATATACTATGCTGTGTATCTTTC
>QMCD01002333.1_pt2 | contig 11834 bp, 16 predicted proteins | sample 1821841 | NCBI WGS metagenome assembly QMCD01 (sample SAMN01991225, study PRJNA193472) | Termite gut metagenome, whole genome shotgun sequencing project. | isolation source: worker | host: Macrotermes natalensis | reverse complement strand
CTATTTCAAGGGAAAAGATTTTAAGCAATCGTTTTGAGGTGTTTATTCACAAGGGAAACGTCGTTTGTTTAATAGACAACAACGTCTTATTCACAGATCCTGTAAAAGCGCTGAAAGAGCACGATCGACTTATTGTATTCACAGATGAATTGAAAATACAAGATGTTGTGTTGTTGGAAAAAGATGATTATTCATTCGACCCGTCTTATCCTTACGATTTTTATGTGCGGACCCAGATCAAAAACGACCAACTTTATGTGAGTTGGGAAAAAGATAGTATAAAAACGTTTTCGGAAACGTCTCGTTTGGAATTGGACTTTGCAGATATTGAACAAGTTTATGCAAGTATCACACAACGTTTTGTGAATATCACAATGCGAAATGTAGAACAAGGTTTTGTAAAAAATTTGCCACAGGACTCTGTTTTGATTGATTATCTTCAAAAAACACTCAAAGACCCCCAAAACGTTATCGCTGTCGCCGCCATAGATGATGCAAGCATTTATTTTGATAGACTAAAGCCCATTCTTAAAGCTGTAGGGTTGAAAAAAACATTGGTTGACCATTTTCGATGGTCCTATATTTCGGTGTTTTCCAAAAACAAAGTGTATGTTGAAAAAACAACCAAAAGACCTGTGCAAGAAACGCTTGTCATTGATGGAACTACCCTTGAAATAGCCTCTTCCGGCGGATTTGAATATAATGTTGGATATATCATCATCAATGACAAAAATTATATGCTTAGCAGCAAAGAATTTGGTGGCAAGCCGCGCGGTTTGAATTTTGTTATTTTCAACACGCAAACGAAGACCGTAAAAGACGCTTTTTACGTGGATTTTTATGGTGATGAAACACTAAAAATCAATCGGTAAAAAAGTTTGATTTGGTATATCATTTTTTTTTCGTATCTTTGCAAAAAAACTAAATACAAACTATCATGCCTATTATTTGGATTATCTTTGGAGTTACTATTCTTGCAAGTTGGTTGGTGAGTCAATCGCTTAAATCGAAATTCAAAAAATATTCGGAAATTCCCGTCAATTACGGTTTAACCGGAAAAGATGTGGCCGAAAAAATGTTGAACGAATCCGATATTCACGATGTCAGCGTAACGTGCATTGAAGGCCAATTAACCGACCATTACAATCCGATTACCAAAACCGTTAATCTCAGCAAAGCCGTGTATTACGGTAATAATGTCGCCGCTGCTGCTGTGGCTGCACACGAATGCGGCCATGCCGTGCAACACGCACACGCTTACGTATGGTTGAGCATGCGTTCAAATCTTGTGCCTGTCGTGAGTTTTGCTTCACGTTGGATGCAATGGATTTTGTTGGCCGGAATCTTACTGGTGCAAACGTTTCCGTCTTTGTTATTGGCCGGAATTATTTTATTTGCATTGACCACGCTGTTCAGTATTATTACGCTTCCTGTGGAAATCAACGCCAGTCAGCGTGCTTTGGTATGGCTTTCGACGCATAATATCACAGACCCTTACAATCATCCCAAAGCCGAATCTGCTTTACGAACGGCGGCTTGGACTTACGTAATTGCAGCATTGAGCTCATTGGCAACGTTGTTGTACTACATTTCGATTTATCTCAATCGTCGATAATCAAAAAATCAAAATAATATGGAAAACATTAATTGGAAGGAATTGCCTTTTGGCTATTTCAAAACAGAGTACAATGTCCGTGCTTACTACAAAGACGGCAAATGGAGCGACCTTGAAGTCAGCTCCGATGAAAACATCACCATGCACATCGCTGCAACCTGCTTGCACTACGGACAAGAGGCTTTCGAAGGTTTGAAAGCGTTTCGTGGCGTGGACGGAAAAGTTCGTTTGTTCCGTTTGGATGAAAACGGCAAACGTTTGGCCTTTTCGGCGCATGGCGTGATGATGCAACCGGTTCCTCAAGAGTTATTTGAAGAAGCCTGCAAAAAAGTGGTTAAACTCAACGAAAAATTCATTCCGCCTTATGGCACGGGCGCTTCGCTGTATTTACGGCCGTTGCTGATAGGTACGGGTGCTCAAGTGGGCGTTAAACCTGCGAAAGAGTACACGTTTGTTGTGTTTGCCTGTCCGGTTGGCCCGTATTTCAAAGCCGGTTTCAAACCTGTGAAAATGCAGATTGTTCGCGACTTTGACCGCGCTGCTCCGCTTGGAACAGGTGTTTACAAAGTGGGCGGAAACTACGCTGCTTCGTTGCAAGCCAGCGAACGTTCGCACGCAGAAGGTTATGCGTCTGTATTTTTCTTGGATGCCAAAGAGAAAAAATATATTGATGAAGCCGGTCCTGCGAACTTTTTTGCAATAAAAGGCAACGAATATATCACGCCGAAATCGAATTCCATTTTGCGCTCAATTACCAATATGAGTCTTCGCGATTTGGCGGCTGATATGGGTTTGAAAGTAACCGAACGTCAAATTGCCGTTGAAGAATTGGCTGAATTTGATGAAGCCGGCGCTTGTGGAACGGCTGCGGTAATCACGCCTATCGGCGAAATCGTTGACCGTGAATTGAAAGTCTCGTATAAATTCGGCGAAGAAGGCGTTACAGGAAAAGTTTCGACCCAACTTTACGAACGTTTGCGGGGCATTCAGATGGGAGAGGTGGAGGATAAGTTTAATTGGAATACTATCGTTGGATAAAACGGTTAACGGTTAAGGGTAAAACGGTAAAAGGTGCTTCGCCTTATTTCTATGCACGTGTCTTTTGCGATTAGGCGAAGCACCGTTCACCTTTAACCGTTTCACCTTTTACCCTTTTATCATTATGTTTAACATAAAATTTTCCGGATTGTCGTTTGGTCATCACGATTTTGAATTTCACGTGGACGATGCGTTTTTCAAGGCATTCGACTATGATGAAATTTTGAATTGCGATATGGATATTAAGATTGATTTGGAAAAAACCGAACGGTTTCTCAAACTTGATTTTCATATTTCTGGAGAATTTGCCGTGCCTTGCGACCGTTGTTTAGACCCTGTGCAAATACCGGTCGATCACGACGAAATGCTGATTGTGAATTTCGGAGATGAAAACGATTTTGATAGCGAAGTTTGGACGATTTCGCCTAAGGAACACGAATTGTTTTTGGATACGTATATTTACGAAGCCCTTATATTGTTGCGTCCTTTCAGCGTGATGCACGATATTCGGGATTGCAATCCTGATATGGTCAAACAATTACAAACCGCGCCACCTCCACAAACCGGAACCGATCCGCGTTGGGATGCGTTGAAATCGTTGAAATCGTAAGAAGGTGGTTAGCCTTTTGAACGCAGATAATGCGGATAGCGCAGATTTTTGCAGATAAAATTTTGTTATATTAAAAAAATGTTGTATATTTGCAACTAAAATGACATCAAATATTATAGCATTATGTTAGTAATTAGCACAAGAGAGTTAACTCAAAATCAAAAAAAGTTTTTTGAAATCGCTAACAAACAGCGTATTATTATCAAAAGAAAAGATAAATTCTTTCAATTAGTTGATTTGGGGAAATCCATTCCCGAAATTGATGATACGCATATAACCAAAGAGGAAATATACGCCAAATTAGACAAAGGTATTGCAGATTACAAAAAAGGGAAAGCCAAAACATTAAAGGTTGAAGATATTAATTCTTTTCTCGGTTTATTATGAAAATATACGAATTAAAATTCTCGCTTGATTTTGAGAGGGATAAAGAAAAGTTAATCAAGTCCGGCGACATTCAGACCTTAAAAAAATTAGCAACATTACTTCGAGAATTAGTCGAACACCCCACAACCGGAACAGGAAAACCGGAACCGTTGTCGGGGGATAGAACCGGACAATGGTCAAGAAGAATTTCACAGAAACATCGTCTTATTTATATGGTTGATGACGAAAAAGTAGTGGTATTATTACTGTCGGCTTACGGACATTATGGTGATAAATAGGATTTTATTTTTCGATTTTACTTTCATAAAATAACGTTTTTATAAAAAAATTTGGTCATATCAAAAAAAAGTTGTACCTTTGTAGTCATTTTTTTGAAACATAACTGAATTTTAACGTTAAAAAACTAATACGTCATGCCAAATCCAAAATGGAAGTTTTCGAAAACGAGAACCCGCAAAAGAAGAACTCACGACAAGTTAACCGCTCCTCAATTGAGCACATGCTCCGGTTGTGGTGCCGCTGTTGAATATCATCACGTTTGCCCTACTTGCGGTATGTATCGTGGCAAGCAAGCCATCGAAGTTAAAGCCTAATTTGTTTTTCTTCTAAAATCAACATCATGAGCCAGATTAAGGCCGCCATTACAGGCGTGGGAGCGTATGTTCCCGAAGATGTCCTTACCAACGAAGATTTAAGTCGTATGGTTGATACCAGCGATGAATGGATCATGACTCGTATTGGTATCAAAACTCGTCATATCCTTAGAGGAGAAGGTAAAGGCACATCTGATATCGGCGCAGGCGCTGTGAAAGAGTTGCTTGCCAAAACCAACACCAAACCCGAAGACGTGGACTTGTTGATTTGTTGCACGGTTACGCCCGACATGGCTTTTCCGGCAACGTCTTGTATCATCTGCGATAAACTTGATATCCGCAATGCGTTTGCATTCGATATTAATGCAGGCTGTTCGGGCTTTCTCTACGGGCTTTCTACGGCTTCCAAATTTATTGAAACCGGACGATACAAAAAAGTGGTGCTTGTTGGCGCAGAGAGAATGACATCTATTACCGATTATACCGATCGTGCGACATGCCCGATTTTTGGTGATGGTGCAGGTGCTGTGCTGCTTGAGCCGACGACCGAACAGATCGGCGTTTTGGACGAAGAGTTGAAATCAGACGGTGTTGGCCGTGTTCATTTGCACATGAAAGCCGGAGGCTCGGTAAAACCGGCTTCTCACGAAACCGTTGATGCTCGCGAACATTATATTTATCAAGAAGGACAAGCCGTTTTCAAATGGGCGGTTTCTAAAATGGCTGATGTTGCTACGGAAGTTATGCAACGCAATCATCTGGATCCGAATACCACGTGGCTTGCTCCTCATCAAGCCAATCTCCGCATTATTGACGCTGTGGGTCATCGTATGGGCATTGACGCAAGTCGTGTGATGATTAACATCGAAAAATACGGCAATACCACCGCTGCTACCATTCCGCTTTTGCTTTGGGAATGGGAATCCAAACTGAAAAAAGGCGATGATATTATCATTGCCACATTTGGCGCGGGATTCACGTGGGGGGCGATATGGGTGAAGTGGGCGTATTAAAATTAGGAATTAGGAATTACGAATTAGATTCATTCGGTATAGCAATGTGGTATAGCATATATTTCTAATTTTTAATTTTCAACTCTTAATTCCTAATTCTTAATTCGTAATTCCTAATTTTTTTGTATCTTTGTACATGCGAAAGATCTTCGTTGGTATGGTTTTATGCTTGTGTGTGGCAAACACGGTGTGCGCTCAAATCCCCGATGGGCGTGGTAATTTCATTGTGCCTTGCATTGTGGTGAATGGTGATACGATGCCGTTTTTACAGCTTCCGGAATTTGAAATTGTTTCAAAACAAATTTTTACGTCCAAACGTGCGCAAGAACGCTATCGACGCTTGGTTTACAATGTGCGGAAAGTTTATCCTTATGCTAAATTTGCAGGCGAAAAATATCAATACTACAACGACCTTTTGGCGAAGGAAAAGAACAATCGTCGAAGAGCCCAACTAATGAAGCAAGCCGAGAAAGATATTAAGAAACAATTTGAGAAAGAATTGATGAATTTGACTTTTTCACAGGGTAAAATTTTAATTAAATTGGTTGATCGTGAAACGTCCAGTTCCGCTTTTGCGCTTGTGAAAGATTTGCGAAATGGGTTTCAGGCTTACTTATATCAGGGCATTGGGCGATTGTTCGGATATAATTTGAAAACGAAATATAGTCCTCATGACGCTGATCGTGATATTGAAAATATCGTGAAACGTATAGAACGTGGCGATTTACAGCCTATTGCAATTGCAAATTAAAATTAATTTCATTGAAGGCTTGCGCCGTTCAAAAATTTTACGTATATTTGCAAAAAAGTTCTAAAATTATGGAAACTACGACCAAAAACGAGCAACGCGGCGTTTCTGCACCTAAAAGTGATGTACGGAACGCCATTCAAAAAATCGACAAAGGATTATTTCCGAAAGCCTTTTGCAAGATTGTTCCTGATGTCTTCGGCGACTTTGCAAAACCGCTATTCTCTAAGCCTACCGTGAATGTTATGCACACCGACGGTGTTGGAACAAAATCTATTTTAGCTTATCTTTACTGGAAAGAAACCGGTGATTTAAGCGTGTGGAAAGGTCTTGCGCAAGACGCTGTGGTGATGAATCTCGACGACTTGCTTTGTTCGGGTGTTACGAACAATATTCTCCTTTCAACAACGATCAATCGCAACCGGTTTCATGTTCCGGAAGAAGTGGTTAATGAGATTATTCTCGGCACCGAAGAATATTTGGAAGAACTTCGGTCACAGCACATTAGCATTCATTTCGGTGGCGGACAAACCACGGATATTGGTGATTTAGTGCAAACGATAACTGTGGATTCCACGGTGGCGGCACGTATTCGTCAAAACGAAATTATTGCTAACGATCGCATTCAAGACGGCGACGTGATTATTGGTTTGGCTTCTTACGGACAAACAACTTACGAAAAGGGCTATAACAGCGGGATTGGCAGCACAGGATTTACGGCTGCACGTCACGATGTGTTGTCGAAATATTATGCCGAAAAATATCCGGAATCGTATGATCGTCAGATCTCATCGGACTTTGCTTACACAGGATCTAAAAAACTTACAGATGCTTCGCCTGTTGCTACGATGAATGTCGGCCAACTTCTGCTTTCGCCTACACGCACCTATTTACCGGTGATGAAGGCGATTTTGGAAAATTTCCGTCCTTCTGTTCATGGGTTAGTTCATTGCGGTGGTGGCGGACAAACCAAATGTTTGAATTTTGTAAATGATTTGCATGTGATTAAAGATCATCTTTTCGAGATTCCACCGGTGTTTTCGATGATTCAAAGCGAGTCGAATACCTCTTGGCAAGAGATGTACAAGATATTCAATATGGGGCATCGTTTGGAAATTTTCACCAAAGAAAAATTGGCCGACGATATTATCAAAATTGCTCAATATTTTGGTGTTGACGCGAAAGTCATCGGACGTTGTGAAGCCTCGCCGAATAAGGCATTGACGATAACTTCCCCTCACGGAACATTCAGATACTAAAATGGAGAATGGAGAATTGAGAATTGATAATGTTGCTCACGCCCGTAGCGACGAGGCAACGCATAATTTTCAATTTTCAATTTTCAATTCTCAATTCCCCACGGCTTACGCTCCAAACATCGCCTACATCTCCGCAATCGCCCATGTTGAAAGCGTTTGCATTGATGTTGATGAACCGTATATTCGTCAGACGTTTCGCAATCGTTGTGAAATTTTAACCTCGCAAGGCGTAAAAAAATTATCTATTCCGGTAGAAAAAAAATCAACGCAAACCGGTACGATAAAAGATGTCAAAATAGACTATGCCGGAAATTGGCAACGTCAGCATTGGCGCACCTTACAGACGGCTTACAATAATTCACCGTATTTTTTGTATTATCAAGATGAAGTGCGAAAATTTTATGAAAAACGGTGTGATTTTTTGGTGGATTTTAATGCGGAAATTTTGGAATTCTTGTTAAAGAAATTACGAATTACGAAATACGAATTAATCCGTCATGTCGAGCGTAGTCGAGACATCCCATTGCGAGGGGATTCCTCGACTACGCTCGACATGACGCCATTTTGTAATTCTCAATTCCCTGTCTATCCACAAGTGTTCAACCCCGAAAAATTTGTCCCAAATTTAAGCAGTTTCGACCTTCTTTTCAACTGCGGACCCGAAAGTAAATCATTTTTATGCAAGGAGTAGTTCATATCACAACAGGAAGTTGGTATCGTGTGGAAACCGCGAACGGCGAGCATTTTGAGTGTAAAATCAAAGGTAATTTTCGCATGAAAGGCATCAAAACGACCAATCCGATTGCCGTTGGAGATGTGGTTGATTTCGACTTGCTTCCTGATGGAAAAACCGGCTTGATTTCGAACATTCACGAACGTAAAAATTGCATCATTCGCAAGTCGGTCAATTTGTCGCACCAAAGCCATATTATTGCCACCAATATTGATCGTGCTTTCCTTGTGGTTAGCCTGTTTCAGCCACGAACACCGTTTGGATTTATTGACCGGTTTTTGGTTACGGCTGAGGCTTATCAAATTCCTGCAACTCTTGTTTTTAATAAAGTGGATATTTACGATGAAGAATCGCTTGATTTGCTTGAAAAAGTGCGAGATATGTACACGTCCATTGGTTATGAATGTTTGACTGTTTCTGCGCTTCGTGGCGATGGTATTGATGAATTGCGAGATAGACTTTCAGGCCAAACCTCTTTATTTGCGGGCAATTCAGGCGTTGGAAAATCCGCGCTTATCAACGCCATTGATCCTTCTTTGCAACTCAAAACCGGTGCTATTTCCGGTTATCATCATAAAGGCAAACACACCACAACCTTTGCAGAAATGCACCGTTTGGCGAATGGCGGTTTCATTATTGATACGCCGGGCATCAAAGAATTTGGAATGGTTGATTTTTCGAAAGATGAGGTGGCACTGTATTTTCCGGAGATGAAAGCCTTGCTGCATCAATGTAAATTTTTCAACTGCACCCATGTTCACGAGCCCGGATGTGCTGTAAAAACGGCCGTTTCCGAACATCGCATTCATTCGCAACGTTACAAAAGTTATCTCAATATTTTGAACGGAAAAGAGATGGATGTGGAAGCTTGGGAGCTGAAGTAATTATTCTGTAAAAATACTTGTTTTTTTGCTGTTTTTTTCGTAACTTTGCATATTCCCGTATGTGTTGCCTGTGAGTGACGGGGCGGAGCCTTACCAAGCCTTTGTTTTAATGTCTTTTCCATATCTAATCGAACTTCCCAAAATCATTGATTCTCGTGGGAATTTAAGCGTGGTTGAAAATCACAAAGAAATTCCATTCGATATTCAGCGAGTGTATTGGCTTTACGAAGTGCCTACGGGGGAATTGCGTGGAGGCCATGCGCACAAAGATTTGCAGCAATTGCTCGTTGCCCTTCACGGAAGTTGTGTGGTAACTGTTGATGATGGCCATAAACGCCAATCATTCCAGCTTGATCGACCTAATCAAGGCTTGTATATCAATTCAAATATTTGGCGTGAAATGACAGATTTTTCAGAGGGTGCAGTGTGTTTGGTTTTGGCATCAAAACCGTATGATCCGGCGGGTTATATTCGGAATTATAACGAATTTGCGCAACACCAAAAATGATTCCATTTTTAGACCTGAAAAAAATCAATGCCCAATACGCCGAACAGTTGAAAGCGGCAGCCGGTCGAGTGATAGATAGTGGACAATACTTGCTTGGTGATGAAGTACACACGTTTGAAGAAAAATTAGCCAAATTCATTGGAGCAGAGCCGTCGAAAACGATTACCGTTGCTAATGGTTTAGATGCTTTGAGATTAATTTTGAAAGGGTATATCGAACTTGGCGACATGCAGGAAGGCGATGAAATAATTGCACCGGCAAACACGTTTATCGCAACGATACTCGCCATTACAGACAACCGGTTGACGCCGGTTTTAGTTGAGCCGGACATTGAAACGTATAACATTGACATCGCTAAAATCGAAGAAAAAATTACCAAAAAAACCAAGGCGATTTTGCTTGTTCACCTTTATGGGCGGGCAGTTTGGAGTGAGGACATTAAGCATCTTGCAAACAAATACAATCTCAAAATCATTGAGGATAATGCACAAGCCATTGGTGCGATGTGGAATGGTGTTCGCACCGGAAACCTTGGCGATGCGGCCGGTTTCAGTTTTTATCCGGCAAAAAACTTGGGTGCTTTAGGCGATAGTGGCGCCGTTATAACTAAATGTTCTAAACTTGCGCAAACAGTTAGAGCCCTTGCTAATTACGGATCAGAGAAAAAATATCATAACTCGTTTCAAGGGTTGAACAGTCGGATGGATGAACTTCAAGCGGCTTTTCTTTCGGTAAAAATGGAGTATGTCGATGCTGAAAACGCCCATCGTCAAAGCCTTGCGGACTACTATTGCAATCATATCACAAACAAAAAAATCATTCTCCCCAATTCTCAATTCTCAATTCTCCATTCTCAATTAAACAACGTTTGGCATCTCTTTGTGATTCGCTGCAAACAGCGAGATGAACTCCAATCTCATCTTGCGAAACATCATATTCAAACTCTCATTCATTATCCAATTCCACCGCATAAACAAGCGTGTTATGCAACTATGCCGTTTCCCAAATTACATTTTCCGGTTACCGAACAAATTCATCGCGAAGTGTTGAGTTTGCCGATTAGTCCGGTGATGACTACGGAAGATGCGCAAGCGGTTGTTGATGTTGTTAATAAATTTTGAATAATACTTCTATCATGAAAACAAGAATTTGCAAACTAATAGTGTTATCGGTGGTTTTTACCCGCTCGCGCGGACGTTTCGTCCGTGCGCCATTTCCGCAAATAAATAACCTTAAACCATACCTGTCATGAAACCAAAATCAATCATAACCCTATTGCTCGGCATTGCCGCATCGCTTTGCTTGGCCACACAAGGCCACACAATGCCCAAAAGAAGAAAATCCGAATGAATTACCACCCGAAACACAGGAAGGAAAAAACACCTTTGGATGTTATGTGAATGGGGAACTTTTTGTGAAATCTCCAAAAGCATCTATGCCTAATTCCCTGATAGCTAGATATGACCGCAAAGAGAAGAATTTGTTTGTAAGATGTGTATCTCCGAATCATTGTCTAATAGGTTTAGAAATAGATAATCCTCAAGAGAAAGAATTAAACTCTTTAGTATCAGGCTATTTCATCCTTTCTTCCCAAAATAGTCAATACTGGTTATGTGAAAACTGTAGTCAGATTTTTATTACTAATTTTGATACGATAAACTGTATTGTTAGTGGAACATTTGAATTTTTGGGGAAATGCGCTTACATTTCACAAGGTCATGTGGATACACTGACCAATGTATATTGTTCTGAAGAATCAACGGTTCGAGTCACAGACGGACGCTTTGATATAAAACTAGATATCTATTAATTTACGAAAAATAATAATTATGAAAAAAAGAACATTATTTGTTGCAGTAGGACTAATCATTGCAAGTAGTCTATGGTCTCAAAATTCTAGCCAAGAGTATATTGATCGTATGAATCATATTTTCCAATATGTTGACAAAAGTCGAATAACAACCGGTTTACTTAGTGACTATGGTTTGCAAATGATCGAACCTAAAGTATTTAATGGAATGCCGGCAGATAGCAATTATGTGACTATGGATGTTTGGAAAATGTTATATTCCGGCATGTACACGTCTAAAATTAACAATAATATTTCGCTAACGTTGCCTGAAACAGTATTTGAGCAAATTGATAATGCGACTCATGCAACGGCGGTGCCTGTAGTCATGATGCATTATCAGTATAACCCCCGTTGGGCTGAGGCTCCGGCCTCAGTCCGTCTATCCTAACAGGTTCTACCTGTTCAACCCAAATCTGAAAATAAATAACCTTAAATACACTTAATCATGAAAACAAAACTTTGCAAACTAATAGTGTTATCGGTGGTTTCGCTGATGTTACCCGCTCGCGCGGACGTTTCGTCCGTGCGCCATTTCCGCAAATAAATAACCTTAAACCATACCTGTCATGAAACCAAAATCAATCATAACCCTAT
>QMCD01004630.1_pt1 | contig 11843 bp, 13 predicted proteins | sample 1821841 | NCBI WGS metagenome assembly QMCD01 (sample SAMN01991225, study PRJNA193472) | Termite gut metagenome, whole genome shotgun sequencing project. | isolation source: worker | host: Macrotermes natalensis | reverse complement strand
CCAGACGCCAGTTATCAGAAATCTGACCACTGACCACTGCTCACTGTCCACTTATGATTAGAAAGTTATTCGTTTTTTGCTTAAGTTGTTGACATTGTACTCCCCATACCACGTGTCTTCTGGCTGGATTTTCATCAGCCGTTGTTAAATTTTCTAAGCGAATCTTTGATTCGCTTTCAATACAGGCAAGTATTACTGCGAAAATTTATCTAGCCTGATAAAAATTCCGCTCAAAATCCACGCCATACGTTTAGTACCAACACACCCAAAATGCAATTCATAGGATATTATTTCACAAAATACTGGAAATATTCATTTATCTCCGAAACTGATTCCAAGATGCTTTGCGGTGCTGACAAACTGATTGTCCGGCTTTACAAATTTTGTTTTCCCGGCGATATCCTTAAGCGGATTTTCAGTTATAATATTTTTAACCATCGCAACAGTAACGCCGTAATGCTCCTCTTCTATGAGCTTGGCAGCTCTTACCCCGAACTTTGTGGCAAGCAGACGGTCATAGGCGGACGGGCTTCCGCCTCTGAGCATATGCCCCGGTACGCAAACCCTGGTGTCAATTTTAGTTTCCGCCTGAATTTCAGACGCAAGCCTTGAGGTTGCGGTTATAATACCGGCTTCCTCCCTTTTCCGCGCGCGCTCTTTCTTTTTCATTCCGGCTTCGTCGGTATTTAAAGCCCCCTCGGCAACCGCGACTATTGAAAAGGCTTTTCCCTCTTTGGCGCGTTTCATAAGCGCTTCGATGACATCAGCCGTATTATATGGTATTTCAGGGATTATAATTATATCGGCTCCTCCGGCGATACCCGAATACAATGTAAGCCATCCGGCTTTATTCCCCATGATTTCAACCACCAGAATCCGGCTGTGGGATTCGGCGGTGGAATGAAGGCGGTCTATAACCTCGGTAGCGGTATCAACGGCAGTATGGAATCCGAATGAAACATCGGTGCCGTAAATGTCATTATCTATGGTTTTAGGAAGCCCTATTATATTAAGTCCGTGTTCGGATAAAAGATTCGCGGTTTTATGGGTTCCGTTCCCGCCCAGGGTGAGCAGGCAGTCCAGCTTCAAAGCCCTGTATGTTTCCTTCATTGCTTTTACGCGGTCGAAATTATCCTCGCCTACGTTCAGAATCATTTTATACTGCTGGCGTATGGAACCGAGTATAGTCCCGCCTCTTGTCAGAATCCCCGAAAAATCGGAAGGCTTCATTACGCGGGCGGTATTGTTAATAAGACCGTAATATCCGTTCTGTATTCCTATCAGTTCGGCGCTTTCAACACCCATTCTTTCAAAACACGCCTTTGCTACTCCCCTGATAGCGGCGTTAAGACCCGGGCAGTCGCCTCCGCTGGTAAGTATTCCGATTCTTCTTTTAGCCATCCGGCACACATCCTTTAAATAAGTATATTGGATTCTGTATTTTATTATATACTATTTAAATTAATTATACAAGAGTGTTTTATAAAATACTATTGACAATTATTTAGAAAAGATGTACAATGTAAGTATATTTATTAGATGTGAATTTTTGGAATATAATTTTCAGGATTCATACAGAAAGGTTGGGTATCATGATAAAAAAATTATGCAAATCCTTCGCAGGTCTTTTTATAGCAATCACGATAATCTCATCTCTCACCGCAATAACCGCTTTTGCGGCTGAGGCAAAGCTCAGCAGAACCTCCGTTTCGGTTACACAGGGGAAAACGACGACCCTGAAAGTTTCGGGAGCTGCCGGGGATGTTAAGTGGTCATCATCAGACAGGGATATCGCTATAGTATCAAAAGGCGTCGTAAAAGGAGTTTCCCCCGGCACAGCCACAATAACGGCATCCGCAGGCGAAACAAAGCTAACCTGCAAGGTTACCGTGGCAACCAACAAAATAATCCCCCAGTCAGATAAGGTTTCCATAACGGCAGGAACTTCAGGTTATATTGATATTACGGTAAAAGGCGTTCCGGACGCGGTCAGCGGAACGACGGACAAGACGGTGGCAACCTCAAGTCTTGATATTGAAAACAACAGGCTCCGGATTACCGGACATAAGGAAGGCACGGCAAAGATTAAGGTTTTCTCAAAATCCGACAGTAAAATAAGCAGAACCATCACCGTTACCGTTAAAAAAGCCCCTCCGGCAGGCAAGGGTTCTCTTCAAGGGACGGTGTCAAATGAAATTTATAAAAACGAAGCCTATAATATGAAGTTTGCGTGGGACGGTTTTATATTCATTGATTTTGGCGATATTGGTTTTGATACCGGTGTGGATTCGGTTGTTCCTATGTTTATGGGCGTTACCCCTGATTTTGAAGTTATAATGGCAATGGCTGTAGATATATCCGAATATTCCGATGCTATCAGTGATAACTTTATTTCCGAGTATTTTTCAACCATGGCAATAGCAGGTTTTTCTCAGGGATTTACTGAAGGAAGCGGCATTGAACTGGGTGCGGGTAAGCTCTCAGAAGTAACAATTTCGGGTACTAAGTATGAGGTAATAACTTATGAAATAGACGGCAGTTATATGTCCATGGCTTTTAAAAATTACAACAACTCCTTTGTAATGATTATGTATGTGAGTGAGGACAATGATTTTTCCGAAGCCGCAAAGCATTTTACAGTTTTGAATTAACAGCTTGTCTATGAACGGTCTGCCGGATAAATGAAATATCCGGCAGACCGTTTTTGATTTTTTACCAGTGGAGACCCACTGACCTCTGACCACTCGCAAAAGGAACCCATAAACATGTTCTCTTAAGCTGTTACCATTGGATTACTGACTGCTAAAAGAATTTTTCAATGAGCGACATAATAATAACGGCAGGCATTCCGAGAACAATTGATATAACCGACGTGAACAGATTCAAGGGCAGATAAATTCCGGCGTACCCTCCCCAGAAATGAACGGCAAATAACGACAGAACGCCCGAAATCATACCCTTGAGACCGGTTTTGGCGGGATTTTTCGCCCTCAGATAATGCACTGCCATAATAATAAAAACTGCAATCAGGATTATGTAAAATATTGTTTTTCCGGTTTCTGCCGTGTTATTAAAATTCATTCACGTGACCGTCCTTTCAGGGTGTTTGTCCGATAAAAGCTTATTTCCAAGTGAAAATGCACGGATTTATATATTCTTTTTAAAGTCTGAAGTAAGTTTCAGACTTTAACTTCCGCCTTATACGTAACATGATTTTCCTTTGCAAGCTTTAATAAGTATGCATATCTTGATTTGAGTGAAAGCTCCTCATAAATCATTGCGTCGATCAGCTCGCTGTCCGTTACTAAATCAAAGGTCTCCTGAATTTCCAGCAGTCGTCCTGATACCAAATCAAGGTCGCTTTTCAGCTTCTGACTATATAAAGCCGCTGCTTTGCGTTCATTTTTCTGCTTTCTGGATTCAACCGCAATCAAATCAAATATTGCCATAATGCCGTCCTCTCTTTTTATTGCTTTTTAGATTTACCAACATTAAATAAAAATAAACAACCCCGGTGGTAATACCCGTTTCAGATAAACAAATCAGTTTGAAATGGGTATCGTTACATTATTATATAAGCAAGGGCTAGTATGAGCTTCATATCAGCCTTTTCTCCTGAGAGCAGTATAATCAGCGCAATAATAATCAATTTGTCGTTTTCTATTTGAAAGTCAAACGGCAGGCTTGCTTTCAGTTTATCCAGTATGCCCTGATTCGCATATTCATTTTTACTGAAGGGATGTTCATTGTTTCCCGTATAATTAATGCCGGATTGCATACCGTTGTTTATTCTGCCGGCGGAGTTAATATTCTGCGTATTAGGGTTATTATAATTAATGTTGTTATTATTCCCCGTGTTATGCATATGCTGCCCGTTGTTGCCCCCGCGGTTTCTGAAGGGGTTCGTCTGCGTTTGATTATTCTGTATATTGTCAGCGTTCTGACGCATTTGGCTATGCTGATTATAACCGGTATTTGAATGGAACTGATTCTGCCTGCTCCCGTTATCATTCAAATAAGCCTGATTCTGCTGATTGCTTCCTGTATTAAAATATGCCTGGTTTTGCTGGGTATTGCTCATCGGTTCGAAGCGGGGTTTTGATATATTGCTGTTCTGGGCATTCTGAAGAAACCGGTTACCCTGTCTGACATATTGCTGCGCCACTATTTCCATCTCCTTTACACGATTTTCCGCACGTGTTAAGTTATGAGCTGCCATATTATTATTTCCATGCGGAAGCGAAGCTTAACGCAGCTTAGCGCGGCTGAAAAACTTATACGCCGTCCGGCATGGATACCTCCTCTTCCGTTTTTCCGGGACGTCTTGCTTCAAAACTTGTCTTACAGGGTAAATTTCACTAGCCCGAGCGAAATATTACGGTTATAATAGTTAAAAATGATGAAAGTTTTCTGTTGCCCGGATATTACTCCCTCTCTTAGATTATATGCGGAATAATTGCATTTTAGAGCAGCTTGTCAAGACCAATGTTGTTAAGCATACCGCTTTCTTTCAGCGAAATATATGTATTATATATTTTAAGCATTTTTATTGCCCTTTCTACCCGCACCTGGCGTTCGTCGCTCAAATGCGGTTTCAAGGCAAGCAAAAGTTCGCTGTTTTTATCGGTGGTTGACATTGCTCCCATTATCTGCATAATCATCCCTAAGTCCAAACCGCCCAGCAAAGAACCGAAATCAAACCCGCCGCCGTTATCTTCCCCGGCGTTTCCTGAGTTATCCCCCGGGGCGTCCGAACTATTAACATCCCCGAATTCACCTGATGCAAGCATCCCCGCAAGCTCTTTAATCTGGCGGATACTCTCTTCATCGCTCAGTATTGACTGAATCTTATCGGTTAAATCATCCAGATTAATCACCTGCCCTGATAGTAGTCAGAAAATAGTTGCTGGTAGCGAGTACCAATTAACAATTAATAATTAACAATTAACAATGGTGGTATACCGCCTGCGTGCGGCGGTATGATATTAATTTATTATATAAAACTTTTAGTTGTTATGAGGTACTAGATTATGTACTGATAAAAACTGTCCTATAGGATGCCATTAGTTTTTGTTTAATTTGCTGGTATTACACCCGGTAATGATTATTTCGACAGCTTTTTATACAGTTCCTGAGCCTGAGGTGTGCTCATCATTTTTTCAATAAGCTGAGGGTTTTTAATAAGCTGGTTAAAAATCTGAGCGTCGCCCGGCTTCATATTGTTCATTGCAGAATCAAATTTCCCCTGCTCGAACTCTTGTTTAAGCGTCTCGGCAGGAACGTTAAGCTTTTTGCTGATAACATCGAAAAGTGAATTCATATTATTCGGATTAATATTCATAATACTTAAATCTCCTCTTTATTTCTTTTACAGTTTATGATATAATAGCTGTAAATAGAAGTATTTATATAGTATATGTAAGCGGAGGTGTTTTTGTGAGAATTGTTGTTATATCAGATTCGCACGGTAATATTGATGCGGTTGAACGGATTATTGCCCGGAATCCCAATACCCGTATTTTTATGCATTTAGGCGACGGGGAAAGGGAATTCAATGTAATGCGGGTTAAATACCCTGAGCTTGATTTGCGGATTGTCGCAGGAAACTGCGATTATAACAGCAATTTTCCTATGGTACATGTCATAGACACTGAGTTCGCTCGTATAATGTGCACGCACGGTCACAGATATAGCGTAAAGGAGGGTACTGAAGTTCTGCGCTCAATAGCATTGGACAACGACTGTTCGGTGGCTTTGTACGGTCATACGCACCGGCGCCTCAACAGTTACAGCGACGGTATTTACCTTATGAACCCCGGCAGCTGTTCCCAGCCGAGGGACGGCAAGCCTCCCTCATATGGTTACATAGACCTTACGACAGCCGGAATTGTCACCAATGTTGTCGATTTATGATTACCGGCATTACCAAACAATAAATATATGCCGTTTTAAGGCGGCGGAACGGAGTAAGAGTTTGAAATACAAATTTTCAAGCTTAGGAGTTTTGTCCTGAAAGGATAAAACATCCGGAAAGGATGGTCATAAAAAATGAAAACAAGAAAAATAGCGGCAGTTTTAATGACATTCATTATGGCAGTATCATTAACGGCATGCGATACGGCAGACCCGGCGGGCAATGATGAGACAAAAGCTTTGGAAACGACCAATGACGGTATTGTTAATACTATTGTAAAGGATGAGAATGCTGTGCTGAAAACAAAAAAAGAAGCCCCCGAAACCCCCGAGGAGTTTCATGAAGCTATGGTTATACGTTCCTTCGTGCAGTTCGGAAATACCCACCGTCTCAATAAAAAGGCAATGCAGATGGCAAACGGCGAAAAAACGACAATCGCCTATATCGGCGGTTCCATTACCGAGGGGATGAACGCCGGAGCCGACGGCTGCTACGCGAAGCTTTCCTATGAAATGATAAGCGAAAGATACGGTACTGGCGACAATGTGGAATATGTCAACGCCGGGCTTTCGGGGACGCCCTCCGTTCTTGGGACATTACGCGTCGGACGCGATGTGCTTGACTATAACGCCGATATAGTTTTCATTGAATTTGCTGTGAACGACGCGACCGACGACTTTCATAAGGAAGCCTATGAATCGCTGGTCAGGACTATTCTTGCGGATGATAACGAACCGGCGGTTATACTGCTTTTCACCGTGCTTGAAACGGGATATACGGCGCAGGACCACATGAAGGAAATCGGCGAATACTATGAGCTTCCCATGATTAGCGTTGCCGACGCCTTAAAGCCTGAGTTTGACGAAGGCAGGATGGTATGGGCAGACTACTCTGACGACGGCTCCCACCCCCATGTCGAGGGTCACAAGCTTGTTGCTGAATTTATAGAAAATTACTTTATTCAGCTTGACTACCGCAGTATGGTTGAATCTGACTATACTTTAAAGCCCGCGGCTAAATTCGGGAGGGCATATGAAAATTCCGTCATGATTGACAATAACTATAATAATACAGACCCGGATTTTAACATTTCGGATATAGGGCGTTTTTATAACAACGCCGGCGGAACGCGCCTTTTCAAAAGCGGATGGGGTAATTCACAGTCCTATGACGGCGGCGGCACGGGAGGCTTTAAGTTCAAGGTCAAAGCAAATGCCGTATCCCTGATTTACAAGCGGAATAACAATGAATCCATGGGCAAGGCTGATATTTACCTGGACGGCGAAAAATTAACCACAATCAATGCAAACGACAAGGACGGCTGGGGTGACCCCTTCACCGCTCGGCTCATTAAATGGCAGGGGGTTAAGGAAATGGAAATTGAAATACGTATGGCGGAGGGCTTTGAGGATAAGGCATTTGAGATTCTGGGTATTGCTTACAGTCAGAATGAGACTTTTATGTGAATGGAGTTCTTTTCTAAAGAAATAGGCTCTTAAAACAGGAGGAGTTAAGGAGATTAACCTTATGGTAAATGAAATTTATAACCTCTACAAAGAAACCCTTCCCGATATAATAAGAAGCAGGGATACTATAAAAACCATTCTGGGAGATAAGTCAAACCATGTAATCATCCGTAAGGATAAAAACCGCCTTGCAGGGGTGTCCGTAATAAACGGCAATACCATATACCTTCTTTGCGTTGCAGAGGATTTTCAGAAGCAGGGCATAGGCTCGGAGCTTTTAATGGAATCCGAGGAATATATTTCCTCCCGCGGATTTAATAAAATCATCCTCGGTAACGGGGATGACTACATAATGCCGGGGGTCCCCATGAACAAAAACGCGCATGAATTTTTTAAAAAACATGGTTACGCCCATTCATGGGGTGATTCGGGATGCTATGATATGTGGCAGGAGCTGGAGAATTTTAACTATACTAAATTTTCCATAGGCGATATAATAAACGGAGTTTTATACCGCAAAGCTGATATTAATGACCTTAACAGGATTTTAATAAGCCTTTCCGATAATGAAGAGGATTTTACGGAATATTACAGAAATGAGGAGCTTTATAAAGGTGACGATAAAATACTTGTTCTGCTTGCGGAAATTAACGGTGAGGTTTTGGGTACCCTTTTTGTGGGTATTGAAACCGAATGCGAGGGTTTCGGAAATATCGGGCTTACCGCAACCGCGCGAAAATACCGCGGAAAAGGGGTTGCCACAAACCTGGTCAGAATTGGCACGAAATATTTAAAGGAAAAAGGACTTGAAAAAGCACACCTTAGTTTCACATATACCGGTTTGTTGAATCTTTACCGCAGGGCAGGATATGAGGTCTGCATGGAATATTTTATGGGGGAAAAGGAATTGCCGCAATGACACGGTATTTTAATATGAGGTATATTTCTAATTCCTGGAAGTAAGGAATTTCACCGAACGTTCTATGCTGTCCTTTGAATTTCCCCAGTCGGCGTCCTTTTTGGCGTTGCGGTAGTCATACATACTGCAGTAATGAGAAACATCGTCATATAAGGACGCTATGTATTTTTTGGTTAAAGCTGATATAATCCTGTTGAAATTATCAAGAGCAGATTTTTGCAGATATGCAGGGGCAAGGGATGTCAGCAGGTCGTAATGCGGCAGGCATATGTACTCCTGTTCTTTTAAAAGTTCTTTAATATCGTCCCGTGAGGACATTTCAAAAAAAGTCCGAAGTAACCTTTCCATCCCCCACTCAACCTTTTCGCATACGAAGCATGTGCTGTTAATCTCGGAAAGCTTTGCTTTCCGGGAATTTTTTGGTTCAAAAAGCTTTTTACGGGAGAAAAGCTCCCTGTCGACCTCCTCAAGGTGCGTCTGAAGCATAAGCGCGAGCGAAAGCCTGTTTTTCTGTTTTAACATCTGTAAAAAATGAGTATGGCAGAACCCCGCCCGGTTTGTTTCTATCCGAACGTCCGGCTCCATCATCGCCGCGCCCATTATGTATTCCACAGTGCGTTGTTCCAGCATATCGCGCATACGGCAGACGGGACATCCCTCTTTAGGTTCGAGAACAGCGTTTACAGGTATGGTTAATATACTTTCACGCATTTTAAAATGACCATCCTCCCCGGACATTTATCCGTCCTTATTAAAGTATACATTTATTTGCACCTGATGTCAAGTTCTGATTTTTATAGTGCGTTAAGTTGAAAACCCTAAAGGGTTTTCAACGGGAGCGTTGCTCCCTTTCCGCTGCATGGCAGCGGAAAACTTCCTGTATAGTAGGTTACGGCTTTGCCGTAACGCACTGCGTGCTAGTTTAAAACACTTTTAGTGTTTTAAACTTAACCTACTATATAATGCGTACTGAACAATTACACAAAATGTGTAATTGTTCCCGGAAACAGACAAGTCTGTTTCCGGGTGCGAAAAAAGCTTTGCTTTTTTCGCAATACTTCTTGATAATGTCTGCATATAAAACAAAAAACACTGCCCGTTCTGCATACGGACAGTGTTTACATTTGATGTTAGATTGTTAAGCGTCTGACAACTATTATAAGTTGAATTGAAACGCTAAGTTAAATCATGAATAAGCGCTGTTATGAATTAGCCTCTTTTCTTAGCGATTATTGCAGCAGCTGCAAGAGCTACAGGAATAACTGCGAGAGCCACGGAAGCGTTACCGGTAGGAACGTTTTCTACAGGAGTTTCTTCAACAACTTCGATAACTTCTTCTTCTTCCTCTTCAATAACTTCTTCTTCTTCGATTACATCTTCTTCAATGATTTCTTCGTCTTCGATTATATCTTCTTCGCCTTCAACGGGAGCAGTTGTATCAACTGACTCATCAAGAGTGTTGGCAAGAACTACATCGAGGGAATCCCAGTACCAAGTATCAGAAGTGTAAAGGTTCATAGTGTTGAGGTAAGAAACGAAAGGATTGATAGCAGAACCGGAGTTGGTAGTCATAACATCTTCCCAGTTGAAGGAAAGTGTGCCTGCGCCGAAAGTGAAGGCATTAACGTCGGAAAGTGACATCGAGTAAACGCCGTTGATTACGAGAGCGCCGTTGAAAAGGTTGTAGAACTGGTAATCAGTGATATAACCTGTATAGCCGGAAGTTTCGCCTGCATAAAGGTCATAAATCTGGTCACCAAAGCTCTTGTACTTGTCATCGCCTTCCCAGTCGTTATCAGTATAGGAACCGTTTTCCATAACGTTCTTGGTAGCGGTGTTGAAAGTAAAGGTAATATCGTCATAGTTAGCTATGGCGTCGTTAAGAACAGGTTTAACGTTAGCGTAGGAGAGTGAAGCACCTGTGAGTTCAGGCTTAACAAGACCGTTGGTATCGTCGCCGAGGTATCCGAGAAGTTCAGTACCGCCGGACATCTGAGTCCTGAAAGGATACTGGGTGTTGCCCTTTGCTATGAAAGCAGTTGCGAGAGGAGCGAACTGCCAGGCTTCGGTTACTCCGTATTCAACAACTTGAGTTTCTCTTGCGCCGCCTACACCGGCATAATAATCCATAACACCTACGCCGTATTCAATCTTGATTTGGTCTTTGTCGATAGGACCGTTGATAGCGGCGATATCGCCGGTTACTTCATGTTCAATAACCCACTGAACATAAAGCTCAGAATCGTCAGCAAGGTCTACAACGCCTGCGAGGTCAAAAACTACTCTTTCCTGAGCATCAGAGGCTACATTACTAGTTACTGTACTATAATCAGTACCCCAATACTGTGTTGTCATATTGCCCTGAGTAGTACCGAAATATCTTGAGAAGTTTTCGTTCCATTCGCCGTACTTATAAGTCTGGGTGAAGGTTTTGCCTGATTCTAAAGTACCCTTGATGGTAACTTCCTTTGTTCCCCATGCAGTAGCGTTAAGAGCGCCGCTGGTGTCGGAAAGAGCCAGTACCTGTTCTTCGCTGTCAAAATCGCCGATATCGTCGATTCTGTAGGAAAGGGTAACTGTACCGTTTGAGGATTTAAAATCAGTTCTAACCAAATTGTAGTGAAGAGTCTGTTCGCCGAAAGCTGCGGAAACGTTTGTAGCCATTGCAGATACGGCTACCGCGCTTGCTGCTACTGCAGCAATTGTCTTTTTCATGTTCATGAAAAATTCCTCCTTGTTTTGTTTTGAGTTTTTTCTTTATTTATTTCCAAAATTGAAATGGAAATCAAATAGTAACTGTGACTTAATGAATCTCATAAATAACGATATGTTTTTATGGACTCTTTACATCACGCTATAATTTTAACATTCCGCGGCGAAAGTGTCAATGTACATCTGTTACAAATTTAATTTTGTTTTTTTATAAATGATGTACATTTTTCACTGATTTTTAAAGCACATCATAAAAAAAGAATTAAAATCCGTAACTTACATGATTTTTTCGTAACAGGTTTGTAATTTTTACAGCACTGATGAAAATCAGTTAAGCCACCTGCGGATTAATGAGGTATGCACCCTTTTTTCTCCGCCTTAGTTATGATAACACATATCGGGGGGGATGTCAACGATAAAAATTTTCAAATTTTTTTGTTAAATACTGTTCGTATTTGTAGAACATTACTTATAATCGGGTATACTATATTAAAAGTGTGGAGTGTGGAGTTTGGAGTTTGGAGTGTGGAGTGTGGAGTGTGGAGTTTGGAGTGTGGAGTGTGGAGTGTGGAGTGTGGAGTGCGGAGTTTTTGCATATTGACATTTGTTCTTATTAATGCTAATATGGTATAAAAAGGAGAGCTAAGTTATGGATAAAGAAAAAACAGTCAAGCACAAGAGCAAAAAGTATGCAATCCGTATTGTCAATCTGTATAAGCATTTATGCGATGATGAAAAGGAATTTGTATTGTCAAAACAGATTCTCCGCTCAGGCACAAGTATCGGCGCAAATATCGCGGAAAGCGAATGTGCAATCAGCAATAAAGACTTT
>QMCD01002617.1_pt1 | contig 11843 bp, 9 predicted proteins | sample 1821841 | NCBI WGS metagenome assembly QMCD01 (sample SAMN01991225, study PRJNA193472) | Termite gut metagenome, whole genome shotgun sequencing project. | isolation source: worker | host: Macrotermes natalensis | reverse complement strand
CTTTTGCGCGGAATATCAAGCAGTTTTACAACCAACATTATCCTCTTTTCAGCTTGGTCGGTAGCTTGGTCGGTAGCTTGGTCGGTAGCTTGGTCGGTAGCTTGGTCGGTTTCCGCTTCTGATCGCCACAGAACAACCTTAAAATCTTCGTCTTGGATGAATTGGGGCGCGCGCAGTCCCGCCGCTTCGCATTTGTCGATAATATCGCCTGTGCCGGTTCCCATGCGCTCGATGCTCCCTGCCAGATACATCGGGTTCGCCAACAGTGGATTAGGCGGTATCGACGGGTGGGGCTTGCGGAGATTTTCGACGGTCAGACCGACCGGCAACGTCCCCGGATTCCAGATTTCGAGACGGTTTTTGAACAGCATCACCTGTACGCTCCCGTTACTCGAATAATCCCGGTGAACAATGGCGTTCACAATCGCCTCGGTAACCGCCGCCAGAGGCAACTCATACTCGACATCGACCCGGACGTCGGTGTCGCGAGTACCCACACGCGCGTCAATGCGCGACATTACGAAATCGACGGCTTGTGTGATGAGTTGGAACACATCGCCCCGGTAAACCTGATACGACGGGATTGGCTTGGCCACCTCGTTGCCGTAAAACTGTGCACACTTCACCTCGGAAGAGATAAAGAACCGTTGAGGATGTGTGCCGAACAGCAATATCGCCGCATTTGCCAGTCGCCCGTCGGAGGTCAACAGGTCGAGATGCGTCAAAATCCGCTCGATACTTGCATCGGCAGGAATGGGGAACCCCCTGCGCTTGCTCGCAATATGTACAAACTCCCGAACCTTTTCCTCGTCGATGTCATCCATCGTCGCCCGGCTCAACGTTGCGTCGAAGGGCAGAATCCGCAAATACTCCTTCTGCTCAAGGTAGTGGACAAGTGCGGCATAGACCCCGGCGCGTAATTCCTCGTAATCGACAAATGATTTGCGTACCACCGCGCTTTCGGCTTTGGCAACGAATTTTTGTTGTTTCGGCTCTCGTCCACCGTCTGCCGCCTTGCGGATAAAAACCAACCTGTATTTCGATTCAGCGGTAGCCTTGTCGTACTCCCTTTCGGTCGGCGAAATGCCCTCGCCATCCTCGTAACCGTATTTGTCGCCCAAAATACCGATGTAAATATCGCTATGCTCAACCTCAGTCAGATAAGCCTCCTGCACGGATAGATCGGCGGCGGGCAACTCCTCGAACAGGAACGGCGAGAAGAATTTGCCGAGTAACGCATCCTGCCGGATATAGTCGCACAACCACCGGCGTTCGCGCTCGAACTCCCTCTGGACACTACTGATAAATATTTTGATGGGCTTCATTGGAAGCAAAAATAACTAATCTTTTTGAAACTGTGTTAGCAGCGCGGCGTTTTTCTGCCGTTCTTCTTTCTCGAATGAGGCGAGGTAGGTCTCAGTGGTTTGCAGACTGTTATGGCCGAGGCTTTCGCTAATATAGGCGATATTTGCCCCGCTCCGTTTCAGCACAGTCGCGTAGCTGTGCCGCGCCGTGTAGGTCGAGATTTTATCGACCCCGATGGTCGCCCCGACCAGCTTCATGTGTTTATTGATACGCTTGGTGAGGTCTTTTGTGCGTTTTTTATACACGATGGGGTCGTCAGTCGGCTTGATTAGCGGGAATATAAGGTTGTCGGGTGCGGGCGGGTTACCCCAACGCTCGATGATCTCCTGCATCTCGGGTGTGACGATCGCCCGAATCTCCTTGATCGTGTTCGTCGTTCGGGCGGTTTTCTGCCGGACGTAACAGATCTCCCCGTCCACGATGTCTTTGTATTTGAGCCGCACAAGGTCGGCGGTGTTGATGCCGTTGCACAGGTACATGAAAAACCAGATGTCGCGGAACCGCTCGGTGTCCAGTCCGTCGCGGTACTGCATGATCTGCGCGATCTGACCGAGCGACAGAGCCAACTTTCGCGCCTCGCCGGTTCGGATTTCTACTTGCCTTTGCCGAACGGGTATTGTGATTCTCGCAGTTCGCCGCTCTTGCGCGCCACATTGAGGATCGCGCGTATAGCCCTCATGTGCATCCCGACGGTGGTGTGGTTTTTGTCCTTCAGCAGGAATTTCTCAAACCGCCGCAGCCAATCGACCGTAACGGCGTCTATCGCCACGTTTTTGCCGCCGAATTTCTCGATGTTTTTCAGGATGTTATCGTAATAGAGCATCGTGCCGATGCGTTCTTCTTTGCGCAGAGATTCAATTTTGGCGTTGAAGGCAGCATTGAGCGTGCTTCCCGCCGCCCGGCCCAGACGAATGTTCAGTAGATCGAATGTAAATTCACCCCTCTCGGCAAGGGCCATTACATTGTTCTTGACCAAAGAGAAACTGTTGTCAATGTCGTTTCGGATATCGACCAATTCGCGGGTACGAGCCGTCGGAAGTTTCTCCCACTGATCGGGAGATAGCATCTTTCCGGTCGAATAATACTTCCGAGTTCGTTGGAAAGTAACTCGTATTTTTACAGGGAATGTTCCCTGATTATTCACATTTCTGTCGTCAAGTAAGGTGGAAACCGTAATTCCGTCTTTTGCATAGTGTAGCATCTCAAGCAGTTATTAGGTGTTGTATGCGGAAAAGTGTTGCACACAATTTGCACACAAAGGTAGAATTTATTTATAAATATGCAAAATACCTGACGATGCTAAAATAGATTATATTCATGTATGTCAACTATATAGCTAATAAATGAAAACAGAAGAAAATAAGTAGAAATAGCATAATCTGACTGTTAATCAGGGGGTAAAAGGTTCAAGTCCTTGAAGAGGAGCCTTAGCGGACAAATCGAAAAAAACATCGGTTTGTTCGCTTTCTTTTTGTAGGGTAGTCTCCGCTTCACAGGTATTCAATGACCCTCAAAAAATCAGACCAAAGGTTCAATTTTTCGAGGTCAAAGTGAGCTGCTGAAAGAAAAAGGAGTTACGATGAAAATCGTAACTCCTTTTTCTTTCGATGTACATACAATTTGCATACAAGTCGGCTCTACGCTTTTGGATGGAGTTGGATTGGGTTTCGGGAAATAGGAGGTGGAAAAATTGTTGTCGCTCCTACTCGCTGCCACCAATTCGCTCGCGAAACCATTGCCGCATCACCCCATTCTCATTTGGTAGCGGACTCGCAAGGTTGGGGAAGTGCCCGCAAAAAACTCTTTTTTGCACCTTTTTTACCCCAAAATCTGAGGGGTCAAATACCATCGCTCTGAGGGGTCAATTTGAGTGTTGTATACAGCGAATCGACTATTTATCGGCACTTTTGCTTGTCTCCGATTGCCAAAGAATGTGTCATTTGACTATCACCACATTGACCACGCGCATTCCGACCGCCTGATTGACGACTTCCTTCAACTCCTCGCGCCGCATGAATATTTCGTTGCGTGCCACCGACGAGGAAATGTGCACGTACATAACGCCCCGCTCGACCGAGATCGAAGTGGTGCGCGCAGCGACTGCGGGGCCCACGATGCTTTCCCACACCTCGGCCACACGCGCCTCGGCAAGGCGGCGGCGGGCGGCGGGGTTGGTTTCGAGGAACTCGTCCCACAGCGCGCCGAAACTCATCGGGACGGTCTTCCTCATATCTTAGCGGTGTTGCCCCCCTCGACGTTGAAAAGGGTGTAGTCCTGGCCACTGCTTTCGAGAATGCCCTCAAGGCGCACCTTGTTGCAGTCGGTGATGAATATCTGGCCGAAATCGTCCTGCGACACCAGTCCTATCAGCCTCTCCACGCGCTGCATATCGAGTTTGTCGAACAGGTCGTCGAGCAGCAGCAGGGGTTTCTCGCCCGCGCTGGCGGCCACTATCGAGTATTGCGCGAGTTTCAGGGCGATGAGGAACGATTTCTGCTGGCCCTGCGACCCGTATTTGCGCAGCGGGTAGCCGCCGATCTTCATCCGCATATCGTCGCGGTGAATGCCGCTGGTGGTAAACTGGTTCACGCGGTCGCGTTCGCGCGCCGCCGCGAGCAGATCGGCGAAAGGAGTGTCATTCAGTTCGGAACGATAGCTCAGTTCCACCTGCTCGCCGTCGTCGGAAAGTATGCGGTAGTATTCAGCCACGAGCGGCACCAAACGCTCGATTATCTCCGCGCGCTTGCCGTTGATCACTTCGCCCGCCTCGACCAACTGCATGTCGAGGATCTCCATTATTTCGCCCGTCGACCGGGCGTAGGATTGCTTCAGAAGCCTGTTGCGCTCGGCAAGGACGTGGTTGTAGCGGATGATCGCGGCAAGGTAGGTCTTGTCCAACTGCGAGAGGAACGAGTTGAGCCAGCGGCGGCGCTCCTCGGCCGATTCGTTGACCAGCACTGAGTCGGCAGGAGAAACGATCACCACCGGGATTAGGCCCATGTGTTCGGAAAGTTTCCCGTATTCCTTGCCGTTGCGCCTCAGCGTCTTGCCTCCCCCTTTTTTGAACGAGCACACCACCGATTCCTTCCTGTCCGCCCCCGTCGCATATTCGGCGTCGAGCACGAAGAAATCGGAGCCGTGGCGCACGCTCTGGATATCGGTCATCGTGAGGGCGCTGCGGCACATCGACAGGTAGTAGATGGCATCTAACACATTGGTCTTCCCCGCCCCGTTGCCCCCCACAAAACAGTTCACCCGCGAGCCGAACGACAGTTCGACCCCCGCGAGGTTCTTGAAATTCAACGCCGATAACTTTTTCAGAAACATGGGCTGCCCGTGGTTTGGAATTTCAAAGTTACTAATAAATCTTATACTCTCGCTCCGAAAATTGCTTATCTTTGCCGGATAAGACCTACCCGATGAAGACCTACTGGAGAATACTCGGTTTTGCGAAGCCGATTGGACGATATGCGGTGCCCTATTTTTTCTACACGTTGTTCCACGCGCTGTTCAATACGCTGCTGTTCGTCATGATCATGCCGCTGTTGGAGACGCTTTTCGATAGTGAACGGGTGGTGCATACGGTGACCGAAATGCCATCGGTGGCGTTCAATAAGGATTTCCTGAGCAACGTGCTCAACTATTTCGTTTACAGGGTGTTCGGGGCCAACTCCGAGCCGAAGCAACTACTCATGTTCTGCGCTGTGATGATGGTTGGTTTCGCCATGCTGAGCAACCTGTTCCGCTATCTGGGCCAGCGGACGGTCGAGAAGATGAAGATCATAACTCTCGAACGCATTCGCAACGGCGTGTTCGACAACGTGATGGGGCTCAACGTTTCGTTCTTCTCGAACGAAAAGAAAGGCGATATAATCGCCAAGATAACCTCCGACGTACAGGTGGTGCAGTTTTGCATCAGCAACACGCTGCACGTGGCTTTCCGCGACCCGCTGCTGATAATCGGTTACGTTGCGGTGTTGGTCTCGATCTCGGTGAAACTCACCGCTTTCTCGGTGATCTATCTGCCGGTGGTGGCGTTCGTAATAGGCACGATCGTAAAACGGCTTCGCAAAAAGGCGACCAAGGCGCAGGAGCTCTATGCCGATATGGTCAGCACGTTGGACGAATCGCTTGGTGGTGCGAAAATAATCAAGGCGTACAACGCGCTCGATTATATTCGCGACAAGTTCCACGGGATAAACCGTCGCTATTCGCGCAAGATGTACTCAATGGCAAAGCGCCAGCAACTGGCCTCGCCCATGAGCGAGTTCCTCGGCATCACGGCTCTCGCCATACTGCTGATCTTCGGCGGGGGGCTTGTGCTCGGGGGCGACCTCGGCAGTGCGGCGTTCATCACCTACCTCGGGATCTTCTCGCAGATCACACGGCCGATACGCTCGTTTGCCGATGCTTTTGCAAATATCAATCAGGGTATCGCGGCGGGTGAGCGTGTGATGGAGCTTCTCGATACGAAAAGCACCATAACCGACAAACCCGACGCGATCGAGTTGGGCGAATTCGTCGACAGCATCGAGTTCCGCGATGTGCGCTTCGCTTATGAGAACAAGACGGTGATCGACGGGGTAAGCTTCACAGTGCGCAAGGGCGAGACGGTGGCCTTGGTCGGCCCCTCGGGAGGCGGGAAATCTACCCTCGCCGACCTCATTCCGCGATTTTACGATGTGCAAGGGGGACAGATACTCGTCGACGGGCGCGACCTGCGCGACTACCAAATCGAGTCGCTGCGGGCCAATATGGGGATAGTGGCGCAGGATACGATACTGTTCAACGACACGATCGAGAACAATATAAGGATGGGCAAGCGCGACGCCTCGCACGAGGAGATCGCCGCCGCCGCCCGCGTTGCCAACGCCGACAAGTTTATCCGCGAGACCGAGGATGGCTACCAGACCAATATAGGCGACCGGGGTATGAAGCTCTCCGGCGGCCAGCGCCAGCGGCTGAGCATCTCGCGCGCGGTACTCAAAAATCCCCCGATCCTGATCCTCGACGAAGCCACCTCGGCCCTCGACACGGAGAGCGAAAAATTGGTGCAGGACGCGCTCAATTCACTGCTCAAGGGGCGTACTTCGATCGTTATCGCTCACCGCCTGAGTACGATATATAACGCCGACAGGATACTCGTGATCGACCAGGGGCGGATAGTGGAGCAGGGTACCCACGACTACCTTATGGCCCTCGACGGAACATACCGGCGGCTGGTCGAGATGCAGCAGATGAGGTAGGCTGTTATAAAAACGGAAATTATGAAAGCGATAATAGAGTTGGAACAGATGTCGTTCCAGGCGTTCCACGGGTGCTATGAACTTGAGAAGGTGGTCGGCAACCGGTTCCTGGTCGATCTGGCGATCGAGGTCGAGGCGGGCGAGGCCGCACGGGAGGACGACTTGTCGAAGAGTGTGAATTACCTGACTGCTTACGAGGTCGTGAGGGAGCAGATGGTCGTCGTTTCGAATATTCTTGAGAATGTGGCGCTGCGAATTATCGAGGCGCTTTACGGGAAGTTCCCGGAGATACAGCGCGTGACGGTGAAAGTGTCGAAACTCGCGCCGCCGTTGGGGGGCAAGATCGAGAAGGTTTCCGTAACACTCACGGTGTGAGCCGCGGAGGGGAAAGTGATAATAAATTGTTGATAAATAGAGGGGCGATCATCCCTATCTTTGGCCTATATGTTGTAACATTGTAACCGGGTTTACAATCCGGCGCCCGGCGTCGCGACTCTGACAACATATTGACAATCTATACATTACGCTGACATGTCGAACACAAAAGGGAACAAGGCCGCGGAAGGCGGGGCCTTGAAGGAGTATCAGTACGCCGAAGCCGTAGCAGGCGCGCGCGATTATTTTAAGGGCGACGAACTCGCCGCCACGGTGTGGGTGAGCAAGTACGCGCTCAAGGACTCCTTCGGAAGGATCTTCGAGGGCTCTCCCGAGCAGATGCACTGGAGGATCGCCGGCGAGATCGCCCGCATCGAGAGCAAATACCCCAACCCCATGTCGGCGCAGGAGGTGCACGACCTGTTGAAGGATTTCCGCTATGTGATCCCCCAGGGCGGCCCGATGACGGGCATCGGCAACAACCTCCAGATCGCGTCGCTGTCCAACTGTTTCGTGATCGGCCACAAGAAACCCGCCGACTCCTATGGCGGGATCATCCGCATCGACGAAGAGCAGGTGCAGCTTATGAAACGGCGCGGCGGCGTGGGCCACGACCTTTCGCATATCCGCCCCACGGGCAGCCCGGTGCTCAACAGCGCGCTGACCTCGACGGGTATCGTGCCGTTCATGGAGCGCTATTCGAACTCTACGCGCGAGGTGGCGCAGGACGGCCGCCGCGGCGCGCTGATGCTCTCGCTGTCGATCAAACACCCCGACGCCGAGAACTTTATCGACGCCAAGGTCGAGACGGGTAAGGTGACGGGTGCGAACGTGTCGGTGAAAGTCGACGACGAATTTATGCGCGCGGCGGCAAACGGCGAGAAGTACCACCAGCAATTCCCGATCACGGGCGGCGAGGTGATGTTCGAGAAGGACATCGACGCGCGCGCGCTGTGGGACAAGATCATACACAACGCGTGGAAATCGGCCGAGCCGGGTGTGCTGTTTTGGGATACGATCATCCGCGAGTCGGTTCCCGACTGCTATGCCGACGAGGGTTTCACTACGGTCTCGACCAACCCATGCGGCGAGATACCGCTCTGTCCCTATGACAGTTGCCGCCTGCTGGCGCTCAATCTTTATAGCTATGTCGACGAGCCGTTCACCAAGAAGGCGAAGTTCAATTTCGAGAAGTTCCGCACCCACGTCGGCAAGGCGATGAGGATGATGGACGACATTATCGACCTCGAATTGGAGAAAGTGGAGGCGATCATAGCCAAAATTTCGAACGACCCCGAGGACGATGAAATACGCCGCGTCGAGCGCCAACTGTGGGAGAAGATCCGCGAAAAAGCGCTCCAGGGGCGCCGAACGGGCCTTGGGATAACGGCCGAGGGCGATATGCTGGCCGCGTTGGGCCTGCGCTACGGGACGGACGAGGCGATTGATTTCGCGGTAGAGGTGCAGAAAACGCTCGCCGTCGAAGCCTACCGCGCATCGGTGGGGATGGCAAAGGAGCGCGGCGCATTCCCGATATACGACACGAAGAAGGAGGAGGGCAATCCGATGATCGGGCGTATTAAGGACGCCGATCCGGAACTCTATAAGGAGATGGCGAAAACGGGCCGCCGCAATATCGCGATGCTGACGATCGCCCCAACGGGCACGACCAGTCTTATGTCGCAGACCACTTCGGGCATTGAGCCGGTCTTCCGCCCCGTCTACAAACGTCGCCGCAAGGTCAACCCCAACGACAAGGACGTCGACCAGACGGCGCTGATCGTCGACGAGGTGGGCGATTCGTGGGAGGAGTACAACGTGTTCCACCACCGCTTCATCACGTGGATGGAGCTGAACGGCCATGATACCTCGAACCTCAATGCGCTGACAGACGAGCAGTTGGATAAGCTGGTCGCCGAGTCGCCCTACTACAAGGCCACGGCCAACGACATAGACTGGGTTAATAAGGTGAAGATGCAGGGCGCGATACAGAAATGGGTCGACCACTCGATCTCGGTGACGGTGAACCTGCCGAACGACATTTCGGAAGAGATGGTCGGCAAGGTCTACCGCACGGCGTGGGAGTCGGGCTGCAAGGGCGTGACGGTCTACCGCGACGGCTCGCGCACGGGAGTGCTGATCGAAAAGGGCAAGAAAGACAAGGATTCGGATGGCGGCTACAAACCGCCGTTGCACCGCCCCATCGAGTTGGATGCCGATATCGTGCGCTTCAAGAACGGCGACGACGACTGGATCGCGTTCGTGGGCATCTACAACGGCCGACCGTACGAGATATTCACGGGTAAGCTGGAGGAGGACGCAATGTTCATCCCGCGCATCGTAACCAAAGGGACGATAATCAAGGTGCGCGAGGAGGACGGCTCGAAGCGTTATGACTTCCAGTACGAGGATAAATACGGCTATAAGAACACTATCGGCGGCATCTCGCGCCTGTTCGACCAAACGTTCTGGAACTATGCCAAACTCATTTCGGGCGTTATCCGCAACGGCATGCCGATCGTCGACGTTGTGAACCTCATAGAGTCGCTCCAATTGGACAGCGAGACGATAAACTCGTGGAAAGCAGGTGTCGCGCGCGCCCTGAAGCAGTACATCTCCAACGGCGAGAAGGTGAACAAGAAATGCCCCGAGTGCGGCCAGGAACCGCTTGTCTATCAGGATGGTTGCCTGATCTGTATGTCCTGCGGGCACTCGAAGTGCGGTTGATAGATTAAGTATAAATACTTAGCGAAAATACTATTTTGGGCTACCCCATTCCGCTGAGGAATGGGGTATCTTTGTGTGATAGTATGGGAAAGTATTTCGACAGGCTGATGGAGGACGTGCGCATGCGGGAGGGGCTGACCTCGTGCATGAACTGCGGCGTGTGCACGGGCGTGTGCCCGGCGGCGGAGTTTTATAATTACGACCCGCGCCAGATAGTAAGCATCGTGCAGACCCAGGATGACGAGGCGATCGAAGAACTCCTGCGCAGCGAAACGCTCTGGTACTGCGGCGAGTGCATGTCATGCCGCCCGCGGTGCCCGAGGGGGAATACCCCCGGATACGTGATACAGGCCCTGCGCAAAATTTCGCAGCAAGACGGCTTTTTCGTTGAGTCGGAGAAAGGCCGCCAGCAGTTGGCCCTCAAGCGCGTGATCGGCGGCAGCATCCTCGAAACGGGTTACTGCATATATCCGCGTCTGGTCGCCCCCGAACTTCATCCGGAGCAAGGCCCGGTGTGGAAATGGATACACGAGAACGATACCCAGATATACGAACAGTTCAGCCCGAACTACCGCAAAGAAGGCCCCGGCGCATTTCGCAAGATAAGCGAGGAGACCCTCGACGAGGTGAGGCGCATATTCGAGGTCAGCGGCGGCCGTGCGTTTTTCGACACGATCGAACAGCACTCCGAGCGCAAAGCGCGCGAAATGGGGTACGACGGCGCGGGCGACGACTATTTTCAGACGATATATTCGCACGACTCGGGCGGGCATACGATGCAATAAAACATGAAATGATGAAACGCACAAGTTGGCAGGAATACCAGAAAGAGATTGCGGACGACGATTATTTCTATGTCCGCAGTTGCATCCGGCAGAACTTTTTTCCCGGGTCGGAGAAGGCGTTTCTGAATATTATAGGTAAGGACCTGGGGCGGCGGATATACGAGACGCCGGAGCATACGTCGTGTACGGGTATCGGCTACCATTCGGACATTGTGCCGATGGAGACGATCATGACGATGGTGGCGCGGCAGTTTGCGCTGATGGCCGAGGCGGGGTTCGAGAATATGGCGATCTCGTGCATCACCTCGTTCGGGATCTACACCGAGATGCTGGAGACGTGGCACGAATTCCCGGAGACCGAGGAGCGCACGCGCCGTTACCTGAAGGAGGCTACGGGGCGCAATCTGGTGAAACCGAAGAATATCGCGCACACCTCCGATATCATTTTCCACCACCGCGAGGAGATTGCCCGTAAGGCGGTGCACAAGTTGGTAGACGTGCAGACCGGCCGGCCGCTGAACGTCGTTGAGCATATCGGTTGCCACTATGCGAAGTTGTTCCCGAAGAAGGGTATCGGCGGTTCGGAGTTCCCGTATGTATTGGCGGGGATGATCGAGTCGTGGGGCGGCAACGTGGTGGACTATCCCGAGCGCAGGCATTGCTGCGGGTTCGGCTTCCGCAACTATCTTGTGCAGGCCAACCGCGGCTTCTCGATCGCCAATTCGCACAAGAAACTGGAGTCGATGGCGCCCTATAAGCCCGATTTCATTATAAACAACTGCCCCGGGTGCGCGATGTTCCTCGACAAGTGGCAATACACGATCGCCGAGATGGAAGGGACGACATACGGCGTGGACGGCGTGGGTATCCCGGTGCTGACCTACGAAGAGGTGGCGGGCCTCGTGTTGGGCTACGACCCGTGGTCGCTGGGGATGCAGATGCACCAGGTGAATGTCGAGCCCCTATTGGACAAACTCGGCGTGAAGTACGACCCGGCGGCCAAATTCCTCGGCCTGCATGGCAAATATATCGGCAAACCGGCCGAGGCGACTGTGAATATTAACTGCGGCACGCAACAGATAATAAGGAACTTATGAGAGTGGTTGTAATAGGCGGCGGTCCGGCCGGGATGCAGGCGGCGGCCACGCTGCGCGATCAGGGCATCGAACCTGTGATAGTAGAAAAAGAGGCGCGGTTGGGCGGCAAGCTCACACGCTGGCACAAACTTTTCCCGACCCTCACCGAGGCGGACGACGTACTCCGCGCGCTCGAAAAGAAAACCGAGGGTATCGAGACCCTGCGCGGGGTCGCAGCCGACGCGGTGGATGCCCACGGCGTGACTCTG
>QMCD01003370.1_pt1 | contig 11845 bp, 8 predicted proteins | sample 1821841 | NCBI WGS metagenome assembly QMCD01 (sample SAMN01991225, study PRJNA193472) | Termite gut metagenome, whole genome shotgun sequencing project. | isolation source: worker | host: Macrotermes natalensis | reverse complement strand
ATCCGGCGGAATCCTGCAAGAAAGAATACTCGTTTTCATCGAATTGGACTCTGTTTTATTGGGAAATTCATGCAAATTGCGGTTTTTCAGGGACGACTCGATATTTTCTGCGGCGTTGATTTTTTCCGTTTCATTTTCCGAATATCCTCATGCAAATCAGTTGCCGACGATTTGGGACGCATCTAGTTTCCGAATTGGTCAGACAGTGTCTGACCGATTGATGATGGTTTCTCTCAATATTGTTTATGGGGATCAAATATAGGTCACTTTGGATTCTTCGCAGTCAACAGCCCTCTTCTCCTCGATCCTCCAAAGCATATAATTCAGTTGCTCAGAACCAAGTGGATTCTTCGGGCCAATGACGATACGACACGGCGCTGGCATAACAAGTTCATAATACGGAATAATTGCGCCATTTGTCGATGTCCTGAACTTCAACTCACTTAATCCAGACAAAGACTTAATCGCATCTGTCACAGCAACAATCCTATATTCAAATTCCTCATGAAAGGAATCGCTCTTCAGAAATGCTTGGTCACGTCTGACTTGAAACATAAAATCGCTAAGGATATTGGTAGAAAATAATTCGCTGAAATGCCCACGCATACGTTCGTCATGAAGATCGGGATTCTCTTTTTCTGTATATTTTACATCTTCGGCGAATAGTTTCAAAAATCTAGCGGAATTTTTATTTTTCTCGTCGTATTCATTATTGATTTCCTCAATCTTTCTTTTTATTTCTGAAATACTATAACCAACAGCAAATCCATATCCACCAGCGCCGTATCCTCTCCACTGGCTTAGCGTATCGTGGCAACGTGAAAAACAGGCGATAAATGGCTTTGCGTGTTCCTCCAATACCAGTGTTCCGCCCAGCCATGCTTTACTGTATCCCACAAACTCCTCATTCTCTTCCTGCAAGGCTCTTTGTTCGAGGAATTTTTTAAGCGCCGAATCCAGCATCTTACACTCAAGAGAATCATTCATAAAATCGCATCTTGACAGCCAAATTTTCCCTGTCCTAAAGATATTCAGAAAAGCATCAGCGGAGCAATAATGAAAAATGGTATCGTTGTCATTGCAAACAAGTTGTGACATATTTGCTTTTCCCATTCAGAAGGAATATAGGTATCGCTCCGCTCAAATTCTCGTCATTTCTGGAAATTGCCCGCTCAAATGAGTTGCTTGTTGAAAAGCCAGCGGCTTATTTGCCGTTTTGCTCGGGATCAAATGATACGACATTTTACATACTCCAGCAAATGCGCTGGCAAAATCCTTTTTGGCCTGAACAACAGCATTGTCAATTTGATTTTCGCCTTTGACTTCAACCATTACCCATGAATCATCATCCATGCGCAGAAGGAAATCCGGATAGTAATGGCGGAGGAGATTGCTTTCCGGATCGATGTAGGAGACGTAAAAGTCGCTTTGTCCGTGAGTGAGCATTCCGGTGAAATACACTTCGCGCACTTTGTCCTGATCAATGTGGGCATCGAAAAACCAAAGTTCCGGATTGGAATCAAAGCAGTATGTGTCCAAATGGAATGATTTATCCGCCCAATTTCCTGTGGAAAGCGGTGTTTTTTGACATTCCGAGAGGAGGCGCGTCAGTTCAGGGTTTCCCCGAATTTCAAAGAAATCGTCTTTCGACTTTTTAACCAGATTGATCGTTTCCTGATTCTTTGAAGAGTACGGTTTCAGATTGTACAACGCATGGAACAGGTTCGGGATAACGAATTCATGGAGAGCATCATTGAATTCATTCACAATATCCAGTATTGGTTGGAGTCCCTCATCAGAATTATCGAGCATATCCTCAATGTCAATGGGGGACGCATTGAGGTAACGGGCTATTTCAGCGCAAAGCGTCAAACGGCTATATCGATATGCAGAGGTCGAAAGGTTCTCTTCTTTGATTTTTTTAGATGCTTTCGCTTCTTTTTCGGAAATAAGGTTTTTGGTCGTTCTGACTGTGGCTTTCCAGCGTTCTCTGGGCGCACTGCCTACATTCAAATCGAGTGGTTGTTCCCAATCATTTTTGACGAGCTTGTAGAGATTCTCGGTGCGGGTCACATCGAGGGAAACGTCCTTGAGAACGCGGACTTGATACACTTGGCTTGATTTCCCGTCGTTTCCACTGGACAAATCGCCTGTGCGGATTCGGAAATTCTGCTGGAGTTCGGCATCAAGGATGGCGCGATTTTCCTCGGAGAGATATATCGCGGCCTCGGCCTGCGTGTCGCCGATGGAGCGCAAGCAGCGCAGGCTTGCTTGAAGCACGAAAATCTTGGACTTGGGTTCGCGGAACATCGCCACGCCGAAAAGAGAGCGGCAGTTCCAACCCTCTTTACCTTTGCCGACCAAAAGAATGAACTGCTTGGTGGACTCCGGCGTATCGAGGGCGTTGAAATCCCGGAGGTCGTCATTCGTCGTGATTTTTTCCTCGCCGACATTGACGAGGATGCGATCCACTCCAATCCCCAACTCATCCAGTACATTTTCAAGCGTAGGGCGGAGTTCCGAAGTCAATTCCTCAATTGTCGAGGCAAAGAAAGCGAGTTTCGGAGTCATGTCTTCATAGGTTTTGTCGCCGTACTTTTCCCAAAAGTGCTGAACCGTCTCCTTGATGAACGCTTTGGACTTAACCTTGCTGTATGCTTTGACTTCGGCTGTTTTCAAATGTCGTGCATTGATGGCGTTTTTCAAGCCATAGCTATAGACGACTTCCGGTAGAAGCTCGTCCTTGACATACGGCGTCCCGGTGAAATTGAAGCAAGCCACCATTCGGCTCTTTGTATCGGAAAGCGTCCTGTGCAAAAGGTTGATTGTAGCGCGAAGGCTGGTATCAGATTTCTGAACCCCCATATCCTTTGCCAGACCGCTTCCGAATGCGTGGTGCGCTTCGTCCACATAGACGCCGAGTTGCGGAAGACGGCAGAGCATATGAAAGCGCTGGTTGATGTTCAAATCGCCTTCCGCTATGTCGGCTTCGTCTTGGTTATAAATATCGGCATATCGCTTCCGCATTTGCGAGGCCGCGCTTCCTGTTTTTTCTGGCGAAAAGAGGCGGGAGGCAGCTCCGGGCTGCTTGGCACGTTTTTTGACGATGATCTTCTGCGTGTTGGAAACGACCAGGTTGAACGAATCTCCTTGCAGAACGTTCAAGGTGCTCGCTGAATCTGTCAGAAAGAACATTTTCAAATTGGCGTTGAGCCAATCGGCCTGCTCTTTGGGTAAAACCTTTGCTGTGTCAAAGCTCTCGATCTCTTTCAAGGATTGCAGCACTGTTGTGTCAGGCGCGAATATCAAGGCGTTGTGACAGAACTGCTTTTCCTCAGGGTACTTATTGGCGAGGCAAAATTCGTAGAAAACACAGGTCGCCATGAGGAGGGTTTTGCCCACACCCATCGTCAAGGCGAAGATGTAGTTCGGATACCCTTGGGCATGGCTTTTGAGGCGGGAAAGCGCCTTGGCGTAGTCAGCCGGATTGATTGATCCAAAAAGGCTGTCCTGCTCAACAGCTTTTTCGCTACGCTTTTCAAATGGAGGCCGCTTATTGAGCCAATCGTCAAAAATGGCGTGCATTTGCCGCTGATCCAAACCTTCTTTCAAAAAAACATACATTTCCAATGCCTCATACTGAGGCTTGCGGAGAAACGCCCTGGGATTCTTTTCAGGGTTGTTGTAGTCAAGGATAACCTTTGTCAATTTTTTATAACGGCTACGGATAGCCGGGCGATTCGTGACGTAATACTCCCACAAAAAGGTGTGGAAGGCGAAATCCTCAGCTACACTCTTAAAGACGGCTGCTGCCTTTTTAGTCCTGCCCATTGTCAACATCCATTTCTAGCGATTCGGAGATGAGGTCGGTTATTTTAAGGCGGATACGTCCGGCGTCTCCGGGAATGGCATATAGGCCTTTCACCAGTTCATTCTTCCCCGGACTGTCGAACACTGTTGGGTTCATGACTTCGCCTGTGTAATTCCAATCGATAGCGATGGTCTCCACCAGTTGCCGCCAATCCTCAATCTCTTTTTCAGGAAGGGATAGCTTTTGCAAAAGGTTTTGTGGATAGAATCTTTCAATGACCAATTCATTCTTCTTGACTTTAACTTTGGCAACTGAATCACGCTTGAATTCAATATCTTGGCGATCACGGAGAATATCGACAACCTCGACATCGAGAGGATAGGCAATCTGGCTTTTCAGGTGAGCGGCAAGATCAGGCTCATGTCCCATGCAGACAAGGGTAATTTTCTCCACAGGCTTGTTCGGCGTCTCTTTCTGCCGCTCAGCGAAAAGACGCTGATCGAATCCGGCGACAAGATCATTCAGGTCGGCCTTGCTGGCGATGTGGTTGACGGGCATTATCTTGAACTGCCTGCCGTCTTTTTGACCGTCATACAGATGTCCTTGTTGGTATGGCTCTAATTCCAATGCCTCGATCAGCAGAGATTTCGCTTCAATGGGATTCTTGAAAATTTCATAGTTATTGACGTGATAGACTTGAAAGCCATGATATTTCACTGCTCCGTTATCGATTAGCTTTCGATTGGAATGATTTTCTTCAATAATACCATTGAGACGCTTCACTGTCGTGTGAATCGCTCCAAGGTTAATGTCCGCTCCAATAAAACGGCGGCCTAATTTCATGGCAACTGCTTGAGTTGTTCCTGATCCCATAAAACAATCGAAGATAATTGAGTTCGGATTTGATGATGCTCTTACAATTCTCTCAAGAAGGATTTCTGGTTTTTGCGTTGGATACCCAACAGGTTCTTTTTTGTCTGCTGGCTGCAACATTGAAATGCGCCAAACATCATCAACAGCTTTTACATCTGTTTCAATATATATGACTTTTCCATCTTCATCTTTTGCATTAACAAGTGATTTGGTGTCTTTATTCCAAATGCGTTTTATTTGCCGGACAGTTTCTTCTCGTGATTCAACGATCTTATTGAAAATCGAATTCGATTTAGAATACCATAAAATAGAGTCATGGTTTGAAGCGAATCGGTTAATATTCCCCTGCATTTTATTATAATAGTGCCAAATAATTTCATTCATGAATTTGGATACACCAAAGACTTCATCTAACATTGCTCGTAAATAATGCGCCTTGTGCCAATCGCAATGCACGTAAATGCTCCCGCGTTCGCTTAATAACTCTCGAAGCAAAATTAGACGTTCATACATAAATTGAAGATATTCATCGTTTGTCCATATATCTGAATACTGTTTTTCCTCAAAAGCGGAATGATCATTCGCGACAGTTTTCCCTTTCAGTATGATCGTTTTCTTATAATCTGCCTTTGAATCAAATGGCGGATCAATATACACCAAATCCACTTTCCCGCGAAACTCGCGGAGAAGGTGGCTCATGACCTCACGATTATCACCCCAGTAAATACGGTTCATCCAAGGTTTTCCATCCGGTGCATTGACGGCCTGACCGTAAGTTTCCTTCAGTTGCGCAGGGTAATACCGCGTCGAGCGATACGGGCGCTTACCGCGCCAGTGGAGCATAGGATAGCCCTGAATCGGCTCGAATTCCATCTCCTCCACCCTGTCGGCGTCGTTCGTGAAATTCAACTTTGATGATTTGGACATATTTATATCGCTTTCAATTTCAAGGACAACGATTGCAGTAATGCCGCATATCGCAGTCCGTACAGGTTTTTGGGCGCACTGTCGGCGGAGCGAATTTTCCAGCCTCAATGTCGTGTATAACGTTTTCTACTTCGCCTATGGTTTTATCAATGCTTTTTGCTTCCTTTTTGAAGCTAATAATGGGCGTTCCCGCTTCCTCCCCGGTATAATACAGATTCAGACGACTCACAGTCAACCCATATCGCTCTTCCACGACGTGCGCATAAATTTCCAGTTGCCGACGATACCGGGCCAGTATTTTTTCTTCCCGCTTGATGTCCGGCTTCTTGGTGGCTTTGAAATCGACGATTTCAACCGTGTTGTCGCGCCCTTCGATAAGGTCTATCTGCCCCTTGAGGATGTAGTCGTCCTTGACCAGAGCCACCTCGACTTCGGCCTCGCGCAAGTCGTCCCAGTCCCCTTTTCGGCGTTCGACATAGCGGAGAACCTGCTCCAAGGCTATTTCCTGCACTCGCGGCGCCAAATAGACCCGCTCCGTCTGGCTGAGATTGCGGTAGTTGTCTTGGAACCAGTCTTTTATCTGCTCCTCATGGATAGAGGCCGTCTTTCCGGTGAGGGCAGCCTTATGGATGTCTTCAATCGTCTGGTGAACGAGCGTGCCGAACAGAATCGGACTTTGCCGCACAGGCGCAAATGCCCATTCCTTGAAAAACTGGTACTGTCGGGGACAGCCTTCATAAAACAGTATATGCGACGTGAAAGCGTATTCCCGCTTCAAATCAGCCTGCCGCACCAAAGGAAAATCCTTTGGGCGGAGTGTTGCGTCCCGCCATGACGGCAGCGCATCGTACATGGCTTTGAAGTATTTGTTCGGATCGTGCATCCCCTGACCGGAGCGCTTTTCCTGCGCTGTGAGCGCCAAAAGGCTCTGAGCGCGGGAGAACGCGGTGTAAAAAAGCCGATAAAAATCGAACTGCTTGGTTCGATCTTCCGGCTCGAACGGCTTCTTGCTGGAATACGTATCCAGAAGCCGTGTTTTCAGCGCGTCGTTCTGTTCGCGGGGGAAAGACGACAGGGAACCCAGCACCGTCACCGGGAATTCCAGCCCCTTTGACTGGTGAATCGTCATGAACGACACACAGCCACGCGGAATATGCTCAAGAACGTCTTCAAACTCCGATATGCCGCCGTCCATGACATACGGGAGATAAAAGCCGAAAAGGCTTTTCAGGCTGTTGTCGAGGTACTTCGGATTGATAACGATGATGTGGTGCAAATACTCAAACTGCCCCAATAGCGCCGAGAATATGCCGAGGTTGCGGGCGGGGCGCTCATCCAGCAGCCCTTGGCGGTTTCCGAGAAAGCCGCTGAACAGGGGAAATTGCAAAATCTCGTAGAACAAGCTCGAAAAGCTCTGGTCGCTTGCCTTTGTCAGCGATTCGATATTCCGTACCGTTGCACCCAGCCACTTCTTGATGTCACTGTTTTCGGGCTGGCGCAACTCGTTCATGAATTCCTCAATGCACGAAAAATAGTAATCAAAAACAGGCGGGCGATAGTTGGTCTGCCCCTCGTCACCGGGAAGATACGGAGCATACCGAGGGAAAAGCGCCAAAAACGCCCCTGTGATCAGCCGGATTTCCCGCCGCTCAAAATACATGCCGGAGCGCGGGGCGTACACGGGAATCCCGTGCGCCTCCAAATATTCAGCCAAACTGCGCGGCTTGTCGCCGCTCACCGAGCGGAACAAAAATGCAACCTGATTCCAATCGGTCAACCCTGTCTCGCGCAGGTGAGTCAAAAAAGCGAACACTTCCTCGTGCCAGGCGTCGGCACCATCCGCGCCCACTCTGACCAAGGCTGATGTTTGTTCCTTTTTTTGCTTTTCAGCGGATGGAACGATTGCCTTATTATACCGGAAACTACCGCCGCCGGGATCGCTCCAATCGCAGTTTTCCATCCAATTACCGTAAAAATCGATGATCGACGGTTCTGAACGGAAGTTTGTGGTCAGCTTATATATCGGGCAGTGTCCTTCCGCAAAGTTTTTCGGAAACTCAAAGATATTGCGGATAGTCGCACCCCGGAAACGATACAACCCTTGGTCGTCGTCGCCGACGACGCAAATGTTCTGCTTCGCCCCGCCCCATAGCAAAGCCAAACGCTCCTGTATGCCGTTGGTGTCCTGATACTCGTCGATCATGACATGGCTGATTTTCTCATTGAGCGGAGCCAGCACTTCTTGGGGATACTCTTCAAACAGGCGCAGGGCTTCCCGTTGCAAGCCGGTGAAATCGATGCTGTTTTCCTCTTCCAACATGCTTTGATAGAGTTCGTGCCACTTGGCCACGCCTTGAAATTGCGATTCATCGCTTTTGGCGATTTCAGCCGGATTTAGCGCCTCCTCGCCGATGAGGTTGACGTAGCCCATTATCGTTTGGGCTTTTTTCCACAAATTTCCGCCCGAGTTTCCCGTTATATCCTTGACGGACGCAAGGTTTTCAAAATCGTTCAGGCGCTGAAAAATCCGATAGGCTTGGCTAAACTGGTCTATCACTTTCCATCCCCGTTTGAGGCGGGTATGGGAGCGATGCTGTTCCAGAAGGCGCTGACAAAGCGAGTGGAATGTCCCAACCATCATTTCATTGACATTGAAACGACGACCGGATTTTGTCAATTCGATGGAGATACGGGTAATGAGTTCGCGGGCGGCCTTGTCGGTGAATGTGGCAACCAGCAGGGCTTGGCGCTACGCCTTTATCATTTACCAAGTGCGCTATGCGACCCACAAGGGTGCTGGTTTTCCCGGAACCCGGCCCTGCAATCACCAAAAGAGGGCCATCCGTGTGCTGAATGACCTTCTGTTGTTGGGGAGTTGGATGCGGCATTGCAGCCTCACTGTGCTCTTGTGCTAAATTGACATAACCAAAACGGAAATATCACGCTCAATATCCCTTTTGGGATACCGTAGCCGATAAGAGGCAATTGTCGTTATAGCGAGTTTTAACGCAACACAAAGTGTCGGCTTGCTTATGGGAAATATTTCAGCAATACAAGACCATGACAAGACTGCCGACTTCCCAAAATGACATCCAACTATGAAAGGGGATGTTGATTTCAGGAAGATTTTTCGCTTTCATGCATACGCCATATTTCTGAAACTCGCCTTGGTTCATTATGACAGGATGATTCATTCTCGGTGATTAGCCACCATTTTTTCTTATGCTCAATTGAATTTCTTTGCAAAACATTACGAACTAAGACGTCGCCTTGCTTCACCAATTGATAAACATGCCTGACATTGCTTGAACGAGCCTGACGCATATGACTTACATGTCCCATGACAATTCGGCGTTTACGGGCGATACCTTCCAATGAGTTTGGTGAGACACATTTACATCCACGCAGATATGCCTCAGCGTGTTTTAGCGCATTTCGCTTTTGCTCTTGTGGTATTGTTACGCCTTTTTTGGGATCAAGAACTAGCTTATGAACCTTTGGGAAATCTTTCAATTTGAGTGTTTGAAGGCCATTTTCTATTTTTTTCTTTTGATTGATTTTCAATCCGTATAATTCAATTTCCCGTTCCAGTGCATTGGCTAAAAATTCAACAGAATTTGGATTGCTTGTTGAAATTACAATATCATCATATGTTCGAGTAACCCTTCCGCCATGTTTACGGCATATTTTAGTTATTCTTGCATCAAATTCATAGAAGAAAAAATTAAGTGCGTCTGTACTCAGTGGAGAACCTTGTGGAATCTGATCGTCTCGTAAAAACAGTTTGCACAGAAGGTCTGCCGTGACTGGATTGAAGCCATAATTCGACAATTGCTTGAAGAGCATATCCATGTGTATTGAGGGATAGCATTGAGCAATATCTCTTGTAATAACGTGGATTCTATTAAGATGTCTAGCAGCAGCCGTGAAGCAAGAGCGACCTATTGCTCCGCCATGGACGGAATGGTGCAATGAATAATTGCGCGAGAGGAAACGATGCAACATTCTCCCAAGTCGCTTAAAAACTGCGGTAGGTGGGTCGATTGGACGGGATTTTCCTTTGATTACTTTCTTCCGGCGCTCACCATATAACAATGACGTATCATTGGCATACTTTATCAATTGCGCAAGACGGATACCTACACAGTCCGCAATATCATCGGGCATCAATAAAGCAGGATCATTCATGTTGCACACTCTCGCAATCGTTCCATCAATAATTGCTCAGCATTATGAAGAGCTGAAATAGCATCCGTTACGCCACGAATTCTCTCGTCGTGAGTGGTTAGCGTACCATCGGGACGAGACAATAATAAGAAAGTCTCAACAGGCGTATTAAGTGCTTTAGCAACTTTATTCAGCACATCAATTGTCGGTTCTCTTTTTCCATTCTCGATTAAACTAACCAATGGGGCGCTGATCCCTGCATTCGCGGCAAGATCGCCCACAGACATACTATGCGCATCCCGAATATACCTTATGGCCCGGCCTATTTTCATAGCTGCGGACTCCTCATTGACGCTCTGAAAACACGTGCGATTCCCAGCCGCACGGCAGTTAGTGAGCACAAAGAAGCGCAACGATATGTCGGTTGAACTGGATGCACGCTATCTCAACCAGTTCATGCAACTCGTTAGCTTCATCCGCAGGGGCATTGCGGCCACGCCTCGAAAGACGTTCAATTGTTTCCGCAAGCCGTACTACGTCACTCACCAAGCCCCTTGACGCATCCTTCAATCCTCCTCGTGATTCAAGTTCGCGGATACATTTGCGAACTCTTACAGCCATATTTTCCGTAGTGCGAAAATATTGAGGCGAGAATGAAGGCACCACACCTATACTACGTTTCTTATGCATAATAGTCCTTTCTATATGCATTTGTCCGTAAACAACGAGTCTACGGTTTTGCTTCCCAGGATAAGGGGCTACTGCCAGCAGGAAGATTCCTGCGGTGTCTGAACGGTGAGACAGGTCGAGAGAGTGGGACTGACGCTCCCGGTACCATAACCGGAACCCGATTTCCCATTCGCCGCCCTGTGAACACAGCGAGAAGCGTGTAACGTAGTGCAGGTGATATTTTCAAAGAACGATACTGGATGGACCAGTGGAACCTATCCTATGATCTTTGTTCATGATTGTCAAGTGTAGTTGTAAAAAAAATTACAGCTACGACATTTTGGCGTCTTTTTTGAGGTGAATAACCGCCTCGGCTACTCCACCGCTCATACTATCACCTTTGAGAATGAGACGCTCGCTAGGCTTCTCTATTCAATTTCGCGCCTCCCAAGGCTCTGCACAATACCCCTCCGCTTCCATTCGGCATGCTCATCAACGCTCTCTACCGCAAGAAAAGCCTGCCCGAAATGCCTATCAATTCTATGTAACGGCTTGAATTGTTGCCAAGCTGCTCCTTGACGACGACCCGGTCATCGGTGTTGGGAACACGGATGACGAGATCACTCCCTTCCTTGTTGAACCAGAGAGCCATCGGTTCGATGTCGCCACATAGGATGCACCCACGGGGACGGTGTGACCCACAGGCAGTCTATGAAGTGTTCCTGCCGTTCCGTACAGCCATTCCGGAGCGTCCTCCTCCGAAAATCCGAAGCATGTCTCACGGACGACGAAGCGGAAATCGCCGTTCCTCCTTTGGTTCTCTTGGAAAACCAGGCGGAGCGCGGCGTCGATCTTTGCGTCCCCAAGCGTAGGGTACTCGACATCCATATTCAGAACGTACCGCAGATGGTTGTTCCCCTCCACGTCCGCTTTCCCGTCGCCCGTCTCCGCGCCCGCGCACAGCGAGGCGGAGAGCATGAATACAAACACCGGAATCATGAATCGCCCGGTTTTCGTCATGGCGCCCCCTTTTGGATTATTGAGCCGCAGCCTTCCCGATACGGGGTATTCCCTGTCGGCGTCGCCGGAAATGATGTCGATAGTACCGATACCGGGTTCAGGGCGCTGTAGCCACCCAGCTGCCGTTCCGTACAGCTATTCCGGAATGGGCAACGCCAAAAATCCGAAGCATGCCCCCAAGACGACGAAGCGAAAACCGACGATCCGTCTCTTTTGGTTTGCCTACAAAACCAATGAACCGTGAAAGCGCAACCGATGGTGCAGTTGATCATTTTTGAGGATCGCGGGGCGGAAGGTTCTGCTCGGATCTCGAAACGTCCATCCGCGCCGAGCCAGGCGCGGCGGATGAAATGGCTGGCGGGGGAGCCGCCGGCTTTG
>QMCD01003320.1_pt1 | contig 11848 bp, 8 predicted proteins | sample 1821841 | NCBI WGS metagenome assembly QMCD01 (sample SAMN01991225, study PRJNA193472) | Termite gut metagenome, whole genome shotgun sequencing project. | isolation source: worker | host: Macrotermes natalensis | reverse complement strand
ACGCCGCCGCCGGGCAACACGCCTTCCTGAGCGGCCGCACGGGTCGCATGGAGGGCGTCTTCGATCCGGGCCTTTTTCTGTTTCATTTCGGCCTCGGTACTCGCGCCGACCTGAATCACGGCCACGCCGCCGGAAAGTTTTGCGAGCCGCTCCTGATATTTTTCGCGGTCATAATCGCTTTCCGTCGTCTCAATCTGCTTACGAAGCATATCGACGCGGGCTTTGATCTCGTCCTTCTTACCGCCGCCCTTGACGATGACGGTCGAATCCTTGTCGACGGTAATCTGCTGGGCCTTGCCCAGTTGGTCGACGGTGACGTTTTCCAGCTTGATGCCAAGGTCTTCGCTGATGACCACGCCGCCGGTCAAGACGGCAATGTCCTGAAGCATGGCCTTGCGGCGATCACCGAAACCCGGTGCCTTCACGGCACAAACGTCGAGCACGCCGCGCAGCTTATTCACGACCAGCATGGTCATCGCTTCATTATCGACGTCTTCGGCCACGATCAACAGCGGCTTGCTTTGCATAGCGACTTTTTCGAGCAACGGAACGAGTTCACGAATGTTACTGATTTTCTTCTCGTGCAGCAGAATCAGCACGTCTTCCATGTTGCAGCTCATTTTGGCCGTATCGTTGATAAAATAGGGCGACACGTAACCTTTGTCAAACTGCATTCCTTCGACGACTTCATAAGTCGTCTCGGCGGTCTTGCCTTCCTCGACGGTAATCACGCCGTCCTTGCCAACCGCTTCCATCGCTTCGGCCAGCAGGTTGCCGATGGCTGCATCGTTGTTGGCCGAAATCGCGCCCACGCTGGCAATTTCCTGCTTCGTCGTCACGGCCTTGGTCATGCCGGAGAGTTGCCCCACGGCGGCTTCGACGGCCTTGTCGATACCTCGACGCAGCGCGGTCGGGTTGGAACCGGCGGCGATGTTACGCAAACCTTCCTTGAAAATCGCGCGAGCCAAAACCGTCGCGGTCGTCGTACCATCGCCGGCGAGGTCGGAGGTTTTCGACGCCACTTCGTTGACGAGCTTCGCGCCCATGTTTTCAAAGGGGTCTTCCAGTTCCACTTCCTTTGAAACGGACACGCCATCCTTCGTCACGGTCGGGCCGCCGTAGGATTTATTCAAAATAACGTTACGGCCCGTCGGCCCCATCGTCACGGCCACGACATCGGCCAGTTTGTTGACGCCGTCGAGAATTTTTTTCCGGGCATCATCGGAGAATATGAGTTGTTTTGCCATTGTTTGTAGGAGTTAGAAGTTAGGAGTTAGAAGTTAGGAGAGGAGACAAGGGTTTAGGAGAAAGAACATCATTTCAAGCTATTCTAAGTCCTAACTTCTGTCTCCTAACTCCTCTTATTTCACGACCTTAGCTAAAACGTCACTTTCACGCAGAATCTTGATTTCCTGCCCGTCGACTTCGATGTCGCTGCCGGAGTATTTGCCGTAGATGACTTCATCGCCGACGGCGACGCTCATCTCGGCGCGGCTGCCGCTGTCCAGCGTTTTGCCGGGGCCGATGGCGATCACGGTGCCGCGCTGCGGTTTTTCCTTCGCGGTGTCGGGCAGAAACAGGCCACCGGCGGTTTTCTCTTCCGCCTCGACGGGCTGGACGACGATACGATCTTCAAGCGGTTTCAGGTTGATTTTTTTGGACATTTTTTAAGTTCCTTATTTCTGTATTGGTTAAAAGTTTGTTGTATAAAAAATTTCGCAACTATTTCCCTCTCCCTTTGGGAGAGGGGAATGCCAAAATCATACTTCATTTACGGGCACAGCATCCGGGGACACAGCCCCCGGCTCGTAGTAAAAATTTGTACACTTATACATCGTACACTGACTAAAATCCGCCCATTCCGCCCATCATGCCGGGGTCCATTCCGCCCATGCCTCCCATTCCGCCGCCACCCGGTGGCATCGGAGCTTCCGGTTTCGGAATGTCAGTCAGCGTGCAGGATGTGGTCAGCAGCAGGCCGGCCACGCTCGCGGCGTTCGTCAGGGCGGTCTTCACGACCTTGGCCGGGTCAATGATTCCAGCTTCCATCATGTCGCCGTACACGTTTTTGTCGGCGTCATAACCGTCGTTTTTGCCCTTCATCTGACGAATCCGGTTCACGACCACGGCCCCGTCGATGCCGGCGTTTTCCGCGATACCTCGCACCGGAGCGTCGAGCACCTTTTTGATGATCGCCACGCCGAAAGTTTCGTCGCCGATCGCTTCGACTTTTTCGAGTGCCTTTTCGCTACGAATCAAGGCCACCCCGCCGCCGGGCACGATGCCTTCTTCGAGAGCCGCCTTCGTGGCCGCGCGAGCGTCTTCAAACAGATACTTTTTCTCTTTCAACTCGGTTTCCGTGGCGGCACCGACGTTGATCTGGGCCACGCCGCCGGCCAGTTTCGCCAGCCGCTCTTCGAGCTTTTCGCGATCGTAATTGCTGGTCGTGGTCTCGATTTCCCGCTTGATCTGGGCTACCCGGCCTTCGATGTCGGCTTTTTTGCCGGCCCCGCCGACCATCGTCGTGTTTTCCGACGTGATCGTCACCTTTTTGCAGCGGCCCAGATCGGTCATCTTCACGGCCTCAAGCTGCACGCCAAGGTCTTTGTAGATGGCCGTCGCAGCGGTCAAAATCGCAATGTCGCCCATCATGGCCTTGCGGCGGTCGCCGTAACCGGGAGCTTTCACGGCACAAACCTTGAGCATTCCCCGCAGTTTGTTGACCACGAGCGTGGCCAGGGCTTCGCCGTCGATGTCCTCGGCGATAATCAGCAGCGGCTTGCTCTGCTTGGAAACGGCTTCGAGCAACGGAATCAGGGCTTTAGCGTTCGAGATTTTGTCCTCGTGAATCAACACGAGGCAATCTTCGAGTTCGACCACCTGATCGTCGGCGTTGGTCACGAAATGGGGCGAAAGATAACCACGGTCGAACTGCATACCCTCGACGACCTCGACGTAAGTCTCAGCCTGCTTGCCCTCTTCAACGGTGATAACGCCGTCTTTGCCGACCTTGACAAAGGCTTCGGCCAGGATTTTGCCGATGGCCGGGTCATTATTTCCGGCGATGGCGGCAATTTGCTCGATTTCCTTCTTATTCTTTTCGCTGACCGGCACGGCAATTTTGGCAACCGCTTCGCAAACGGCGGCGGCACCTTTGGTGATTCCTCGGCTCAATGCCATCGGATCAGCTCCGGCGGCCACCATTTTGAGACCTTCGAGGTAAATCGCCTCGGCCAAAACGGTCGCGGTCGTAGTTCCGTCACCGGCGACTTCGTTGGTTTTTGAGGCGGCTTCCTTGACAAGCTGGGCACCCATGTTTTCTTCGGGATCGGACAACGATATGTCCTCGGCCACGGTCACGCCGTCTTTGGTGATTTTCGGTGCGCCCCAACCTTTGTCGAGGACGGCATTGCGGCCACGCGGCCCCAGAGTGCTTTTGACGGCGCGGGCCAATTTGGAAACGCCGGCGGCTAACGGTTGCCGGGCGGCGTCATCGAACGACATTTTTTTCGACACGTTTTTTTGAGTAGTTAGGGGTTAGTAGTCGGGGGTTAGCAAATAGAAACTAGCCCCTCCTTCTGGCAGTAAAACAATTTCACGCGAATACATGCAATTGACGTGCCAAAGAGAGCCAAGAATGGATGATCAACCGTCGGGGACACAAGCGGATTCCCATGTCTATTCCAAATCAACGCTTGTGGTCAATCGTCAAAGTGCCGTTTGCAATGATTGCGCCCTGTCATTTTGGCAGGAAGACGGGCTGCCACGCCAACACAACGGCTAACCGTGTTCATGTTATCCGTTGGAAAACATCGACAATCCCTTTCATAGACGCTTCGCTCGCTTCAAATTGTGGTCGAAAGCCAAGCCCGATGAGCGTCTGCGAGGTAATCGGACTGATGCTGACCAAACGGGTTTTCGCAAGTTCCTTGCCGAATTGCCGAACCAAGGAACACGCTATGGCTGAACTGGTCACAGTCGTAAAATCGATCCGGCTATCGTGCATCGCCTCCACAATTTCCGGTCTCGGCTCTTCGACATCGACACTTCGGTAGACGGCCACTTCCGTGACGGTCCCGCCTGCCGCCTCCAAGCATTTTCGGAGGACATTGCGCCCGCGACTGGCACGTAGAACAAGAAAACGTTTGCCATGCCGCGCCTCGTCAAGAAGTTGTTCCGCCAGCGCATCGGCTGTAAAAACACTCGGCAGCAAATCCGCCTGCCAGCCGCTCCGCCGCTTGAGGCAGTTGGCGGTCTCCTTTCCTGCAACGGCAATTTTTACAGGAACGAGCGGGGGTTCCTCCCACACTTGGGTCATGCGGTCAAAAAAGAAATTCACGCTGTTCGCGCTGAAAAAAACGAGCCAGTCAAAACTCTTGCGAGCATCCGAGCCGGCCAGTCGGCGAATGACGGCGTCGACGGCCCCCCAGTTTTCCGGCGGCAAAATTTCTATCGCCGGCTGGTGCCACACGTCAAAACCGAGCCGCTCCAACTCTGTTTTGAGCGGTTCGGCTTGGTTCGCGGGACGTGTCACGAAAACGCTGGGCATGGAATACGTGTGGCTAGTGGATTTGTCGCATAATCGTTATTCCCGTAGACATGGCCTTCATTCCCGCGAAGGGGGAAGTCGTGCGTTTTTCCTGTCTCGTCGGTTTGAAATGATGCAACGAGCCAATTATACAGCGCACTCGTGACGTTTCCTGCCCGGATTCCACAAAAAGAAAAAATTTTTCAAAAAAACCGTTTTTCCTGTTCCCTTTTGTTCGATGATCGATTAGAATACGGTCTGGCGTGATTGGCACAAATTGTTGCCAAGCTCGCAAGATGCTCTACATCCATACTTTATCATTCGCAATTGTTTCCCGTTTTACCCTCTTATCTAAGGAGAATGACAATGAAAACCAGAAAGTTCCGTGGGTTCACCTTGGTTGAACTCCTCGTGGTGATTGCGATCATCGGCGTGTTGATCGCGTTACTGCTGCCCGCCGTTCAGGCGGCCCGTGAAGCTGCCCGCCGTATGCAGTGTACCAACAAGCTGAAACAGATCGGCTTGGCGACGCACAACTACCATGACACCAACGTCAACGCCATCCCCGCCGGTGGTTACATGTACGCCTCCCGCGAAAACGACAACGCAATCCAGTACAGGCGAGTGTCCGGTTTCGTGGCCATGTTGCCCTCGCTAGAACAGAACGCATTGTTCCAAGCCATCGTCAGTGGCCAGTACAATGCCGAGATGAACGCGGATGCTCCGACCGGAAACGATTATACGGGCGTTGCAACCAACACCTATTTCACCACCACGCTTGACCCGTGGCTCTGCCCCTCGGACGGCGGTGGAAGGTCGAAAGGTGCGGGCGATCAGTCGCGTAACAACTACCGCATGTGCTACGGCGATTACCCGGTGCATTCCGCTAACTTGCAGGCGGGCACCGGCACTCCTGCTATAAAGCAGGTGGGGCTCGGTGCCACCGACGCCAACGTCTGCAACGCCAACCGAGGTGCTTTCGGCATGGGCCAGTGGAATGGTTTTCATAGCATGACCGATGGAACTTCCAACACGCTGCTTGCCAGCGAACGCTGCATCGCCACCAATGCCCAGCAGACCCGCCAAGGGTATGCGATTGGTTCAACTGGAACTCCTGCCGTTGATTTTGATCCTTTGACAGCCCCCATCGTTTCCTCCTCAACAGCCGTCCGCGCGGTGATTACCCAGTGTATGCAGCTCAAAGGTACGGGCGCAAACCTCAAAGCGGGCGTCACGACCACGAGCTGGTCTGGTCGCCGTTGGTCAGATGGTGCGGCCGTTTACACAGGCTTTATGACCTTGCTTCCACCGAACGCTCCGTCCTGCGTTCAGGGCGCGAACAATGACTCCAGAGCACAGTGCACGGGAACGACTTACAGTGCCGCGACCCATGGCGATATTTTGCCTGCCGTCATTACGGCTTCCAGCAACCACCCCGGTGGGGCGAATGCCTGCATGGGTGACGGGGCCGTGCGGTTCTTCTCGGAAACCGTTGACTACACCGGCAATAACGGTAATACAGGTGGCGGTACGTTTGAGTCGTTTATGACTTCCGGCAAGTCGCTCCACGGCGTATGGGGTGCTCTCGGCTCCCGCAACGGCGGCGACCCTGCCACGCTGTAATTGTAGGAACATTGTTGATCTACCTTTGTTGATGTAAATCGCGATCGGTTTGTTCGCCCCGTCGCTTGCGGCGGGGCTTTTTTGTGCGCGGCGTGTGGTAGTCATTTCGCTTTCACTACCGGCAGTTCATCAAATCGCAACGTATAATTCGGGCTGCAAAGTTCGGATGCGCTGCGCCATTTTTGTTCGATGCCTTGCGAGCCGAAAAACAGCGTGCCCTTGCCGAATGTGCGATTGATCTCGTCTACGGAATTCATCATCTTTTCGTTGCGCTCGCGCTCCTCCGGTTTTTGATCGTCCATGTCGAACAGCATCCCTTGCGACTTCACGGCCTTGGCGTTTTGCAGGTCGAGCAGCGTGACCGACGCTTTTTTGTACAGCGGGCCTTCACGATATATTTCACGCAACAAAGTCAAGGTGGCATGGATGACCTCCGGCGAATTTGCGGTCGGGACATTGAATCCGCGCGTTTTCCCGTCGGAAATGTACGAATTGTCCGTCCTGTGCCAACTCGTGTTCAAGTGGATGTAAATGGCCGAGGCCATCGTGCCTTCCGATCTTGCTTTTTCGCAGGCTTTCGCCGCAAAGGTCGCAACGGCCTCGGAAATCACGCAAAAATTATTCGTCGCCTCCGCAAACGAACGCGACACCTGAATGCTTTTTCTCGGAACAGGCACGGTCGTCAGATCGTGGCATCGCTCGCCGCGAAGTTCGCGCACAAGTTGTTCCTGCACGACGCTAAAATGTTTTCGCGCGTAAAGCGGATCAACCGCCGCCAAATCGCCCGCCGTGCGTATGCCTATTTTGTACATTTTCGGGGCAAGACGGCGACCAATGCCCCAGACATCCCTGATTTCAAGGCGTGCAAGAGCGTTTTCTCGTTCCTCTGGATCGACGAGCACGCAAATTCCGTTACGCCTTTTGGCCAGATCGTTCGCCACTTTCGCAAGCGTCATGGTCGGCCCGACGCCCAGCGACACGGGAATGCCCGTGTTTTTCGTAACCGTCGATCTTATGTCGTGCAAAAACGAATCGAGCGCGTTTCCCGCAACGCTGATGCTCGACAAATCGAGAAACGCCTCGTCGATGGAGTAGACGCAGACGCCGGGTGTCCAGTGCCGCAACGTTCGCATGACACGATTGCTCATGTCGCTGTAGAGCCTGTAATTCGAGGAGAAAACGACGATTCGGCCACGCTCGGCGAGGTGCTTGATTTTGAAAAACGGCTCGCCCATCGGAACCAGCGACTTCGCTTCGGGACTTCGCGCGACGACAACGCCGTCGTTGTTCGAGAGTACGACCACGGCCTTGTTTTTCAAGTCCGGCCTAAAAAGTTTTTCGCAGGACGCGAAAAAACTGTTACAATCGAGCAGGGCGAAAAGATGTTTGGGCGGGAAAGACATCCGCGTTTTTATTATTTTGTGCGTTTGTGACGAAGTAAGGACAAGCTCGGCAACGACGAGCGTTGCTTCGGACGCGAAGCGGATAAAACGTCCCGAAAGAGACTTATCGAAACGATTTATAAGTTCCGGTCACGACGCCCCATATTTCGAGAGCCATGCCTTCACGGAGCGTGATTTTGCGGTACTTCGGATTTTCCGGGACAAGTTCGACGGCGGAATGATTGCTGCGAAAACGCTTGACCGTGAACTCGCCATCCAATATCGCAACGACAATATCGCCGGATTTCGCCTCAATGCTGCGGTCGACGACGAGCAGATCGCCGTCGAAAATGCCCGCCCCGACCATCGAATCGCCGGCCACTCGCATGAAAAACGTCGCTTCCGGGCGGCGGACGATGTGCGTTACAATATCAAAGGTCTCGCAGGATTCGTCGGCGGGCGACGGGAAACCGGCAGGAACGACGGAATCGCCGAGCGGGATTTCATGCGGTTTTTCTGGAATTTCCGCACGAGAAACGGCGAGGATGTGGATGTCGTTGGGGACTGGCATGGGTTTGGCGTAGCGTGTGGAGGGGGACGGCCACGTCCATTTTACACCGGATGAAGTTTTGGGCGAGTGGCATGGCCCCTGCGATGCGTTTACGGCCCGCCGTCTGCGAGTTTCTCGGCATGAACCAGCCGTTTGGCGGTTTGGCGGGGATCGGCGTGGCACTTTTCCCGCACCTCACACAATGTTCGCTCGCCTCGGCGAAGAAGATTCGTCAAAGACATCGTGATATTCGTCAGAATCGTCCACGTTTTACCCGATTTCTCCTCCAAAACGTGTTTGTCTTCCTCATATTCGCGGTACTTCGTCCAATGCAAACAATTTTCCACTTCCCAGTGGCGAGAAATATAATTAATCCTGAAATTCAGAAGCTGAAACAGCATCAGGATCAAGACTCGAAATAAAGTATCGAGTTTCATAAGACAGAAGCTCACCGCGACGACGAATTTCCGTATCAAGACGGAGCACGGCCCGGCAACCGGGGATGCCCAGTTGTTCTCGTACAAATTCTGCGGCCCACTTTTTCACCCACAAAGACCGCTTTATGACGCAGCCCTTTTTTAGTAACACTTGTGTTGCTCGGCGGTTCATTGACCGCATTGTTGAACACTCGTTTCATTTGATCGTGTGTGTTGTCATGGTTGTCTTTTATTTGTGCCAAATAATCCCGGTGATATCCTTGAATCGCTTCGAGCAGTGGTCGTTGAGCAGGGATCGCGTCGCCGGTCAATAATTTCAGGCTTGGATACATTGCGAAAAGCTCGCCGAGATGTTGTTTCAAAAACACGAGTTCATTCGTTTTGTCGCCATGAATCGACTAACTGGCGAGATGGATTTTGAGATTTTGTGCGAAAACATTGAGCATGAGAATCGGATCGCCGCTCTCGTCTTTCATTTGCTTGGCGACCTTTCCGTCGACGGCGGCGACGAGGGGGTCGGCAGGGAGAATGGCGTTGAGAAACTCGGCGAAAGCGTTCTGGAGATCGGCAAGGGAAAGTTGTTGAAGAATCCGGGAAAAGGTCGTGTCGCTGGGAACGCGATACGTTCCTTTTCTGGATCGAAACCGAAGAAATTGTTGGAGTTGCATCACATGAATCTTGGCCCAACGTTCGATTTCGGCGAGCATGAAACGGTGGGCGAGGAGACCAAGAAAGAGGAGGGAGAGAACGGTACGAAAGGGGTGGGATTGGCCTTGTTTGGAGCGCGGATCATGGATTGAATTGAGGCAATGAGTGAAAATTTCGAGGGAATTGGGAGTAGACATTGGAAACCTCCTTGTGTGAAAACGAGACGCAAACTGTTCGCATCTCGTTCTTCTACGCAAGAAATCGCCGCTCGGATGAAAAATTTCCGTGAAACTTGAAGGCGGCGTGACCAGTGCCAGGCCGGGATTCTGCACTCCCGTGCCAGCCAGAAAAATCTTTCCTGAATTTGCCCGGAGTGGCCTTCAATCGCAAGAATGCTGCAACATATTGCGGTCAATTGAGTTATAAACGTCATGCGGCACGTTGTCCGACTCGTGTCAAGCAAAATTTCTCTCGCCGTAGCAAAAAAAATCCGGCGTGGCGATTGTGTTTTGATTGCGGATATGCGAGAATTACAGAGGATGGTTTGATGTCATGGGCGTATCCGTGACCAGTGTTTTGGCTCCAGAAAGTGTTGTTCGGTCTTCCCTTTTCCCTTTGGGAAAGGGGGGATGCGTCGCCCAAAAGGCCGGTCCCCATCCTAACCCGTCAGCCACGGTGCTCCCGGAGGGGGGGAGGGGAATTTTCACGGTTAGTGGCAACGCTGATGAAAGAAGCCCGCTAATCCCTAACCGCTAACCCCTTGACCCCTATCGAAGCGACAGGCCGCGACAGGCCACGAACATGGAATGAGTGAACTCAGTGAGGCCAATGGAGTCGCCGAATCAACGTCCGAGTCGCGGTTTCGACAGGCGATGACGAAGCACCGTGCCGGAGATTCTTCCGGGGCTGAAAGCGATTATCGCGCGATTATTTCCGCAACACCTGACTATGCAAGGGCTTGGCACTTTCTTGCCGTCTTGCTTCATGAGCAGGCTCGTGACACCGAAGCGGGTTCATGTTTCGAGCGGGCGATTGCGATTTGTCCCACCAACGCCGTCTATTTCAACAATTTCGGTGTTTTTCTGAAAGACACCGGCCAGACCGAGTCTGCCCTCAAGGCCTTTCTCAAAGCGGTTGAACTGAATCCTGATTATGCGGACGCCCATTCCAATCTCGGCTGCATCGCCTTGATGCGCAACGAGTTACCGAAGGCCGAGCATCATCTCGGCAGGGCATTGACGCTCTCCCCCGGCCATACCGATGCCGCCGTCCATCTGCGCAGCCTGCGTTTCCGCCAAGGCCATTACTTCTATGCGCAAAACGATTTTCATCGTTCCAACGCCGCTTTTTGCGAGGCGGCGTCTTTGCCGGGCGGGCGTGAGCTTTGGCGTTGGAAATCGCTCGGATTCTGTCCCACAGTTTTCGCCGATTTCGATTCCGCGGATCACTATTGGCGTCAATTGAATAAGGGGCTTGATCTTGCGCTTCAGAGCCGGATCCCCATGGACTGGCGTAATCTTCCGACGGACGGCTTCACGCCCTCGTTCAATCTGCCGCATCTTGACCGCTGTTGCCGCGAAGTCAAGGAGAAATTCTCGAAACTGTTCGAAAAAGCGTTTCCTCCGAATCGCTGCCACGACCCGGCTCGGCGCAAGCAGGCCGGTCGGGTACGGGTGGGCTTCGTCGTGACGACAGGCCATCACCGCGGTTTTTTGCGAGTCTACCGGCAGGTTCTGGAAAGTCTCGATCCGAAACGTTTTGACGTTCTTTTCATTTGTCCGGCGGGTATTGTGGAGTCCTGTCGTCAATCCATTCGCAGCGAGCATTTGACGTGGATAGGCCTTCCGAGCCGTTTTGACAGAGCCGTCGAGGCTCTGCGGGAAACGCGCTGCGACATTTTGTATCACTGGAAAGTCGGCGGCGGAACGCTTGATTATTTTCTGGCCTTGTCCAAATCCGCGCCGATTCAATGTACATCTTACGGAACGCACGGCACGAGCGGAGCGTTTTCGATGGACTACTATCTTTCCTCCGTCATTCTTGAAACACAAAATTCGTCGGAACATTATACGGAAAAGCTGGTACTTTTGGACTCCTATGCAACGGCGCACCGCAACGGCGAATCAGGCGTGCCGCCCGAAGAAAAAGCGAAGTCGGTTCGAGAACACTTCGGCTTGCCGGCATCGGGCGCGCTCTATTTCTGCCCGCACAGGCTGCCGAAATATCATCCGAAAGTGGATGAATACTTTCGCGCGATTTTGGAAAAAGATTCGACGGGCCATCTCTTGATTCTTGCCGGCTCCAATCGTAAACTGGCGGAGCAGATGACGGAACGCATGAAGAAGACGTTTTCACCCGATTCATTCCGGCGTCTGATCGTCCGTCCGTCTCTTCCGTACGAAAAGTATCGCCGACTTCTCCCGGCGGTGAGTTGCGTGTTGGACTCGCCGATTTACGTGGGTGATTTGACGACGCACGATGCCTTTGAACGAGGCGTGCCCGTGGTGACGCAGATGGGCGAGCTGCTCGTGCAGCGTTACACGGGCGGACTTTACCGCGCGATGGACATGGATTTCATGGTCACGGCGGATGTGGCAAGTTACGCGGCGGTCGCGGTGCGGCTGGGCACGGAGCCGGACTTCCGGGAAGAGGTACGCCGCCTGATTTTGGAGCGCAACGG
>QMCD01001979.1_pt1 | contig 11851 bp, 10 predicted proteins | sample 1821841 | NCBI WGS metagenome assembly QMCD01 (sample SAMN01991225, study PRJNA193472) | Termite gut metagenome, whole genome shotgun sequencing project. | isolation source: worker | host: Macrotermes natalensis | reverse complement strand
GGCGACGGTCGGGAAATCGCCGTCGACTTTCGCCTGCGCCGCCACGCTCGTCACGTTGGTGAATCCGTAGCGCGCCAGCGAGGCGGGCACGAGCTTCACCCCGGCGCCGTGCAAGGGGGTGTAGACGATGCGCAGGTCGTGGAACTGCTTCACCGCTTCGGGCGAGAGGCTCAGCGAGTGGACTTTGTCCAAGTAGATTCGGTCGAACTCCTCGCCCAAGGGGGTGATGAGGCTCTTGTCGCCGCCGCGCTTGATCTGGTCGATCGAGGTGATCCTGCCTACCTCGGCGATGATGTTCTTGTCGTGCGGCGCGGTCACCTGCGAGCCGTCGTTCCAGTAGGCTTTGTAGCCGTTGTACTCCTTGGGGTTGTGCGATGCGGTGACCATCACGCCGCTCTGGCAACCCAGCTCGCGGATGGCGAAGCTCAGCTCGGGTGTCGGGCGCAGCGCGTCGAAGAGGAAGACCCGAAAGCCGTTCGCGGCGAAAATGTCGGCCACACTTTCGGCGAAGAGGCGCGAGTTGTTGCGCGAGTCGTGCGAGATCGCCACGCGGATCTGCTCGCCGGGGAAGTTGAGCGAGAGGTAGTTGGCCAGCCCCTGGGTGGCCATGCCGACCGTGTAGATGTTCATGCGGTTGGTGCCCACGCCCATCTTACCGCGCAGGCCGCCGGTGCCGAATTCCAGGTCGCGGTAAAAGCTCTCGCCGAGCTCCGCCGGGTCGTTCTCCATCAAAAAGCGTACCCGCTCTTTGGTCTGCTCATCGTAAGGGCCATCAAGCCACGATTGGGCTTTTTTTGCTACGGAAGTGTCCATATCGGCTATAGATTTTATTTATAGAAATTACTCAGGCGACTCATAAAAAACTGATAACAAATATACGCTTTTTTTTCATAAATCCACTGAATCAGGGGGTTAAAAAAAACGCCCGAATAGCTATAATAATTAAATATAAACAAACAAGAGTGGGGGGCATTTTTATTGAAAATATTATTGCGATTTTTGTATCACCGATTCACACAATCACTCTTAAATGCTCCCTAACCCCCAGAACCACAGCGACTTGTGGCAGACTTGCCTGTCCCGACTCCGCGAGAAGACCTCGCCGGAGGAGTTCGACAGGTGGTTCGGTCCGATCGTGCCGCTGGACTTCGACGGGACGGTGCTCCGCCTGCGTGTGCCGAACGAGAGTTACGTGAATCAGATCGAAAAAAATTACATCCCCGTCCTGCGTCCGATCATCCATCAGCTCTTCGGATTGCGCACCCGTCTGCGTTACGCGATCCCGCGTGCGGAGGGGCAGCCCACGCCGCTGAGCGAGGCCGCCGACACGACGCCCATCTCGAAATTCGTCACGCAGACCGACACGGCAAATATAAAGAATCCGTTCGTCATTCCGGGGATCAAAAAGATCATCATCGATCCGCAGCTCAACCCGTCGCTGACGCTCGAATCGTTCGTCGAAGGGGAGTGCAACCGCCTGGCGCGTTCGGCCGGTCTGGCCGTGGCCGTGAGCCCGGGGAAGACCGCCTTCAACCCCTTATATATATACGGTTCGTCGGGCCTCGGAAAGACCCACATCGCCCAGGCGATCGGCCTCGAGGCGCGCGAGCGGCATCCGGGGTTGCAGGTGCTCTACGTCTCGATGAACAAATTCCAGGCGCAGTTCCAGAAGGCGGCCATCGCGGGCGAGCTGAACGACTTCATCCACTTCTACCAGATGATCGACCTGCTGATCATCGACGACATCCAGGAGCTGGCCGGAAAGACCAAGGAGAAGACCCAGAACGCCTTTTTCAACATCTTCAACCACCTGCACCTTTCCGGGAAGCAACTGATCTTAACCTCCGACAAGCCCCCCGTGGAGCTCAAGGATATCGAGGAGCGCCTGCTCACGCGTTTCAAATGGGGATTGTCCGCCGAGCTCACTCCGCCCGATTACGCCACGCGCGTGAAGATCATCCGGGTGAAAGCCGCGCGGCTGGGCATCGAGCTGCCGGAAGAGGTGGTGACCTACCTGGCCGAGAACATCACGGCCAACATCCGCGAGATCGAAGGCGCGCTCTCGTCGCTGGTGGCCAACGCGACGTTCCTCGGCAAGAAGCTCACCACGTCGCTCGCCAAGGAGATACTGAAGGTCTACATCCGTTTCCACTCGCGCGAGATCACGCTCGACCAGATCCAGAAAGTGGTCTGCGAGAGTCTCAACATGGAGCTCGAGACCTTCCACTCGCCCAAGCGCACGCGCGAGATCGCCCAGGCGCGCCAGATCGCGATGTACCTCGCCAAGCAGCACACCAAAGCGCCCCTGACGGCCATCGGGCAGGCGATCGGCGGCAAGAACCACGCCACGGTGCTGCATGCCTGCAAGGCGATCGCCAACCTCATGGAGACCGACAAGCAACTCAAGCACCAAATCGAACACATTGAGAAAAAAGTCTTAGGACGCTAATACCCGCAGCTATGGCAAGCAGACGTTCCATCAAGAAAGACATCGACTATCTGGTGCAGGAGATCATCGGCGACAGCTATCTCACGCTCCACTTCCATCCCGGCAAGAAGTCGGAGGTGCTGGCGTTGATCGGCAAGGCGGTCGATGCGCGCAACGACTTCATTCAGCGTGCCAACAACCCCGCCGAGAAGAAGAATCGCCGCTTGGTGCGCAAGCACTACGCCCAGCTGCGTCGGGAGTTGATGGAGCAGGTCGACGGGCTCTTCTCCGAACTGAGCGCCATCGCCAAAAAATAGCGACTGCTTTTTGCGCCCCGGCAGGTTACTACCCGGCTGCGGGCGTTCGGCTCGGCGACGGAGCCTTCACCTACGTCGGTACGCACGGTCAACTCTGGTCATCTGCCACTGCCGGTATTGCTGCGCGTAACCTCGACGCCATATCGACTAAGGTGGACCCACAGAGCGTCGACGATTATCGCCTCTATGGGTTGGGCGTCCGTTGTCTCCAAGTATTTACCTCGCAATTTTTGAGGGAGAACGGAACACGGAACACGGAGAACGCTTTCTGTCATCATTTATTTTAGTGTCGCGTTCTCCGTGTTCCGTTCTCCGTTCTCCCATTTTTTAGTGACTGCTTTTCGCGTCCCGGCAGGCTACTATCCGACTGCCGGTCGTCGCATCGCTGATGGTGGAGTCATGGATATAGTCGGTACGACGGGTAATTGGGCCTATTCGTCGGCCTTCGACATCTATATGGCGGCCTTCAATCCCTCTGACGGCGCCGTTGTCCCCGCTACCATCGCGGGTTTTCGTGGGATCGCCAGGTCCGTCCGTTGTCTCCAAGCATTTCACGCTCGCTCCCCCTCTTTTTCTATCACTGCAACGTGACGATCGACCCGCACGATGCGTTTGGCGAGGCTTTCAACGGCCGCCCGATCATGCGACACCATCACGACGGCCATCCGCTCGTTGGCCTGCCGCAGGATCGTATAGAGCTGCGTTTCGAACTGAGTATCAACGAAATTCGCCGGCTCGTCGAGGATGAGTAGCTTCGGCTCGCCGATCATCGCCCGGCAGAGTAGGGCGCGCTGCAGCTCTCCGCCCGAGATTTGCCCCACCGCTTTTTTCGCCACATTGTCGATGCCGCATTGGCGCATCAACGCGGTGGCGCGCCTTTTATCGGCCGCCGTGTAGCGCTCGGTAAGCCGTTTTTCGGATTGCAACCCCGAGAGTACCAGTTCGCCTGCCGAGATGGGGAAGGCTGCGTCGAAGCGCTCCTGCTGGGGCAGGTAGCCGATAGCAGGGCGGCCGTTTTTCAGCAGTTGTTCACTGTAACTAATTCGTCCTGAATAAGTTACAAGCCCGAGAATCGCCTTCACGAGCGTCGTTTTGCCGCCGCCGTTCGGGCCGACCACCCCCAGAAAATCACGCTCGTAGATAGATAGGTCGACGCTGCAAAGTGCCGGCGTGCCGTCGTAGCTCACGCAGAGCCCGCGAATATCTATTAACTCATTCATTCAGAGCAGATTAGCTCCATCAAGAAGCAGATGTTTTCGCCGACATCTTCGGCCAACGGGTCGATCTCGACGCACCGCCCGCCGATCTCTCTCGCGAGCGTCTCGACGGTCGCTTTGCTGAACTCCCTCTGATAGAGCACGTTAGCGATCCCTTGCGACTGGGCGACGATTTGCCGCAGGTGGTCGGCCGAGGGCTCTTTGCCGTCGTGCTCGAGGGCGATTTGGCGCAGGCCGTAGTCGCGTGCCAGGTAGGAGAGGGCTGGGTGGTAGATAATGAAACTATTTGATTCTGAGGAATTTGCGAGTTTTTTCATCGCCATGTCGAGCGAATCCATCTGCCGCTCGAAGCGGCGCAGGTTGTCGCCGTATTTTGTCGAATCGGGGTGGAGTAGGGCGATGCGTGCGTGAAACGTGTGCGCCATCGTTCGCAGGTTGCGCGGGCTGAGCCAGATGTGGGGGTCGGCGCCGTGAGGGCGGCCCGCGTGGCTATGGCCACCGATCAGCTCGAGCGTTGCGGAGAGGTCAACGATCTTATTTTCAGGAAGTTGCGAAGTGAGGCGCTGCTCGAAATCCATCAGTCCCGTGGTCAGAACCAACCGGGCATCGGCCAGCTCGATCGCCTGCGACGGGGCAATTTCGTAGGTTTCGGGCGAGCTGCCGGGCGGCACGAGCACGTCGATCGTGAAGTCGTCGCCGACGATGACCGTGGCGACGTATTTGAGAGGTAAGATACTGACAATCAGTTGCTTGTCAGCAGATTTGCCACGTTGTACCGCGCCGCCACAACTTTGTAATAGCAGGAGTGCAGCGGCGATGGCGAGCAAGAGGGATCGGTTGCGCATCATTGCACAAAGATATGATTTCTCACCTATATACTGCTTTCAAGATTATTAAATTAAACATAATGTATATTATAATTCGATCATTCAATTTGCATAAGTCTCGAACGATCCGTCGCCGTAGCAGATAATGATGCGCTCAATTCCCTGATTGTCAACGGATTTGCGAGATTCCAATTGAGGAATGGCGCTCTTTCGGGAATTGGACTTCGCCCGGGCAAACGCGATGGCTTCTTCCATAAAACCTGCCTCCCGGGGCGTGATCGGCGGGAAATCCTCCTCGATTTCCTCGTGCGAGGCGCCGAACAGATCGCGCGCCGCCCGTTCGCCCGGCGACGGATCGAATGCGGGCGCATTGTCGTGAGCGTAATCGCCGGCGGGAGGCACTGCGAATGCATCCATGCGATTCTCGGCGGGGTTTGCTGCGGGAGTCGGAGGTGTCGTAGCATCGGGCATGGTGGCGCTGGCGGTGGGGCGGTAGATCGGGCCGGTGCCGAGCAGGAGCCAGTCGGGGTTCAGGCGCGGAAAGCGTTGCAGCATCTTGGTCAAAAAGTCGAAGCTCGGCTTGTTGCGCCCGGCCAACAGGTGCGAGATGCTCGAGGGTGGCACGCCCAGAATGTCCGCGAAGCGCGCCGGCGCAAGCCCCTCGTTTTTCATGAATTTTGCCAAACGATCTTTCATTCTCTGAGTTTTTACAAATTTAAATAATTACTTACACATACACAAGCAGGAAGTTACAAATGTTGACAAAACACCACAAAAACCCACTGGTTACATTTGTAAAATCCAAGGCGTTCTATAAACAGCGAAAATCACCCGATATATATTACATCAAGTATTAGAGTAGATAAATCTTATAAATAGCTGATAATAAATCAAGTAAAAATAAAAATACCTGTATAAACAATGCGGTTAATCGGTTATTACGAATATCCTCATAAAATTAGATCAACCAATTATTTATATAAATTATATAACTTACTGATTATCAATAAGTACATGTAAATTATTCAAAGTTTTGAACAAGTCGATTTTTGAGAGAATTCAATAATCATCTAAATGTAAAATCACAAATGTAAAAAGCCTCATTTCGAAGCCATTCAGGCGCTGTGGATTACAAATGTAATCAATCACAAGCATTTACAAATGTTAATTTTATGGATGTGAAATAATTAGTCGGATTGAAGGGGCTCGTGGGGGTAAAATCGGGATAGGCTCTCCCCCTCTGATGGCAATTAAATCAGATGGCGAAATGGGCGTATAATTATGTTAAATTACGTAATCGCTTGATTTTGATGGATTTATAGATTAAAAACCCCCACTCCATTGTTGAAGCGGGGGCGGATAATGGGAGATAAAAGGATAGCCCACGGCCGGATGTGGCCTGTCGGGGTGGGAAAAACGGTCGTTTTTTAATTAAAAGGCAGCAGAAATGCGCGAGTAAATGCTTGGAGACAACGAACGGCGTAGGCCATACCGTGCTGAATGGCCGCATCTTCGGTTGGGTCCGGAGTCCCGGTGACTTGCACGACACCCACGGCGAACGGGCGAACGGGCGAACTGATCCGGCGTACCAGACGACACCGGCATTGCCGAAACTCACAAAGGTGCCGATCATGGCACGGCGCGCCATCGTGAGCGGGTAGTAACCTGCCGGGGCGTTGCGAGCAGTCGCTTTATGATTAAAAACGGGAGTGAGGAGGCCTCTACCCTTCCCTATAATGCCAATTTGCGCCGGATCGCCTCGAATTGCTCGGACGTCAACCGGAGTTTTTCGCGGCGGAAATCGACGTCCTGTTCGCTTCGGATCGGCAGCAGGTGGATGTGGGCGTGGGGCACTTCGAGGCCCAGCACGACCGCCGCAACCCGCTTGCAATCAATCTCTTGCCTGATTTTCGCCGCCACTTTTTTGGCGAAGAGCATCAGGCCGGCCAGCTCCTGGTCGTCGAGGTCGAAAATGTAATCCTCCTCGCGCTTCGGAATGACGAGCGTGTGGCCTTCGACGAGCGGGTTGATGTCCAAAAAGGCGAAATAACGCTCGTCTTCGGCGATCTTATAGCTGGGAATCTCGCCTGCGGCGATCTTGGAGAAAATAGTGGCCATATCAGGATTCCTCGAATTTGGGTTTGAGAATTTCGGAGTAGATCACCGCCTGGCGCAGGTCGAACTCCTCCAACAGGTTGTTTTCGTCACGAGGCTCCGAAACGGCAGGCTCCGGTGCGGTGATTTTGGGCTTCGCACGGCCGCCTTCGGTGTAGGTTCCTTCTTGGAATTTCCTGGATTTCAGTGATTTACCTTCGGCATACGCGATTTCCGGCGTGGGCTGCGAAACGGGTGATTCCATGGACGAAAAATCGGTCTCTTCCCCACCCCAGGTCGCCTCGTCGAGCCCGTCCCATGGCGATGCAGGGGCATCCGCAGGCTTCTCTGCAGCACGCCGGGCGGCTTCGTCCTTGCGCTTTTTGTTCGACACGGCGGTGATGACCGCGGCGAGCGCGGCGATCAGGTAAATGATGGTTTTAAAGTCTTCCATGGTGTAGAAGTCTAATGGCCAAGCAAAAAAAAACCTCCGTAGGCGACTTTTGGCGCTATACTTTCCGCTTCACGCTCTCCATGCCCTTGATAGTAGTCAGGCGCTGGATGATGTCGCCGAGGTCCTGCGCATCGTGGACATAGAGGCTGATCTCTCCCTCGAAAATGCCGTCGTGGCTCTGGACGTGCAGCTCGCGGATGTTGATCTGTAACTCGTTGGTAATCACCTGCGAAACCTCCACCAGGATGCCCATCCGGTCGATCCCGCGCACTTCGAGGATCGCCAGGAACGACTGCGCCTTGTGGCTCGACCATTTGACCGAGGTGATACAGTCGCCATGCTGGGAGGCTAAGCGCGTGAGGACGTCGCAATGGGTCTTGTGGACGACGATCTTGCGGCTTCCGGGCCTCTTGAACCCCACCACGTCGTCGCCCGGGATCGGGTTGCAGCACTCGGCGATCTCGAACTGTGGCGCGTCGGTATCGCTCTGCTTGACGACCATCTCTTTCTTCTTGTCGCCGGTACCGAAGAGCTGCAACGTCCAGAATTTCAGCACTTTGGTGGCGGCATTCTCGCGCAGTATCTTCTCCACCCCGTCCAGCGAGATGATCCCGGCGCCGAGGTTGCTGTAAAATTCGTCCTTCGACGCACATTCGTACGCGGGCAGCAGCTTGCGGAAGACGCGTGCCGAGGGCTGGATGCCGAATTCGCGCATCCGTGCCTCGAAGGTGGCCATGCCGCGGTCGACATTGCCCCGTTTGTCGTGGCGCAGGTAGTTTTTGATCGACTGCTTGGCCTTGGTGGTGACCACGTGGTCGAGCCATTCGGCCTTCGGGCGCGAGGTCTCGGAGGTGATGATCTCGACCTGGTCGCCGCTGCCGAGCGGGGTGAAGATCGACTCGATCTTGTGGTTGATCTTGGCGCCGATCGCCTTGTGGCCCACCTTCGAGTGGATTTCGTAAGCGAAATCGAGCGCGCTCGCCCCGCGCGGCATGGTACGCGCTTCGCCCTTCGGGGTGAAGACGACCACCTCGGCCGTGTAGAGCGACATTTTGAAGTTGTCCAAAAAGTCGACGGCCGTCTCGGTGGGGCCGCTGAGTGCCTCGCGTATCTTTTTGATCCACCGGTCGAATTCGCCCTCGTCCTCGGAGATGGTGGCCCGTTTGTATTTCCAGTGGGCGGCCACGCCCCGTTCGGCGATCTCCTCCATGCGTTGCGAGCGTATCTGCACCTCCACCCAGACCCCATCGGGGCCCATCACGGTGGCATGCAGCGCTTCGTAGCCATTGGCCTTGGGGATGCTCACCCAGTCGCGGATGCGGTCGGGCTTGGGCTTGTAGATGTCGGTGACCAAGGCGTATATCTGCCAGATCTCCGACTTCTCGGGGATGCCTGCCGTGGGTTGGAAGACGATGCGGATGGCGAACAGGTCGTAGACCTCGCTGAAGGGGATCTGCTTGCGCTGCATCTTCATCCAGATCGAATAGACGCTCTTGATGCGCGCCTCGACGCAGAAGTCGATACCGGCCCCGCGCAGCTTTTGGATGATCGGGGCGTTGAATTTCTCGATGAAGCGCGCCCGATCCTCTTCGGAGAGGGCCAATTGGCGGCTGATCTCCTCGTACTGGTCGGGGAAGCGGTACTTCAGGCAGAGGTCCTCGAGCTCGGTCTTGATCGCGTAGAGCCCGAGCCGCAGGGCCAGTGGAGCGAATAGGTAGATCGTCTCGGAGGTGATCTTGATCTGCTTGGCGACGGGCATCGAGCCCAGCGTGCGCATGTTGTGGAGGCGGTCGGCGATCTTGATTAAAATGACCCGCACGTCGTCCGAAAGCGTCAGTAAGACCTTGCGGAAATACTCGGCCTGCTCGCTGCGCCCGGAGGTCTCGGTGTTGAACACCCCGGCCATCTTCGTCAGGCCGTCGACCATTGTGGCGATCTTCTCGCCGAACTGCTCCTGGATCTCTTCGACCGTGTAGGCCGTATCTTCGACCACGTCGTGGAGCAGCGAGGCGACCACCGACTTGACCCCCAGCCCGATCTCGTCGACGACGATGCGCGCCACGGCGATCGGATGGAGGATGTAGGGCTCGCCCGAGCGGCGGCGCACGCCTTTATGGGCCTCCCTGGCTAAGAAGAAGGCCTTGCGGATCAACTCCAGGTCCTGCTCGCTTTTGGCGATCTTCTCACAGCTTCGCAGCAGCTCCTGAAAATGATCTTCGATCAGACGCTCGTCGTTCAATTATTCTTTTTTAAGTGTCGCCCGAACCTTCGCTTCGATCTCTTCCATGAGCTCCGGATCGGCCTGTAGCGCGCTCACCACCGAATCGCGCCCCTGCCCGATCTTCTTGTCGCCGTAGCTGAACCACGAGCCTGCCTTGGTGATGATGCCGTTGTCGACGCCCAGGTCGATGATCTCGCCCAGCTTCGAGATGCCCTCGCCGAACATGATGTCGAACTCGGCCTTGCGGAACGGCGGCGCCACTTTATTTTTGACCACTTTCACGCGTGCGCGCACGCCGAGCTGCTCGTCGCCGTCCTTGATGGCCGACATTTTACGGATGTCGATGCGCACGCTCGCGTAGAACTTCAGGGCGTTGCCGCCCGTGGTGGTCTCGGGGTTGCCGTACATCACGCCGATCTTTTCGCGCAGCTGGTTGATGAAGATACACACCGTCTTCGTCTTGGCGATCGACGAGGTGAGTTTACGCAATGCCTGCGACATGAGGCGTGCCTGGAGGCCGACCTTTGCCTCGCCCATCTCGCCTTCGATCTCGGCACGGGGGGTGAGGGCGGCCACCGAGTCGATCACTACGATATCGACGGCCGACGAGCGGATCAGGTTGTCGGCGATCTCGAGCGCCTGCTCGCCATCGTCGGGTTGCGAGATCAGAAGGTTGTCGATATCGACGCCCAATTTCTGGGCGTAATAGCTGTCGAAGGCGTGCTCGGCGTCGATGAAGGCGGCGATGCCGCCGGCTTTTTGGGCTTCGGCGATGGCGTGAATGGCTAAGGTGGTCTTCCCGGAGGATTCGGGGCCGTAGATTTCGATGACACGGCCTTTCGGATAGCCGCCCACGCCGAGCGCGGCGTCGAGGGTGATCGAGCCGGTCGGGATGACCGATATGTCTTCGTGCTCATCGGAGTTCATGCGCATGATGGCGCCCTTGCCGAAGTCCTTTTCGATCTTCTGCATGACGGCGTTGAGCACTTTTAATTTTTCGGCGTTAACTTCTTTTCGTTCGGCCATGGCGGTAGGATTGTTTTTTAGGATAAGAATAGCCGTAAAGATAGGTTATTTCCGCCAATTTTCATAGAGGGGTTTGAAACAAAAATCCCGCACTCCATAAGTGCGGGATGATTTGTGCGATTTATTTTCTCTCGTTTGGTCGCCTTGCTGTAAAATGAGGGTGGTCACTGTCCATAATGAAGAGCAGAGGATTCAAACTATCCGAAATAGAGCGAGTTAATGGGCTGACACCCCTAACGGGCTGGTTAGAAATTGTCATACATGATATTCTCCGGCGGGACGCCCAGCTCGTCGAGCATCCGGGTCACCGCGGCGGTCATCATCGGCGGGCCGCAGAGGTAGTATTCGATATCCTCCGGCGCGGGGTGCTCCTTGAGGTACTGGTCGTAGATCACCTGGTGGATGAAGCCCGTGTAGCCCGTCCACTTATCCTCGGGCTTGGGCTCCGAAAGGGCGATGTTGAACTTGAAATTGGGGAAATCCTTCTCAATCGCCTCGAACTGCGGCTCGTAGAATATCTCGCGGCGCGAACGCGCTCCGTACCAGAACGTTACGGGCGTCTTGGTCTTCTCCGTGAGGAAGAGGTTGAAGATATGCGAGCGCATCGGCGCCATGCCCGCGCCGCCGCCGATGAACATCTTCTCGTTCGGGGTATCCTTGACGAAGAACTCGCCGTAGGGGCCCGAGATCGTAATTTTGTCGCCCGGCTTGAGCGAGTAGATATACGACGAGCAGATGCCCGGGTTGATCTGCGCGAAGCCGCCCGCAGCCCTATCCCAGGGGGGCGTGGCGATGCGGATGTTGAGCATGATGATGTTGCCCTCGGCCGGGTGGTTGGCCATCGAATAGGCGCGGAAGGTGGGCTCGGGGTTCTTCGTGACCAAATCCCACATCTTCATCGCGTCCCAATCCTCGCGGAATTCGGGGGCGACGTCGAAATCGCTGAATTTGATGGAGTTATAGGCCGGCACATCGATCTGGATGTAGCCGCCCGAGCGGAAATTGAGGCGTTCGCCTTCGGGGAGCTTCACCACGAATTCTTTGATGAAGGTGGCCACGTTGCGGTTCGAGACCACTTCGCACTCCCATTTCTTCACGCCGAGAACGGCCTCCTCGACGTGGATCTTCAGGTTCTCCTTCACCTTCACCTGGCATCCGAGGCGCCACTTGGCGATCTGCTCGCGGCGGGTGAAGAAGCCCGTTTCGGTGGGCAGGATGTCGCCGCCGCCTTCGAGCACCTGGCAGCGGCACATGCCGCACGAGCCGC
>QMCD01001978.1_pt1 | contig 11851 bp, 11 predicted proteins | sample 1821841 | NCBI WGS metagenome assembly QMCD01 (sample SAMN01991225, study PRJNA193472) | Termite gut metagenome, whole genome shotgun sequencing project. | isolation source: worker | host: Macrotermes natalensis | reverse complement strand
TTTCTCTGTATCCCTTTATTCATCGGCGTTTGAATAGGTGAGGGTAAGCGTGAGGGTAGAGTGAGGGTAGAAGTTACCCTCACTCTGCTTTTTGCCGGCGATTTGATTGTAACACACTGATATACAGTGCTTAAACGGGATATATGTGGTGCTTGGACGGGATATATACGGTTCTTGGACGAGATATATGCGGTGCGCGAACCATCTATATGCGGTGAAAACATGAGATTTATGACAAAGGGATAACGCAGGCTGAGAGTTTGCACAACTATCCAAATGACAATAGATAACCGCTATTTGCATTCATTTTGATAGCATTATCCAGCTTTTCATAACACACCCTGATTTATAAATTCATCTTTTAGCATGCTTGATGAATAAACAAAGAATAATAATACAGTATTTATGTGCTTTATTGCATATTTACAAGCTATTTATGCAAAAAGAGCCTGTTGCTTAGGGGTGAAACACCAACTATCCATAAGTAGAACACTAACTACCTACAAGTAGAAGGCTAACTATCTATAAGTAGATCACTAACTATCTATAAGTAGTTAACCTGTTACCTGTAAGTAGTTGACTTATCCTGTCCGGTTTTCCCCTTCGATCTGACTTTTCAGGAGATATTTTGCTCCAGAATAAATGTAATCATTTCGATATCTCTCTATCAGCCTGATACTTAACTGCTTTTCACTTCGATATTTCCAACCAACCTTGCCTTCGGACGGAAATAACGCATTCTCAGCCAACTAAAAATACAAAGTGACAAAATGACAATCCCCTTAATTCCTGCAGTATGAATAATGCAGCTTAAATCAGGGGTAATGCGTTAGTCCTCGTTGGGTAACGCAACTCCTACAGTATGAGTAATGTAGGTTAAATCAGGATAACTGTACCAAATAGGTTTATCTCTGCCGGTATCACTATGAACTAACCTGCATTATTCATAAGTGTCTCGTCATTAATGAGAATTTAGCGAAACTCCGCTTCGCCAAATTCTCATTAATAGTATAAAATAATTATCACGAAGTACTTACACTATGAATAATTCAGGCTAAAAACATATCTTTGTATCGTTTTAAAACGTTATAAAAACATCGAATTAACTCAAATACCATGAAAAGAAGAAGCATTTGCGTGCTTTTCTTGTGCATATATTGCCTGTGGGGAGTAGCGCAAGAAAAGGAAACCGTGAAGATTGCATGTATCGGCAATAGTATAACGTACGGTTCGGGCATTAAAAACCAGTTCCAAAACAGTTATCCGGGACTGCTTTCGCAGTTATTGGGCAAAGGATACGACGTTCGCAACTTCGGACTTAGCGGACGTGTCCTATTAAATAAAGGTGACCGCCCGTATATGCACGAACCGGAATTCCGCGAACTTCAGGCTTTTGAACCGGACATCGTAACCATTAAGTTGGGCACAAACGACAGTAAACCGTGGAACTGGCGCTACGGAAAAGATTTCAAAAAAGATTTGGTTGAGATGCTGGACATCCTCCAAGGCTTGCCTTCACGCCCCAAGATATACCTTTGTCTGCCTGTACCAGCCGTTAATGGCAACTTCGGTATCAACGACAGCGTTATCACAAACGGCATCATACCGGTTATACGAAGTGTTGCCAAGAAACGTCATTTACCTGTAGTAGACCTCTACACACCCATGAAGCCTCATCCCGATTTCTATACCGACGGCATTCATCCCAACGAGCAGGGAGCTGCGCTGATAGCCGGCGAACTTTACCGCACGCTGACCGGCAATGAAGTTGAAGCGTCCATCCCGACCGATCAACCTTTCCCGGGAAAGAAATCACAATGGGAAGGTTTTGACCGTTATGATTTCATTTGCAATACACGCCAAGCTATTGTCGTAGCTCCCAATAAGGTTGCCGAGGGGCGTCCCTGGATTTGGCGTCCCGCTTTCTTCGGCGCTTTCGCGTGGGCAGACAAAGCCTTGCTGGAGAAAGGCTTCCATGTGGTTTACTATGATTTGACGCATCTTTACGGAAGTCCCCATGCCGTACGCCTGGGTAATGACTTTTATAATATAATGCGGAGGTACTACCACTTCTCCCCGAAAGCAACCCTGGAAGGATTCAGTCGTGGGGGATTGTTTGCATTCAATTGGGCGGCGAAGAATACCGATAAAGTAGCGTGCATCTATGTTGACGCTCCGGTATGCAACGTATTCAGTTGGCCGGGAACCCGGAACCGGAACTTATGGGAAGGAATGCTCACAGAATGGGAGCTTACCGACGCTGACATGGCAAACTTTAAGGGTAATCCGATTGATAATCTGGCACCATTGGCAGCGGCAGGTATTCCGGTAATCGCCGTTTGTGGCGATAGCGACAAGATTGTGCCCTACGAACAGAACATGAAAATTGTAGCAGAACGGTATCGCGCCTTAGGCGGTCTTGTGGAAGTTATCTTGAAACCGGACTGCGACCACCATCCGCATAGCCTTGAAAACCCAGAGCCTATAATCGACTTTATTATCCGCAACCAGCCGGACTATCAGAAACAGCAATCTATCCACCGGCGTGGCAGCCTTACGAACTCTTATCTGAAATTCACGAAGGAGAAAACAGGTTGCGTAGCATTCCTGGGAGGTTCCATAACCGAAATGCGTGGCTGGCGGAATATGATACAGGAAGACTTGAAGCAGCGATTCCCGGAAACAGAGTTTACCTTTATTGATGCCGGTATTCCTTCTACGGGCAGCACGCCCCACTCCTACCGTTTTGAAAACGACGTCTTACAGAAAGGTGTACCCGATTTATTGTTTGTAGAAGCCGCAGTAAACGACGACACCAATCATTTCGATTATATCCGGCAGATACGTGGCATGGAAGGCATCGTCAGACATGCGCGGACTGCCAATCCGGAAATGGATATTGTCATGATGCATTTCATTTACGACCCTTTCATTCCTTTATTAAATAAAGGTATGCAACCTCAAGTAATTATGAACCACGAATGCGTAGCCAACTACTATCAGGTTTCCTCCATCAATTCAGCAGAAGAGGTAGCGCACCGCATGCGTGATGGTGAATTCGACTGGGAATACTTCGGAGGTACGCATCCGCATTGGAACGGTCATAAGTACTATGCAGCCGCCATCAATCGTCTGTTCGATTTAGAGTGGAGCGGAGACGTTATCAAGAAAACGGTTCTACCGCACGAAATGCCGGAGCAACCGATAGATACTTATTCTTACGATAAAGGCAAGTTCGTCGATATCCATTCGGCAAAACAGCTTCGCGGCTGGAAAGTGGTTGATGACTGGACGCCCGTAGTAAAAGCGAATACGCGCAAAGGATTCGTACATGTTCCCATGCTGGTGGCAGACCGTGCCGGCGCTACTCTTTCTTTCTCTTTTGAAGGGCGCGCAGTAGGTATTTTCTGCGTGGCAGGTCCGGAGGCTTGTGTTTTGGAGTATAGTGTGGACGGCGCTCCTTACAAGAAACTGGATACTTTCACAGACTGGAGCCTGAATTTATATATTCCGTGGGTATATATGCTGGAAACGGAACTTGCCCAAGGGCCTCATACTTTGCAGTTACGAGTGGCTAAAGGAGATAAAACCGAGTGCCAGATTCGTAATTTTGTAGTCAATCGGTAGTTCTTTATCCTGTATTATTCATGCTTCTGCTTATAGACTCCTGAAGCATGAATAATACAGGTTAAGCAGTATTTCCGTTTCCAATGTATTTAAGTTATAGCGATATTTACTTTAGAAAAGAAATACTATGAATCATTTAATTTCACACAACTCGCCTAAGTGTAAGCTCCGCTTCTTTGCGGGTATTCTTTTTTGTTTCCTGCTTTCTTTGCAATACGGTATGGCTCAAGATGTGCCGAAGAAACTTGGGAAGTACGATGTGCCAAAAGGTAGATGGAATCTGGTTTTTACTAATGATATTGCTTATAATCAGTGGAACTATATCCCTTCACATGAAACCTGGGATAGTTCCTACATGCTCATGTTTGGAGTCGGTGCCGGGTTGGAATATGCCTATTGTCGAAACCGAACATTGATCTTGACGGCTGAAACTGGTGTTACCGGTTATGCCTTTACTATGGAGCCTTCGGAATGGAGTCATCTAACACAATATTACAACATAAACTTATTGCATACTTTTTATTGGAAACACTTTAGAGTAGGCATCGGCCCCACGCTTGGATGGAACAACTGGCAGTACATCTATAGAGAAGAGTATGATCCGGAAGTTGAAATGATTGATGATGAGCAGGAGAACAATGAACAAGAACCCCATTACGGCAAGTTCGGGAAAGATGATTTTTCTTTCACCCGATTCGCCGCAGGTGCCGACATTCAAATCTATTATTATATCATTCCCCGATTAGGATTCGGTGCAGAATATTCCGCCCGCTGGATGTGGAAGGAAGGAGCTAAGGGAAAATGCGACCATCACTGGGCACTGAAAGCACAATTAAAATTCAGACTCAGCAAGAAGAAACGACATTATCAGTAAATGAAGCGGACACTTGCTTAAGGAAGAACAAGCACTTTGGGTAGAGCAAACAGCAAATACAGCGGAACGTTCACTAAATTCCCATTCTTTTCGTACGGCAATAGACTGGTACGGAAAAGATACTGCGGATTATATTCCTTATCGTAAACTTTCAGACTTTTAGCGTGTACATTATTCCCGGCTTTAGCTTCCAATGGATATGCATGAAGACCATTGGAGAAAAGGAAGTTAACTTCGGCATTTGCATCGGAAGTCCAATAATAATTGGCATTGAGTTGAGGAAAGAGAGAAAGTTCCTGCAGAACATATTGCTCCGTCAGCGCCCCTTTAAACTCTTCAAATATCCGGCTTCCTTCAATAAATACTTTAGGAGATAATCCGCTCATGACCCGCAGCAGACCAACATCAAGCAGAAATACTTTGAATGATTGCAAGTCTTCATACGCTTTCAGAGGTACATCCGGTTTGCGGACACGGTAAATCCGGCGGATAAGTTTTTCTATCAGTAGTCGTTTCATACTTTCTCTGTTTTTATGTACAAATGTACTTATTAAGAAAGATGCCATTAAACATCTGAGTAATTATCTGGCACTGCTGGCACTGTTCCTTTTTCCCTTTGTAGCAGCCTGCGACAGCAAAGATGAACCGGTTACACCGGAAATCACAATCCCCGAAAACTTTCTGACCAACGGAATGGCTTTTTCCAATGCTGAAGGTACGAGCACGCTCTCTATCAAATCGAATGTACCGCTGGAAGCAACCAGCAATCAGAATTGGTGTACGATAACCCGCGCTACATCCAATTCGGCCACAGTACTTAGATATACGGTGGAGGTAGAAGCGAATCCTGATACGAACGATCGTACTGCCGTCATTACCGTGAAAGGCGGTAACCTTACGGAAACCGTTACAGTGAGACAGCTTGCCGGTGAATTGCCTGACGTCGGTATGGAAAGCAACGCCCTCACATTGGCGGCTAAAATGTATGCGGGCTGGAATATAGGAAACACGCTCGAAGCCAGCGGCGGTGAAACGGCTTGGGGTAACCCCAGAATCGCTGAAGACTATGTGAAGAAAAAAAAGCCGGGAACTGAGTATCACACCCAGTTCCCGGTTCTATTTTATAAAGGAAGAAAAAAATGTTTTTCAGAGTGCAGCCCGGATTGCTTCGGCAACCGCCTTAAATTCTTCATCAGAAAGTTTCAGCTTCGGGTTAGAGAACAACATATCGGATTCCTTCTGAATAGGAATAAGATGAATGTGTGCATGAGGCACTTCCAGACCGATTACAGCTTCACCAATCCTCTTGCAAGGAAAAGCCTTTTCGATGCCACGCGCCACTTTCTTGGCAAAAACGTGCATCGCCGCCAAATCTTCGTCACTCAAATCGAAGATATAGTCTACTTCCTGCTTGGGAACCACCAGTGTATGACCTTTCACCAACGGATTGATGTCTAAGAAAGCATAAAACCTATCGTCTTCCGCTACCTTATAAGAAGGTATTTCACCTGCGATAATTCTACTGAATATTGTTGCCATAGCTTTTGTAATATATAGATATATAAAAGAAGGCAAGTCCATACGCGGACCTGCCTTCTACATTAAAATGATATGTTCACTACTTCAAGGTTTACCATGCCCTGCGGCACTTTGATTTCAGCTATATCACCGACTTTCTTACCAAGTAATCCTTGTGCAATCGGGGTATTAACGGAAATCTTACCTTCTTTCAAATTGGCTTCACTTTCCGAAACGATGGTATAAGTCATCTTCATACCGTTCTTCACGTTCTTCAGTTCCACCTTGTTCAGTATCTGTACGGAATCTGTTTTCAGTTTAGATTCATCAATAATCTTAGCATCTGCAATAACAGCTTTCAGCTTATTGATTCTCATTTCAAGCAAACCTTGTGCTTCTTTAGCCGCATCATATTCTGCATTTTCCGACAGGTCTCCCTTGTCACGCGCCTCAGCAATCGCCGCCGATATTTTAGGGCGTTCCACCGTTTCCAGTTCTTTCAAGTCAGCCATCAATTTCTTGTAGCCTTCTTCTGACATATAAGCCATACAGTTTTCCTCCTTTTAAGTTTAAAAATGGTGTTATAACAAAAAAGAATTCCAACATGGTCAGCATGCTGGAACCCTCCTCACTTTTTTCTTCTGCAAAGATAGGCTTTTAATCAATACATGTCAAGCAAAAATAGCTGCTTTGTAACATGTTTAAATGAAAGCCTCTAATTTATAACAAGTTACAGTAGCGCTTTTACTGCTGCTTCCAGGTCTTTTATTGTTCCGCCACGGGCGCTTAACTCACTATTACGGTTTATAAGGAAAATCTCGGGAACCGACTGAACGTTATACATAGCAGCAATATTCGAGTAAATACCATTTGCATCTCTTACACAAACCCAGGGAAGATTGTCCACTGTTGTTTTCCAGAAATGTTCGTCTGCATCAAGCGATACCTGATATATTTCCAATCCCCGGTCTTTATATTTGGTATAAAGATCGTTCAGCAAGAAGTTGTGTGGAGTAGAAGCCGCACTCTGATAGATGGTAAAATCCAACAATACGACTTTACCTTTGAGTTCACTCAGCTTACGAACATTACCTTTCATATCACGCAGACTGATTTCCAGAATACCGGTTTCGGAGACAACCTCTTCCGGCAGTTCCATCACCTTTTGTTGCGGCGTACGGGTGTTCTTCATCCCTTTAATCACAATATTATAAAGATTCTTTGAGCGGTCGGCATGAGGATAGTAGTTATTCAGACTCGTTGCTACGGCTGCAAAGCATTTAATATCTTCCTTGTTGTTCAGCGGGTCGAAAATAAGATAGTTGTTCAACTTCTGGAACAGAGCGAAATAAGCGGCAGCCGTATTCGGTGCGGAATAGATATACTTGATTTTCACATCATCCTTATAATTCTTCATCAACGCAGCCAGGCTATCTTCAAAAACATCCGCACCAATCTGATATGCCTGCATCGTTCTGATTAATGCGTTGACCTCACTCTGCAATTTTATCTGCTTCAATGTCAGTTCCTTTATTTTGGTGCTGTTTGCCGAACCCTCCACCGTATATGCGGTTGCAAAATCTATATAAGGAGCATTTATCTGAACTGTTTCCGTAGAGTCCACCGAAAAGTTAATGACCTTATCGTCCACACGCAAACGATAAAATTCCGGAGACTCCGGACGCGCTTGTTTGAAACCGAACGAACCGTCACCCTTCAATTTCACGGAATCCAAAGGCACAATACCTGCCAATGCCGCAGCTTCCAGATACAACATTTTGCCGTCGGCACCTGAAACTTCACCTTCAACTTTGAATTTCGATTCAGAACTACATGCACTTAAAACCAAAGCAGTAAACGCAACAAAACAGATCTTTTTCATATTTAACTTCTTATTCTATATTAGAAATAACGTGCAAATATAGTTCTTTTCGAGATTAGAAACTGTTTTGGGTTTCCTTTTTTTAATTATTATCAGCCTAAACAGCTACTTAGTCAAAGCATTTTCTCCGCATTCTTACACCCGGAATCTTTTTAAAAAACGTCAAATACAAACTTTTTATCTCATTTTCACCCCATTACATGAATAAATATGTATCTTTGCAGGAATTTTGAAAGAAAATATAGATAAAACATTTTTTATGATTAACCCAATTGTTAAGACGATCGAGCTTCCTGATGGCAGAACCATCACGCTCGAAACGGGAAAGCTGGCAAAACAGGCAGATGGATCTGTAATGCTTCGTATGGGCAACACCATGCTTTTAGCTACTGTTTGTGCCGCCAAGGACGCAGTTCCCGGAACAGATTTCATGCCGTTACAGGTAGAGTACAAAGAAAAATTCGCCTCATTCGGACGTTTCCCCGGTGGTTTCACTAAGCGCGAAGGACGTGCTTCCGATTATGAAATCCTCACTTGCCGCCTCGTTGACCGCGCTCTCCGCCCCTTATTCCCTGACAATTACCATGCAGAGGTATACGTAAATATTATCCTTTACTCCGCAGACGGCATTGATATACCGGATGCATTGGCAGGACTCGCAGCTTCTGCCGCTCTCGCAGTTTCAGATATCCCTTTCAACGGACCTATTTCCGAAGTACGCGTAGCACGCATCGACGGGCAATTCGTTATCAACCCGACTTTCGAACAGCTTGAAGAAGCAGACATGGACCTCATGGTCGGCGCCACTTATGAAAACATCATGATGGTGGAAGGGGAAATGAACGAAGTATCCGAACTTGATTTGCTGAACGCCATGAAGGCTGCTCACGAAGCAATCAAGATACAGTGCAAGGCTCAAATGGAGCTGGCGGAAGAAGTTGGTTCTACCGTAAAACGCGAATATTGCCACGAAGTAAACGACGAAGAACTGCGCAAAGCCGTTCGCGAAGCATGTTACGACAAGGCTTATGCCATCGCTGCTTCCGGCAACAACAATAAGCACGAACGCATGAATGCTTTCGATGCCATCCGCGAAGAATTCAAAGCACAATTCAGTGAAGAAGAACTGGAAGAAAAAGCTCCGCTAATCGCCCGGTATTATCACGATGTAGAAAAAGAAGCCATGCGCCGCAGCATTCTGGATGAAGGCAAACGCCTCGACGGACGTAAGACTAACGAGATACGCCCCATCTGGAGTGAAGTCAACTACCTGCCCGGACCTCACGGCTCGGCTGTCTTCACCCGTGGCGAAACCCAATCTCTGTCCACCGTTACTTTGGGTACCAAGCTGGACGAAAAGATTATCGACGACGTACTCGAACACGGCAAGGAACGCTTCTTGCTACATTATAACTTCCCTCCTTTCTCCACCGGAGAAGCCAAAGCGCAACGTGGCGTAGGTCGTCGCGAAGTCGGTCATGGCCACTTGGCATGGCGCGCGCTGAAAGGACAAATTCCTGCTGACTATCCGTACGTTGTACGTGTAGTATCCGACATCCTCGAATCCAACGGTTCATCTTCCATGGCTACCGTATGTGCCGGAACTCTGGCATTGATGGATGCAGGTGTGAAGATTAACCAGCCGGTATCAGGTATCGCAATGGGATTGATTAAGAATGCAGGCGAAGACAAGTATGCCGTACTGTCCGACATTCTTGGTGACGAAGACCACTTGGGTGATATGGACTTCAAAGTAACCGGAACAAAGAATGGTATCACTGCTACACAGATGGATATCAAGGTTGACGGTTTGTCTTATGAGATTCTGGAACGTGCCTTGAACCAGGCAAAAGAAGGACGTCTGCACATCCTCGGCAAGATTCTGGAAACTATCCAGGAACCGCGCGAAGAACTAAAACCTCATGCTCCGCGCATCGAGATGATGACTATTCCTAAAGAATTCATTGGCGCAGTTATCGGCCCCGGTGGAAAAATCATCCAAGGCATGCAGGAAGAAACCGGCGCTACTATCACCATCGAAGAAGTGGACAACATCGGAAGAATCGAAATCTCCGGAACCAACAAGAAGAGCATCGAAGACGCTATGCGCCTGATCAAAGGCATTGTTGCTGTACCGGAAGTTGGTGAAGTGTACAAAGGTAAGGTACGCTCCATCATGCCTTATGGCGCTTTCGTTGAATTCCTGCCGGGCAAGGACGGTTTGCTGCACATTTCAGAAATTGACTGGAAGCGTCTGGATACCGTAGAAGAAGCAGGCATCAAGGAAGGTGACGAAATCGAAGTAAAACTGCTTGATATTGATCCGAAGACCGGAAAATTCAAGCTTTCCCGGAAAGCATTGTTGCCAAGACCGGAAAAGAAATAAGGAAATCCTTTACTCTTTAACCGTTTTGAGTGAAACCAATGCTTAGAAGAGGTAAAGCAGTTTCTTAGTTTAGTAATAGAGAAGTCCGGCGAAACTTTCCGCCGGACTTTCTTTTTGCTTCTTTTTAAACAAATGTCTACCGCCTAAACACCTCTTTCCAATGAGTTGTAAACGCCCACCCCTTTCACTGTTAGCAGATACTTTTGTCGAGGATGCTTCAGGTTGTTTATAAGACCGATTTTCCATTTCACGACTCGGAGAATTGAGGCCCATGTTTGCATTTGCTTCGTAGCTCTTAAAGTCTACAAAGAATTTCCTTCTTCGTTGTCATAGGCTGTAAAAGATACTCTTTTTTTTCATATTAACTTTAAAAATACTACTTTTGTGATTAACTATGAAGTGGCAACGTTGTATATGAGTTTGTTATTAAACGACAGGAATGGCAAGATTGTCATTCCCGATTCTTTGTGGCTTTACCTGCCGCTATCTAATATGAATAATATCTTTAATAACAAATTGATTTACAATGAACACTAAAATATATCCGAGAAGAAACGATTCTCAAACGATCTACCTGAATACCGTAATCAAGAGTCCGAACATCATTGTCGGAGATTATACTATCTATAATAACTTTGTCAGCGACCCTGTTCTGTTTGAAAAGAATAATGTCTTGTACCATTATCCGATCAACGGCGACCGCCTGATAATCGGAAAGTTCAGTTCAATTGCCTGTGGCGCTAAATTTATTTTCAATAGTGCGAACCACTCACTACGATCCTTGTCTACTTATACCTTTCCTCTGTTTTATGATGAATGGGGATTAGAGAAAGAAAATGTTACAGAGGCATGGGATAATAAAGGCGACATCATTATTGGTAATGATGTATGGATTGGGTATGATGCTGTGATTATGGCAGGCGTAACGATTGGCGACGGAGCGATTATTGGTACACGGGCAGTCGTTACGAAAGATGTTCCGCCCTATACTATCGTGGGAGGTGTTCCTGCAAAAGAGATTCGTAAACGTTTCGATAATAAAACCATATTGGAACTGCTTCGGCTGAAATGGTGGAATTGGTCGATAGATAAAATCAATATAGCAATTCTTTATATAATGAATGGTGATATAGAGAAATTATCAAAACTGTAATTTTCTCAAAAAGAAGCGGCTACTTGACTGGGTAACCGCTTCCCTCATTTCACGTTACAAAGGTTTCACCGGAATACAAATATCCACGATATGCTTCTTTTCCGGATGGGTGGTGTAATCGTTGTGATAGAGTTCGTAAGTACAGCCATCTCCTTGCTGATAGCCGCTTTCAACAAACCAGTTACACATACTGTTCCATGCTTTCTCGAAATCGGTGAAGCCGAGTTTAAAATATCCGACAGCATAATTTCCGGTATTCTTCCTGTTTACGTTTAGGCAGTTTCTTGATTACTTCTTCTGCCGAATGCTTTACCAATTCTACAATCAGGTCATCAGGCACATCACTATCCAATGTAACCCAATTCCACATAAGGGTCTTAAAATCATCGGGGTTTATTCCGTTATATTTTT
>QMCD01001977.1_pt1 | contig 11852 bp, 7 predicted proteins | sample 1821841 | NCBI WGS metagenome assembly QMCD01 (sample SAMN01991225, study PRJNA193472) | Termite gut metagenome, whole genome shotgun sequencing project. | isolation source: worker | host: Macrotermes natalensis | reverse complement strand
ATTCCTCATCGTGGTATTTAACATAAATCGGATCTGATTTACACCAATCGCAACGCAGGTCTTTTTCTTGATTTGTTTTTTGCATATTGTTAATTTTCCATTATTTTGTTTGCCAACTTATATACTTGCTTTATCTCTTTTGTGTCCAATTTCCATTCGCTTTACAAGTTTCTTCGCTTCGGTAGCAACGATTTTCTTGTTTGCAGCCAAGTAGGGTTGTACAAGCTTATTTATTTCTGCTTTACAATCGGGACAGTTGTCCAACACATTATTAAATCCTTTGAAAACTTGTTTCGCATGTTTCTCGCCCCACAATTCCAATGCAAATTTCAACAATTCGTAGGATTTTTTCGATGCTTTAACATTTGCTTTAGCGTAATTGGCCACTGCATCCATAGCGTAATCGCGAACAATCGTACTTTTGTCTTTTTCTATCAACGATTGCAACGTGGGCAAAACAGAAGAAATAATATCCGGAATTTTCTCCGCAATGAATGATAACGTATGAGCCGCCTCCCAGCGCGTCTTGGTTTCTTTACTGTACAACAATGGAAGAACATTGTCGGCATAAGGAACAACCAACTCAGGTTTCACTTCCGAAACGAGCGTGAAAACTTCTATACAATCCGATTGCAGTTTTTTGTCCTTATCTTCCAATCCAACCGCAATTTCAGCGAGGATCTTTGGATTAGCAATACATTTTTCAGCAACAAGCTTGTTTGAAATTTCTGTTTTGTCGCCTTTTTGAGATGATAATTGATTCCAGATTTCCATAAATTAGAATGCGATTTGTAGTATTGCTACAAAGATAACGATATTTTCCGGAACCGAAAACAAAGATTTTCAACTTTTTTTCAGTTTTTATCCGTACCTTTGAAAAAAAATGAAACGGACATGAAAATCCTGATTGTCGAAGACGAACCATCGCTGAGGGAAATCACGCAGCGTTTTCTCGAAAAGGAACGCTATGTGGTGGAAACAGCCTCGACATTTAACGAGGCGATGGACAAAATATTGTTATACAATTATGACTGTATTTTACTCGATATTATGTTGCCCGACGGCAACGGGCTTACGTTATTGCAGGAACTCAAGAAACTGAATAAACGGGAAAACGTGATCATTGTATCGGCAAAAGACTCCGTGGATGACAAGGTGGAAGGATTGGAACTGGGCGCCGACGACTACCTCGCCAAGCCTTTCCACCTGTCCGAATTGAGCGCACGCATCAAAAGCCTCATCCGCCGCAACCGGCACAATGGAGAAGCCGCTGTCGAAGCCGGCAATGTAAAAATTATTCCCGACAAATTTGAAGTATATGTCAATGGACAAGCACTTGAACTGAGCCGGAAAGAATACGACATCCTGCATTATTTCATCACCCGTCCGGATCGCTTGGTAGATAAAGCTGCTTTAGCCGAAGCCGTGTGGGGCGACCACATCGACCGGGTAGATAATTACGATTTCATGTATGCGCAAATTAAGAACCTGCGAAAAAGAATGAATGAGGCAGGCGCCGACATTGAGATCAAAGCAGTGTACGGGTTCGGCTATAAACTTACGGGGGACAGCCTATGAAATTAGCTTATCGCATAACCTCGCGTATTTCGCTGGCGCTGCTAGTGCTCATGGCCGTTTGGGCAACGCTGTTTTACTTTATTATCGTGGAAGAAATCAACGATGAAACAGATGAATCGCTCGAAGAATATTCGGAATACATCATTACCCGTACATTGGCAGGCGAGCCCTTACCCTCAGTAAACAACGGAACAAACAACAGTTACCACATCACGAAAGTAACGTCCGGCTACGCCGCACAATATCCGGCCATTCGTTACTACGACAAAATGGTTCGCGAATACTCGACAAACGACACCGATCCCGCACGTATCCTGACAACCATTTTCAGCGATTCGGAAAACAACTATTATGAACTGACGGTGTCCACTCCAACCATTGAAAAATCGGATTTGCAGGAAGCCATTTTATACTGGATCATCTTTCTGTACATAAGCTTACTGATTGTCATCATCGGGCTGAACTGGATCATACTGCAACGTAATTTCAAACCGCTGTATAAATTATTGAACTGGTTGGACGGCTTCAACGTGGGGAAAACGTTCACCGCCCCCGCCATTCAAACAAAAACCACTGAATTTCAAAAATTGAACGAAGCCATTGTCCGGAGCGCACAACGCAATATCGAAACCTACGAACAACAAAAATCATTTATCGGCAATGCTTCACACGAACTGCAAACACCATTGGCCGTTTGCCTCAATCGCTTGGAAATATTAGCCGAAGACCCTGCATTAACCGAGAAACAATTGGAGGAGATCTTAAAGACAAAACAATCGCTCGACCATGCCGTGAAACTCAATAAAACACTGCTGTTGCTGACAAAGATCGAAAACAACCAATTTCCCGGTAAAAAAGAAATACTCCTCAATGCGTTGATAAAAAAACTGGCGGACGATTATTCGGAAGTATACGCCAACCGTAATATATCCGTTGCGCTTCACGACAAAGTACAGGTGAACGTGGAGATGAACGAGACACTGGCGTCCGTGCTATTCGGCAACCTGCTGAAAAATGCCTTCATCCACAATCATAATAACGGCAGCATTGACATTTCCATTACCAATACCAATATTAGTATTGCCAATAGCGGAGGGGACGAAACATTGAACCCCGATTTCATTTTCAACCGTTTCTACCGGGGTTCGAAAAAAGAGGGCTCAACCGGACTTGGCCTTGCATTGGCAAAATCCGTTTGCGGGCTTTACGGAATGACTATTCGCTATCATTTTTCAGCCGGAAAACATATTTTTTCGATTTTTTTTCGCTGATTTCAGTTACTTTTCAGTTTCATGCCGTTACTTTGTACCATGAAATTTAAAAACAATACTATTATGAAACGAATTATCTTATCATTAACCGCCTTAATTATGGCCGCCGGCGTAGCGTTCGCCGACAACGACAAACCCATTACGGTTGACCAACTTCCGGCTACGGCCAAGCAATTCATAACCGACTATTTTCCGGATGTAAAAGTTTCCTACGCCAAAATTGACAAGGAAATTTTTAGTAAGAGCTACGAAGTTATTTTTACCAACGGGAACAAGGTAGAATTTGATGCTAAAGGGGAATGGAAAGAGGTGGATTGCAAGTTCACACAGGTGCCCGAAGGCGTTATTCCGCAACAAATCAATAGCTATGTGAGCACCAACTATCAGGACGTGAAAATCGTGAAGATAGACCGCGACCGGCGCGACTACGAAGTAAAACTGAGCAACCGCCTCGAACTGAAATTCGACTTGAAGTTTAATCTCATAGAAATTGATGATTAAAAGATCTCCTCGAACAAGCGGTCGATGTCGCGGCGGTCTTTCTTGGTAGGACGGCCGGCGCCGGGATCACGTTGCACAAAAACGCCGATAGGGCGTTTTTCTAATTTAGCCAGCTCGTCCGCCGACGTAATATTTTCAATGTATAAAGACACATTTTTAGCCGGTTGACGATTTTCAATGAGTGCCAACACTTTATAAGTATAAACCACCGGAGGCTTACGCAGGGTGATCACATCGCCGGCCTTCACATCGCGAGAGGCTTTCACCTCTACCCCATTCACTTTCACCCTGTTGCTCTTACAGGCCTCGGCAGCCTCACTGCGCGTTTTAAACAGGCGCACCGCCCACAGGTACTTGTCTATCCGTATTGTTTCCATAAATTATTGGCAAAGATGAAAAAAATTTGTATATTTGCTGACTTTTAACCTGAAAAATATGAAAAAATTAACAATACTGGCTATTTTTTTCGGAATAATATCTTTGCATGCTACTCAGGCACAAGAGGCGCTGCCCTATTGGCAAGACGTGAAAGTGACTGCGGTGAATAAACAAGCGCCCAGAACTACCTTTATGAGTTACGACAATGCAGCCAATGCAGCGGCGTTGCAATATGAAAAAAGCCCGTACTACTATTTGCTGAACGGCTCCTGGAAATTTTATTTTGTTGATTCATACCGGAACCTTCCTGCCAACATCACGGATGTCAATGAAAATACGGCCGGCTGGTCGGATATCCGCGTTCCCGGAAACTGGGAATTGCAGGGACACGGCACGGCGATTTATGTCAACCATCCTTATGAATTCAACACGCATAACCCCGTACCGCCCGTGTTACCCGAAGACAATCCGGTGGGAGTTTTCCGGCGGGATATTGAAATTCCTGCCGACTGGATGAGTCGGGATATTTTCCTGCATATTGCGGGTGCAAAATCGGGCGTTTATGTTTACCTGAACGGCAAGGAAGTGGGCTATAGCGAGGATTCCAAAGACCCTGCGGAATTTTTGATCAATCCTTATATTCAACCGGGGAAAAATGTGCTTACGCTGAAAATTTTCCGCTGGAGTACAGGTTCCTGGCTGGAATGTCAGGATTTTTTCCGCCTGAGCGGCATTGAGCGCGATGTATTTATCTGGTCGCAACCTAAAGTGGCAGTGCAGGATTTCCGGGTAGTGTCTACCTTGGATGACACTTACAAAAACGGTATTTTCAAACTCGGCGTAGAAGTGAAAAATACTTCCGCTGCAACAAAAAACGTAGCGGTGAAGTACGAATTGATGGAGGCAGGAGAGAAAGTGGTCGCCACTGCCACACAATCTTTATCTGCGGCGCCAAATGTGAAAAACACGGCGAATTTTGACTACACGCTGAATAATGTGCAAACATGGACTTCGGAGCATCCGAATTTATATACGCTAAGAATTACCATAGAAGAAAACGGGCAACCTGTAGAAGTGGTGCCGTTCCGCGTGGGTTTCCGCAAAATTGAAATCAAAGAAAGCGATTACATCGTGAAGACCAAGGACCGCGCCGGCAGGGATGTGGAACAAAAAGCCCGCCTGTTCTATGTGAACGGACAACCCATTAAACTGAAAGGCGTAAATATTCACGAAACCAGCCTCGACGGGCATTATGTTTCGCCCGAACAGATGAAACGGAATTTTGAATTGATGAAATTGAATAACGTCAATTCCGTTCGTTTATCACATTATCCGCAAGACCGGAAGTTTTATGAAATGTGCGACCGGTACGGTTTATATGTGTATGACGAAGCCAACATTGAGTCTCACGGCGTGTACTACACCATTCATCAGGACGATATGCGGAAAGGCGCGCTGGGCCATGAAGACGGCCGTAAGAAAGGTACGCTCGGCCACAATCCCGACTACCTGGAAAGTCACTTGTCGCGTTTGCGGAATATGTTTGAACGCAACAAGAATTACCCATCTGTCACTATTTGGTCATTGGGTAATGAGGCCGGCAACGGATTTAATTTCTACAACGGATACACCCTGCTGAAGGAATTAGACAGTGAATTGATGCGCCGTCCCGTATGCTACGAAAGGGCATTGAGCGAATGGAATACCGATATGATTGTACCACAGTACCCGTCGACCCAGGAGTTTCAACGACGGGGTGAAAGCTTGTGGGACCGCCCGTACGTGCCTTCGGAATATTCGCACGCCATGGGCAATTCCAACGGAAATTTATCCGATCAGTGGGAACAAATTTACCGCTATCCGAATTTGCAGGGTGGCTATATCTGGGAATGGATGGACCATGCCGTAACAGCGAAAGATAAAAACGGCAAAGAATTTTGGGCTTACGGCGGCGATTTCGGCGTTGACCAGCCTTCGGACGGTAATTTTGTTGCCGACGGGGTGATTGGGCCCGACCAGCAACCGCACCCGGCAATAGCTGAGGTCAAATATGTACACCAAAATGTGGCTTTCGAAGCGGTAGATTTAGATAAGGGAGATTTCAAGATCATCAACCGGTTTTACTTTTCCAACCTGAAAGATTACACCGTGCGATATAAAATTTTGGAAAACGGAAAAGTTATTCAAACGGCTGTTCTCGGAGTAAACGTAGAGCCTCAGCAATCGCAGATGGTCAACCTTCCGGTGAAGAAAATAAAAGTTAAAGCAGCATCCGAATATTTTATCAATTTTGAAGTGTTATCTAAAAAAGCGGAATTGCTGGTACCTGCCGGACATGTGGTGGCTATGGAGCAATTTCAATTGCCGTTGGCAGGAAAAAAGAAACCATACAAAACTTCCGGCCCGAAATTGTCGGTATCCTCAACCGGTAACGCTACGGTAGTGTCGTCTTCCAAAGTGCATTTTGAACTGAATGAAACATCGGGCATCGTTACTTCTTATCGCGTAGACGGACAAGAATACTTTAACGAAGGATTTGGCATTCAACCGAACTTCTGGCGTGCACCGACCGACAATGATTATGGCAACAAAATGCCATACCGCCTGCAAATTTGGAAAGAGGCGAGTAAAAACTTCCAAAAGATAGCCACCGAAACTATACAAGAAGGAAATAATATCCGGTTGAATGTGGCTTACCGTCTACCTTTGGGCAATCCTTTCGAGGTGAGTTACCTGATTCGTCCTTCCGGCGTAGTGCATGTAGAAGCCTCCTATCTTCCTGTTGATGCAAAGGCTTTACAGACGGAAGAAAGCGAAGATGAGAAAACCGCTACGGAATCGGCCAGTGGCGCCTTAGCCCGCGCCCGGCGCGCCGACACACGCTTGGAAATTCCACGCATAGGCGTGCGCTTCCGCATACCGGCAACCATGAATCAGGTGCAATACCTGGGAAGAGGGCCGGAGGAAAATTATGCAGATCGTAAAAAAGGAACATTCATCGGCTTGTACTCCACCACTGTCGAGGATATGTATGTGCCGTATGTGCGCCCACAGGAAAACGGGCACCGCACTGACACACGCTGGCTGGCGTTAAACATCAAAGGTGGAAAAGGCTTGATGATTGAGGCTGATAGTACGATGGAATTTAATGCCCTGCGCAATTCCATTGAAGATTTTGACAGTGAAGAATCCAATGCGGACTATCAATGGGGCAATAAGTCGCCGCAATCCATAGCCAATAAAGACTACGCCCAGGCCAAAGATAACCTGCCGAAACAAACACATGAAACAGACATTCAATTCCGGAATTTTGTGGAAGTGTGTGTTGACATGCGCCAAAGCGGCGTGGCAGGCTTTAACAGCTGGGGCGATAAACCGCAACCTAAATATTCACTGTACGCCAATCAAAAATATAGTTGGGGATTTACTTTAATCCCGCTTACAAAACCTGTTATTTAACGAAATTCTAAACAATAAATGAAGACTACAGCTTTTACACAATTTCACATCGACTTGGGCGCCAAAATGGTTCCCTTTGCCGGTTATAACATGCCTATTGAATACGTGGGAATTAATGAAGAACACCAAACCGTCCGCGAAAAGGTGGGCGTTTTTGACGTTAGCCACATGGGCGAAGTGTGGGTGAAAGGCCCCAATGCACTGGCTTTTGTGCAGCATGTTACTTCCAACGATGCGGCGGTGTTAACGCCCGGAAAGGTACAATACTCCTGCTATCCCAACGGAAAAGGCGGTATTGTAGACGACTTGCTGGTGTACTGCATTGACAAGGAAACTTACCTGCTGGTGATTAATGCGGCGAATGTGCAAAAGGACTGGGACCACATGTGCGCCATTGCGCCGAAATTCGGCCTCACACCCGGTAAAGAGCTGTACAACGCTTCCGACGAGATTTGTCAACTGGCCGTACAAGGGCCATTAGCGCTGAAAGCCATGCAGAAAATCTGCGACCAACCGGTAGAAGATATGGAATACTACACGTTCAAAAAAATGACGGTGGCCGGCATTCCCAACGTGATCTTTTCCATCACCGGCTACACAGGTTCCGGCGGATGCGAAATTTATGTAGACAATAAAGACGGCGCCAAACTGTGGAAGGCCGTATTTGAAGCCGGTGCGGAATTCGGCATCAAACCTATAGGGCTGGGCGCCCGCGACACGCTGCGCCTCGAAATGGGCTTCTGCCTGTATGGCAACGACATTGACGACACCACCTCTCCCATTGAAGCCGGACTGGGCTGGATTACCAAATTCAGCGAGGCCAAAGGCGATTTCATCGATAAAGATTTTTTATTGAAACAAAAAACCGACGGTGTTACCCGCAAGCTCGTGGGTTTTGAAATGGTGGACAAAGGTATTCCCCGCCACGATTACGAACTGGCCGACGCTTCAGGTAACGTTATCGGAAAAGTAACGTCCGGCACCATGTCGCCCTCCATGAAAATAGGTATAGGTATGGGCTACGTGCAACCTGCCTTCGCCAAAGCTGACACAGAAATTTTTGTCAAAGTGCGCGACCGCCTGCTGAAAGCGAAGGTGGTGAAAACACCTTTCTACAAACGTTAAGCGTTAGATGTAAAGCGTTAAACGAATTAGCATCTGCTCTTAACGCCTCACGCTTTACACTTCACAAAATAATAAACAAATAAACAAGTATATAATGAGCAAAAAAGAAAAGAAATTCATCACCTGTGATGGTAACTATGCCGCAGCACACATTGCTTACATGTTCAGCGAAGCAGCTGCCATTTATCCGATCACCCCGTCATCAACCATGGCCGAATATGTAGACGAATGGTCTGCCTACGGAAAGAAAAACCTCTGGGGCGAAACCGTGAAAGTAGTGGAAATGCAAAGCGAAGGCGGTGCTGCCGGTGCAGTGCATGGCTCGTTGCAGGCCGGCGCCCTTACAACTACTTTTACCGCATCGCAAGGCTTATTGCTGATGGTTCCCAATATGTACAAAATTGCCGGTGAATTGCTGCCCGCCGTGTTCCACGTGTCGGCACGCGCACTGGCATCACAGGCGCTTTCTATTTTCGGCGATCATCAGGACGTAATGGCTACCCGCCAAACCGGCTTTGCCATGCTGGCCTCCGGTGGTGTGCAGGAAGTAATGGATCTGTCGGCAGTGGCTCACTTAGCCGCGCTGAAATCACGCGTTCCGTTCCTGAATTTCTTCGACGGCTTCCGCACTTCACACGAAATTCAAAAGATTGAGGTGATTGATGCCGAAGACCTCAAAGGTATGGTGAGCGATAAAGCGCTGAACGCTTTCCGTCAACGCGCACTCAATCCCAACAAGCCGGTAACTCGCGGAACGGCACAAAATCCCGACGTGTATTTCCAGGCACGCGAGGCTGCCAATCCCTTCTACGATGCAGTGCCCGATATCGTTGCCCGCTACATGGGTGAAATCAGCGAACTCACCGGCCGTCATTACCTGCCTTTCACCTATTACGGCGCCGCCGATGCCGACCGCGTAATCATCGCCATGGGCTCGGTATGCGATACCATCAAAGAAACAGTTGACCACCTGAATGCCAAAGGTGAAAAAACAGGGGTAATCACCGTTCACCTCTACCGTCCGTTCTCCGCCAAATATTTCCTGCGTGTGTTACCCGCCACAGTTAAACGCATTGCCGTGCTTGACCGCACCAAGGAACCCGGCGCCAACGGCGAACCGCTCTACCTCGATGTTAAAGACGTGCTCTACGGGAAAGAAAACGCCCCTATGGTAGTGGGTGGCCGCTATGGCCTTTCTTCCAAAGATACCACGCCGGCACAAATTATTTCGGTATACGAAAATCTTGCTCTCAACGAGCCTAAGAACGGATTTACCGTAGGTATTGTTGACGACGTGTCGTTCAAATCACTGCCTGCAAAACCGGAAATCAGCCTGGCGAAAAAAGGCACTTACGAATGTAAGTTCTATGGCTTAGGCTCTGACGGCACAGTGGGCGCCAACAAAAATACGATCAAAATTATCGGGGAAACCACCCCGAAATATTGTCAGGCGTATTTCGCTTATGACTCCAAGAAATCAGGCGGCTTCACCTGCTCGCACTTGCGCTTCGGCGATAACCCGATTACTTCTCCCTACCTCGTATCTACGCCCGACTTCGTGGCCTGCCACGTGTTCTCTTACCTGCGCAAATACGATGTGCTGAGAGGCATCAAGCAAGGCGGCACCTTCCTGTTGAACAGCATGTACAATGTGGAAGATACGAAAAAACACCTGCCCGACTTCGTAAAACGCACGCTGGCCGAAAAGAAAATTAATTTCTACATTATTGACGCTACCGAAATTGCCGATAAAATTGGTTTGGGCAACCGCACCAACACTATCCTGCAATCTGCTTTCTTCAAAATCGCCAATGTAATTGATTACACACAGGCGGTGAAAGAAATGAAGAAAGCCATCGACAAGAGTTACGGCAAAAAAGGCGAAGACATTGTGAAGATGAACTACGCAGCCGTTGACGCCGGTGATAAAGCAGTGAGAGTAGATATCCCTGCTGAATGGTCGAGCCTGCCCGGCAAGTTTGAAGCCGACACCCACCAACGTCTTGCACCCGAATGGGTGAAGCACGTAGCCGACGTGGTGAATGCGCAAAACGGCGACGACCTTCCGGTGAGCGCTTTCCTGAACTACGAAGACGGCACCATGCCTTGCGGTTCCGCTGCTTTTGAAAAACGCGGCATCGCCACCAACGTGCCCGAATGGGTGCCCGCCAACTGTATACAGTGTAACCAATGCTCTTATGTGTGTCCCCACGCTGCTATCCGCCCCTTCCTGCTCACTGATGAAGAAGCGAAAGCCGTTCCCGGCGGAGTGGAAACCATACAGGGCGCGGCCGTATTCAAAGAATACAAATTCCGCATGCAGGTAACACCGCTCGACTGCTCGGGTTGCGGCAACTGCGCCGACGTGTGTCCTTCCAAGACCAAGGCTTTGGTGATGAAACCGCTGGATTCGCAAATGAAAGAACAGGCGCGGTTCGACTATCTGCACTCACACGTGGGATATAAAGACGCCGTACAGGATAAAAAACAAAACGTAAAAAACAGCCAGTTCGCACAACCCCTGTTCGAATTCTCCGGCGCCTGCGCCGGCTGCGGTGAAACGCCCTACATCAAAACGATCACCCAGCTGTTCGGCGACCGCATGATGGTAGCCAACGCCACCGGCTGTTCATCTATCTATGGCGGCTCCTTCCCCGCCTCGCCCTACACCTGCAACAAGAACGGACAAGGCCCCGCTTGGGCTAACTCCCTGTTTGAAGATAACGCCGAATTCGGCTTAGGTATGCGCTTCGGCAGCGAACGCCTGCGCGAACGCCTCGCTTACCTCATGACACAAGGACAGGAATGTGCAGTATGTACCTCCGAAGAAAAAGCCTTGTTTGCCGAATGGATCAGTAACCGCGACAATGCAGAGAAAACACGCGAGATTGCTAACAAGCTGATTCCGCTGGTAGAAAAATGCAGCTGCGATATCTGCAAAGAAATTTACCAGTTGAAAGATTATCTCGTGGTGCGCTCGCAATGGATCTTCGGTGGCGACGGCTGGGCTTATGATATAGGCTACGGCGGATTAGACCACGTGCTGGCTTCGGGCGAGAACGTGAACGTACTGGTAATGGATACCGAAGTGTATTCAAACACCGGCGGACAATCGTCGAAATCAACGCCGGCCGGTGCGGTGGCGAAGTTTGCTACTTCCGGTAAACGTATCCGCAAAAAAGACCTCGGCATGATGGCCATGAGTTATGGTTATGTATACGTGGCACAGGTAGCCATGGGCGCTAATCAGGCTCAATATTTCAACGCCTTGAAAGAAGCCGAAGCCTACAACGGTCCTTCGCTGATTATTGCTTATGCACCCTGTATCAACCACGGGTTGAAAGGCGGCATGGGCGTATCGCAACGCGAAGAAAAACTGGCTGTGGAATGCGGCTACTGGCACTGCTACCGTTATAACCCGCTGTTGGAGCAGGAAGGCAAAAACCCCTTCTCCCTCGACAGCAAGGAACCGGATTGGAGCAAATTCCAGGACTTCCTGAAAAGCGAAGTGCGTTACAGCTCATTGATCAAAACTTTCCC
>QMCD01005466.1_pt2 | contig 11855 bp, 9 predicted proteins | sample 1821841 | NCBI WGS metagenome assembly QMCD01 (sample SAMN01991225, study PRJNA193472) | Termite gut metagenome, whole genome shotgun sequencing project. | isolation source: worker | host: Macrotermes natalensis | reverse complement strand
ATTTTTCTGAAATCTCCGACAGGGGTTGTTAAATTTATTTGATAATAAAATTTTAATCCGATTCTTAAAATAGCAAAATCCTGATTATCTTTGTAAGTTCTATCAATATAGAGTGTAAAATATGAGCGAAAATAAGATACTAAAAATAGGGATAACGCAGGGTGACATCAACGGTATAGGCCCTGAGATAATTATTAAAGCACTGTCCGACAGCCGCATGAGCGAGATGTTCACTCCTGTGGTTTATGGCTCGTCGAAAGTTTTTGCACACTATAAGAAAGAGCTCGAGGAGGGGGAAGGTTTCTCGTTCCAGATAGTCGGTTCGGCGAGTGAGGCGCGCGGAAAGCGGATAAATTTTATAGAGACGGGCAAGGGCGACGTTAAAATAGAGACGGGAGAGTCCACCGCCGAGGGAGGCGCGGCCGCTATTGCGGCACTTCAGGCGGCGGTGAAAGAGCTCAAGTCGGGTGATATAGACGCGCTCGTGACTGCCCCTTTCAACAAGGAGAATGTTCAGGAGGCAGGGTTCGGTCACACGGGCCATACCGAATACATTGCCGCCGAAGTAGGCGGGCAACCGCTTATGATGATGTGTAGCGACATAATGAAAGTGGGATTGGCAACAATTCATTTGCCTGTCGCAAAGGTGAGTGCAACTCTTGGCAAGGAGCTTGTAACCACAAAGTTGGAACAGATAAGAAAATCGCTAATCTCGGACTTCCGCATAGTGGAACCTCGGATAGCGGTACTTGCGCTCAATCCGCATGCGGGCGACGGCGGACTGCTGGGCGACGAGGAGAAGGATATTATAAAGCCGGCAATAGAGGAGGCTGCGGCCAAAGGTGTGACGGTATTCGGGCCATTCGCCGCCGACGGATTTTTCGCTGCAGGCAACTTTGCGAAATACGATGCCATATTAGCTATGTACCACGACCAGGGGCTTACCCCATTCAAGGCACTCAGCCCTTCGGGGGTTAATTTCACTGCATCGCTTCCCGTGATAAGGACGAGTCCCGACCACGGCGTGGCATACGACATAGCCGGCAAGGGCAAGGCAGACCCCGAATCCATGCGAGAGGCGATATATATGGCAATCGATATCTACCGCAACCGCCAATGGTATGCCGACATAAGCCGCAACCCACTCAAGCGCTACGAGCGCGACCGTGGCGCCGACATTTCGGTAAAAGACCTGAAGCTGCCAGAAAACAATGACGATTAAGTAATTATGAATTTAGGTGCAGATATGCCGCGAGTTTAATATACGTGCGAAGCACACCACCATTCGTAATTTCTAATTCGTAATTTATAATGAAACCACGTCCGAGCTTGTAGTCGGACACTAAAATAAAACAACAAACATGAACGAACAAGTAAAAATCACCTTCCCCGACGGCAGCATTCGTGAGTTTGCCAAGGGGGTAACTCCGTTTCAGGTTGCCGAAAGCATCAGCCCGAGGTTGGCGCAGGATGTCCTCTCGGCTACTGTAAACGGACATGTCGTAGATCTCGCAATGCCGATAAATCACGACTCTACATTGAAACTTAACAAATGGGAAGACCCCGAAGGCAAGTCCACTTTCTGGCACACCTCGTCGCATCTGCTTGCCCAAGCTCTGGAGCAGCTCTATCCGGGCATCAAATTCGGCATAGGGCCGAGCATTGAGAACGGGTTCTATTACGACGTGGATTCGCCTGTGCCCATCACGGAGTCCGATCTGCCCAAGATCGAGGAGAAGATGCGCCAACTGGCAGGCGACAAAAATCCGCTTGTGCGCACCGAAGTACCCAAAGATGAGGCCATGAGGACATTCACGGCCAAGGGCGACCAATATAAATGCGAACTCATCGACGGGCTCGAAGACGGCACCATATCGTTCTACACCAACGGCACGTTCACCGACCTCTGTCGCGGGCCGCACCTCCCATCGACCGACAAGATAAAAGCTATAAAACTGACCTCTGTGGCTGGTGCCTATTGGCGCGGCGACGAGAAGAACAAGATGCTTACCCGTATCTACGGCATCACATTCCCAAAGAAGTCGATGCTCGACGAATACCTCGTCATGCTTGAGGAGGCCAAGAAGCGCGACCACCGCAAGTTGGGCAGGGAGTTGGAGCTTTTCATGTTCTCGCAGCGCGTCGGACAGGGGTTGCCATTGTGGCTGCCCAAGGGCGCGGCACTTCGCGAGAGGCTCGAAAATTTCCTCCGTTCGGTACAGAAAAAGTATGGTTACGAGCAGGTTATCACTCCCCACATAGGCATGAAAGACCTGTACGTCACTTCGGGACACTATGCGAAGTACGGCAAGGATTCGTTCCAACCCATCAAGACTCCGGACGAGAACGAGGAGTTCCTCTTAAAGCCGATGAACTGCCCGCACCACTGCGAGATATACCGCAGCAAGCCGCGCTCGTACCGCGACCTTCCGGTGCGTTTTGCGGAGTTCGGCGCTGTTTACCGCTACGAGATGAGCGGCGAGCTGCACGGCCTTACGCGTGTCCGCGGATTCACACAGGACGACGCCCACCTCTTCGTGCGCCCCGACCAGTTGCTTGAAGAGTTCGAAAAGGTTATAGATATTGTGTTGTATATCTTCAAAACGCTTAAATTCAAAGAATTTACTGCACAGATATCGCTCCGCGACCCCGAGAACAAGGAGAAATACATAGGCAGCGACGAGAATTGGGAGAAGGCCGAATCGGCCATCATCAAGGCGGCAGCCAACAAGGGGCTCGACACCATTACGGAGTTGGGCGAGGCTGCATTCTATGGCCCGAAGCTCGACTTTATGGTGAAAGATGCGCTCGGACGCAAATGGCAGTTGGGTACGATACAGGTGGATTACAACCTGCCGGAGCGTTTCGACCTCACCTATACGGGTGCCGACGACCTGCCCCACCGTCCCATTATGATACACCGCGCGCCATTCGGCTCTATGGAGCGTTTTGTTGCTGTGCTGTTGGAACATACGGGCGGCAAGTTCCCGCTATGGCTTGCGCCGCAGCAGGGGGTTGTGTTGCCGATAAGCGAAAAATTCAACGATTACGCCGAAAAAGTTTCTAAATTCCTAAATAATTCCGATATTCGCGCAGAGGTGGATAGCCGGAACGAGAAGATAGGTAGGAAGATACGTGATAACGAATTGAAACGCATTCCGTTCCTGCTCATCGCCGGAGAGAAGGAGGAGGCCGAAGGTACGGTTTCCGTCCGCGTTCAGGGCGAAGGTGACAAGGGCTCGATGACCATGCAGGAGTTCGCCGGCCACATAGCGGAACTCGTAAAGAAGGAGATAGAATAGCACGGCGACGGCCGGTAACAATTATAAGTTTAACTAATTTTCAGGAGGACACAATTATCGCACAGGTAAAAAAACCTTATCAACCCAAGCCTACCTACCCGAAGAAAGGCCCGAGGCCGATGCGTGTAGAGAAGGAAAATCCCAACAGGATCAACGACGAGATCACGGTGCCGCAGGTGCGCGTGGTGGGCGACGGGATACCCGACGGCTCACAGGTCATGCCCACTTCGCAGGCTGTCAGAATGGCGCAGGAGCAGAGCCTCGACCTTGTGGAGATATCGCCCAAGGCCGAACCGCCGGTATGCCGCATCGTAGATTACCAGAAGTTCCTTTACCAGCAGAAGAAGAAGGCCAAAGAGATGAAGGCCAACAGCGTGAAGACGGTCATCAAGGAGATCCGTTTCGGCCCCCAGACCGACGACCACGACTACAACTTCAAGCTGAAGCACGCTCAGAACTTCATCAAGGAGGGTGCGAGGGTAAAGGCTTATGTCTTCTTCCGTGGCCGTTCGATAGTGTTCAAGGAGCAGGGCGAGATACTTCTGCTCAAGTTCGCGACCGACCTCGAGGAGGTGGCCAAGGTGGAGATGATGCCTAAGCTGGAAGGCAAGCGCATGACAATGATGCTCGCTCCTAAGCCTAAGAAGTAGGCATTGACGCTATCTGGCGGCATCGCCATACAATGGTTTTTAAAATATCGGATGGAATATGGTACGTGTTGCAAAAACATGTAGCATATTCCGTCTTTTTAATCATAAAGTTATGACAATAAGCGGTTTTACATTTATAAAGAACGCCATAATTTATGACTTCCCTGTCATAGAGAGCGTTCGCTCGGTACTTCCCATAGTCGATGAGTTCATAATAGTGGCCGGCGACAGCCGCGATGACACGGATAAACTGCTCGAAGCGTTCGCCGACGAACCGAAGGTGCGCATAATCAATACCGTATGGGATACAGAGACGTACAACCGCGGTGGAATGATATACGCGCAACAGACAGATGTAGGGCTGCGTGAGTGCAAGGGCGACTGGTGCCTCTACATACAGTCCGACGAGATAATGCACCACGACGCGCTGCCTGTTATAAAGTCCGCATGTGAGAAATATGCCGGCGACCAGCGTGTGGAGGGTTTTCTGCTTAAATACGTACATCTCTACGGCGACTACCGCCACTACATAGACTCGCTCCACTTCGCCTATCCGCGCGAGATACGCATAGTGCGCAACAGCCCCGATATACACTCATGGCGCGATGCGCAGTCATTCCGCTCCATCCCCGATTTCAACGGCATAGACTACGACCAGGAGAAAGGAACGCGCAAACTGCGGTGCATACTCCTCGACGCGCTAATATTCCACTTCGGCTGGTCGCGCCACCCCGTAGCCATGCTCGGGAAGAGCAATTACCAACTCTCGCTCTATGACCCTGCCCATAAAACCAAAGCAGGAGTAGATTACTACGACTATGGCAACATAGCTCAAATGCCGCTATACGAAGGCTCACTACCCGAAGCTGCACGCGAAAGGATCGCGAACTTCGATTGGGCGCAATACGTAAGGTACGACGGCCCCCGTCCCAACATCGGCAAACGCTACGGCGCAAAATACCGCACAATAAACTTCATAGAGAAACACATCCTCCGCAACGGCCGGCGTATCGGCGGCTTCAAAAACTACAAACTCCTCGGTAAAAATTGATGTGTTAAAGATTTTATGTTCTCTTTTACCAAAGAGAACATAAAATCTTAATAACTTAATTTAATCGAAGAACTCGTTGTCGGTGGTTTTTGTGCCGGTGGTTTGGGGTGGTTCTTCGGTGTCGGGGCAGTTATATTCGACTGCTCCGTCGGGGCGGTAGAATTTGTCCGTCCGGTTTATCTTTATCGAGGGGTCGTCATATACTTTCTTCATGAACTCTCCGAATATGGGGAGTGCGAGCGACGAGCCTTCGGAGTTCGATGTGAGGTGCACGCTTTGGTCTTCGCCTCCGACCCATGCTCCGGTCACAAGTTTGGGAGTAACTCCCATGAACCATGCGTCGCGTCCCTCCTGCGAGGTACCCGTCTTGCCGCCTATCTCTGCGTCGTTGAGTTTGTACATCCAGTTCAGCCTTCCTGCGGTACCCTCCTTCACCACACTTTTTAGCATCTGGAGCATTGTGTAGGCGGTCTGCTCGTTTATGGCGTCACTCGATGTGGGTGTGAACGAGGCGATAAGGTTACCCTGCCTGTCCTCTATGCGGGTTACGAATACCGGTTCGATAAATACCCCCCTGTTGGCGAATGTGGAGTATGCGCCTACCATTTCGAACAGTGACACGTCGGCAGGCCCGAGGCAGAGTGGGTTTACAGGGTCTATGTAGCTGTGTATACCCATATTGTTTATGAAGTCGGCCACGGCCTTGGGCTGTCCGGCCTGCTTCATTATCCATGCCGAGTAGTTGTTGCGGCTGTGCGCCAACCCCCAGCGCAGGGGGTGGAGCATGCCGTCGTACTCTACTGCGGATGCCTCTTTGGGGCTCCACGGCTCGCCCGTGTTCGTCTCTATCGACACCTGAAGATTGGGCACCATCGTGCAGGGGGTGAACCCCATGTAGTCCATTGCGAATGTGTAAACGAATGGTTTTATCGTAGAACCCACCTGACGTTTGCCCTGCTTCACCATGTCGTACTTGAAGTAGCGGAAGTTGGGGCCTCCGACATAAGCCTTTATATGCCCGGTGGTGGGGTCGGCGGCCATGAACGAGGCGCGCATGATGCGTTTGTAGTGGAGTATCGAGTCGCGCGGGGTCATGAGCGTATCCCTGTCGCCCCCATATGTGAATATACGCATATTGACCTTGGTGCGGAAGTCCTTCTCTATGTCGGCATTACTTGCAGAGGTTGCGGTATCGGTCGGTATTGCGCATGGCATTGCGAACGATCTGCTCGGCAGCCTCTGCAGGGGTTTTCACGAATAGCGTGCGTGTCCTTTTATACTGTGCATCCATGGATTTCTGTACAGAGGTAAGCTGCTTGTGTACAGCCTCCTCGGCGTGTTTCTGCATGGAGTAGTCGAGTGTGGTGTAGATCTTCAGCCCATCACGGTATATATTATAAGGTGTGCCGTCCTCCTTGGCGTTCTTGTGGCACCAACCGTATATTGGGTTGCTCTCCCAACGCTTCAACTCCTGGTCGTAGTCCCACTTGCGGCTGTACGACGAGCGGTGCGGGCGGGGCATGTTCATCACATTGCGTATCATCTCGCGGAAGTATGTCGCGATGCCGTCGTTGTGTGTTACAGGGTTGTAGTTGAGTTGTATAGGGGTCTGCACGAGCGAATCGAGCTGTGGTTTGGAAAGATATCCGGCCTCCTCCATACGTGCCATGACTATGTTGCGGCGGCCGAGCGAGCGGTCTGGGTTGTTGACAGGATTGTAGCGTGTGGGGGCGTTCACGACACCCACCAACACGGCGGCCTCGGCGATAGTCAGCTCCGAAGGCTCCTTGCCGAAGAATGTCTGTGCTGCCGACTTGATACCATAGGCGTTGCTGCCATAGAACACCTTGTTGAAGTACATGGCTATGATCTCCTCCTTGGTGTAGTTGTACTCCAGCTTTACGGCCATAATCCACTCCTTGAGTTTGGTTATCACCATTTTGGCCGATCTACCCACGGAGCTCATGCCAGAGTTGTCCTCTCTCGGAAAGAGGTTTTTGGCCAACTGCTGCGTTATTGTGCTGCCTCCCCCCTGCTCTGTTAGCCCCAGAGCCATAGTCTTGACTGCCACGCGGGCGAGCGACATGAAGTCGATGCCGGAGTGGCTATAGTAGCGCGCATCTTCAGTGGCTACGAGCGCCTTGACAAGTGCGGGCGAAAGGTCCTTGTATTCGACGTGCGAACGGTTCTCGATAAAGAACGTACCCAACAGGCGCCCGTCGGCGGCGTAAATCTCGGTGGCAAGGCTGCTTTTGGGGTTCTCCAACTCTTCGAACGAGGGGAGCTTGCCGAAAGCGCCGAACGCTGTCAGCGCCACCAATATGATGAATATAGATACAGGCGTCAATATTATGCCCCAAAACCATCGTGCAAACCTTTTAGCACGCGCGGCCTTACTCTTTTTAGACTTTTTCTTCTGCATTCCGCAAAGATACGAAAGATACAAAATTATGCTATATTTGTGTCGGTTTTTTCTGCGCCTTCGGCCACAAAACAATAAATACATGAAGAAAGTGATAGGCTTGAGCAACGCCCTGACGGATATTTTGATAAACCTCGGTTCGGACGACGTGCTACATAAGTTCGGGTTCGGCAAAGGCGGTATGAGTCTTGTCGATTCATCGGTGCAGGGCATGGTGGAGGAGGCTACCGCCGGCCTGCCGCATACACTATCGCTTGGCGGTTCTACGGCCAATACCATGAGGGCTATGGCGCGCCTCGGCATCCGGACGGGCTACATTGGCAAGGTGGGGCGCGACTCCACGGGCAGGTTTTTCGAGGCCGCATTGGATAATCTCGGCATCGAGCCGTTCATATCGCATGGCTCGCAGCCTTCGGGGCGATGCCTGTCGCTCGTGTCGGCCGATGGCGAACGCACTATGGTAACCTACCTCGGCGCGGCGATAGAGATGTCCGAAGAAGATATACAGCCGGAGGTATTTGCCGGTTACGACTGCCTCTATGTGGAGGGTTTTCAGGTGCAAAACCATGAACTGATACGCCACGTTATGAGGATGGCCCGGCGGGGCGGCCTTAAAATAGCGATAGATTTAGCAAGCTATAATGTCGTCGCGGAGAATCTCGAATTCCTGCGCGGGCTTGTCGTAGAGTATGTCGATATTGTCTTTGCCAACGAGCAGGAGGCCGAGGCGTTCACAGGCGAGGTGGAACCTATAAATGCCCTCGAAGCCATATCTAAGATGTGCGAACTTGCCGTGGTTAAGATAGGTACGCGCGGTGCGCTCATAAAAAGCGGTGGTGAGGTGATCCATGTCGGCATAATGGCGGCGGCCAAGAGGGTCGATACCACGGGTGCTGGCGACTTTTATGCCGCGGGATTCCTTTCCGGTATGTTGCGAGGGGCTTTCACTGCGCCAGTGCGGCACTATCGGGTCGATCACGGCGGGCAAGGTCATCGAAGTGGTGGGCACCACTTTCGGCGAGGAGGCGTGGCAAGAAATATACACACTGACGGAGAGGGTTAAGACGGACAAATATCTTTTTTAAACAGACGTTATGATATATACTATCACATTGGACGACATGGAATTCAAGGCTTTCCACGGCTGTTACGACTTGGAGAAGGTCGTGGGTAACCGTTTCCTGGTGAGCGTGGCGCTCGACGCCGAACTCGGCGATGCAGCCCGTGCCGATGATGTTAGGCAGACTGTGAACTACCTTGCGGTTTACGATATCGTGGCCGCGCAGATGAAGCAGACTTCCGACATCCTCGAAAATGTGGTGTTAAGAATATCCGATGCCCTCTATGGGGCTTTCCCCATGCTCCTGAAGGTCTCCGTCACAGTCTCGAAACTCGCCCCACCGCTGGGCGGTAAGATACGCAAGGTCTCCGCGACACTTACCAAGTAAATTGACAATTGAATTATTAAAGCCGAATGACTTGCTTGGCTATGCAGTCGTAATTTTTTCAACTCCACACGGCATTGTTAGTCCTCTGTTGATAAAATAACCGCGTTACATGCCGGAGCTTCGGAAAAGTTGCCGTAAACTTGTAGTTGCGTAAGTGCGCATTTCTCCCTTTAGTCAAGTAATTAGCAATCATACACATAATAAATTATACTTATGTCCGGTAAGAAAGAGAACATAGGTGCGGACGGCATCGCCCTTAACGAAGTCCCCTATAACGAGGCCCTTGAAACGGCTCGTGAATATTTTCGCGGAGACGACTTGGCGGCGATGGTTTGGGTCAGCAAATACGCACTTAAAGATTCGTTCAACAAGATTTACGAGCGTTCGCCGAAGGAGATGCACAGGCGCATTGCCAACGAGATAGCCCGCATCGAGAAGAATTACCCCAATCCGCTCGATGCGCAGGAGGTATTCGACTTGCTCGACGAGTTCAGGTACGTCATCCCGCAGGGAGGCCCGATGACAGGTATAGGCAACAACCTTCAGGTGGCATCGCTCTCCAACTGCTTCGTGATAGGGCACCGCAATCCTGCCGACTCATACGGCGGCATCATACGCATCGACGAGGAGCAGGTGCAGCTCATGAAGCGCAGGGGCGGGGTAGGGCACGACCTGTCGCACATAAGGCCTACCGGAAGCCCCGTGCTGAACAGTGCGCTTACCTCGACGGGCATTGTCCCCTTCATGGAGCGTTACTCCAACTCAACGCGCGAGGTTGCTCAGGACGGCCGCCGCGGGGCGCTCATGCTCTCGCTCTCGATAAAGCATCCCGATGCGGAGAACTTTATCGACGCCAAGGTAGAGACGGGCAAGGTTACGGGGGCGAATGTATCGATAAAGCTCGACGACGAATTTATGCGCGCCGTGCAGAACAACGACATGTACATGCAGCAGTTCCCTATAGGCTCGAAAAATCCAAAGTATAAGAAGGAAATCGACGCGCGCACGCTGTGGAACAAGATAATCCACAATGCATGGAAGAGCGCCGAGCCGGGAGTCCTCTTCTGGGACACTATAATTCGCGAATCGGTGCCCGACTGCTATGCCGACGAAGGGTTCACGACCGTATCGACCAACCCGTGCGGCGAAATACCGCTCTGCCCATACGACAGCTGCCGCCTGCTGGCCATTAACCTGTACAGCTACGTCGATAACCCTTTCACTAAGGAGGCCACGTTCGACTTCGACAAATTCAGGCAGCATATACGCCTTGCCATGCGTATCATGGACGACATCATAGACCTCGAACTCGAAAAGATAGAGGCCATAGCAGGCAAGATAAAGCACGACCCCGAAGACCTTGACCTCCGCAGGGTGGAGATGGGACTTTGGGATAAGATACGCGAAAAGGCACAGAAAGGCCGCCGTACAGGTCTCGGTATCACTGCCGAGGGCGACATGCTGGCAGCCCTGGGACTTGTATATGGCACAGACGAGGCCATAGATTTTGCGGTCGAGGTGCAGAAGACCCTTGCTGTGGAGGCATATCGCGCGTCGGTCGAAATGGCGTCGGAACGCGGCGCATTTCCGATGTACGACCACCTCAAGGAGGAGGATAACCCCATGGTGGGGCGTATCCGCGAGGCAGACCCCGAACTGTACCAAAAGATGACCGAGGTGGGCAGGCGTAATATTGCCATGCTGACGATAGCCCCCACGGGTACGACGTCGCTCATGTCTCAGACCACATCGGGTATCGAACCGGTGTTCCGCCCGGCATACAAACGCCGCCGCAAGGTGAACCCCAACGACCGCAATGTCAATATCACATTCGTTGATGAGGTGGGCGACTCATGGGAAGAATATACAGTATTCCACCACAAATTCGTGAGCTGGCTCGAAGCGAACGGCTACGACGCATCGAAGTTGAACGATATAAGCGAAAAGGAGCTCGACGAACTCGTCGCAAAATCGCCATACCACAAAGCTACAGCCAACGATATCGACTGGGTGGCCAAAGTGAAGATGCAGGGCGCAATTCAGAAGTGGGTCGACCACTCCATTTCCGTCACGGTGAACCTCCCCGAAAATGTTACGGAGGAGCTTGTAGCGCAGGTATATGAGGCGGCATGGGAGTGCGGCTGCAAGGGAGTTACCGTATATCGCGAAGGCTCGCGCGCAGGCGTGCTCATTGACTCAAAGAAGTCCAAGAAGGGCGAGAACACCACAGTCGACGAATGCGACTGCGACGAATACAAGCCGCCCCTCTCGCGCCCTATAGAGCTCGAAGCCGATGTCATTCACTTCAAGAATGGCACAGAAGATTGGATAGCCTTCGTGGGTATATACAACAACCGCCCCTACGAGATATTTACCGGTAAGGTCGAGGTAGATGCCATGTTCATACCCAAGACAGTCGAGAAAGGCTACATAGTCAAAGCCATAGATGAGGACGGAGCAAAGCGTTATGACTTTAGGTTCAAGGACAAATACGGCTACCCGCACGTCATCGGCGGCATATCGCGCCTCTTCGACAAGGAGTTCTGGAACTATGCAAGGTTGATTTCTGGAGTCCTGCGCAACGGCATGGCGATAGCCGACGTTGTGAACCTCGTGGATGGGCTCAACTTCGACAACGAGACTATAAGCAACTGGCAGAATGGTGTTGCACGTGCACTCAAGCAGTACATAAAGGACGGCACTAAAATACGCAAACAAAAGTGCCCCAACTGCGGCGAGGAATCACTCGTATTTCAGGAAAAATGCCCCCACTGCACATCCTGCGGCTGGTCTAAATGCGGTTGATGACAGTAAAGAAGATTCAAGCAACCTCTTAGGCAGGGTACACCTCGGGCAAGCTAAATTTATTTTAGCTTGCCCTTGTCTTTACTGTCTTTATCTGCGCTGTGCTTGATTTAGATAGGATGCGCCTTGGACAAGCTCAAATAAATTTGGCTTGCCTCTCGGCTTTCGCTATCTTTA
>QMCD01004039.1_pt1 | contig 11876 bp, 12 predicted proteins | sample 1821841 | NCBI WGS metagenome assembly QMCD01 (sample SAMN01991225, study PRJNA193472) | Termite gut metagenome, whole genome shotgun sequencing project. | isolation source: worker | host: Macrotermes natalensis | reverse complement strand
CTTGATCACAGCATCATTTATCTGTTTATTTTTTAAAGCATTGCTTATTTTCAGCAATCCCCAACGCGCCAGGCGGCTTTTGTCGCGTGCAAAGGCTTTGGCATAGCGTTGCTCGTCGACGAACCCGCCGGCTTGCAGGGAGGCGATGATCTCCGGCGCCTCGGCGGCTGGAACTTCCCAGTCCGCCAGTTTTTTCCGGATATCGGAAACACATTTCTCGCTACGGCTGCAGAGGCGCTGCAGGCGGGCAAGGGCTTGGGATGAAGATAAACGCATATTAAAAAGTGCTATTTAATTAAAAAATGCAAGTTTAAAAGTGCAAAATCAATAATTGAAGCCAAAGCTCCAGAGCGGCAGGATATTACCGGCGCCATATTCTATATCATCCTTCACAATAAAAGCATCTTTAACACCCAGTACCTGCCGTTGTGTTTTCCCCTCTCCTCCCACTTCAAAGGTGTATTTACCAATAGTAAAATCTCCTTTTTCGGCCGATGTGACGGCATTGTTGACCTGCATTTGGTTAAAGAAAAATGTTTCACGGATATTCCCTTTATTAGGTTTATCTTCGGCCAGCGCATACAATAAGTCGGTATTGTTCAAGTACAATTTTTCCACCTTTCCCAAGGCATTGACCCCATTGGCGCCGGTGCGCAACTGCAAGATCAGTCCGGCCTTTTCAAGGTAATAAAAATAATCGGACAGCATGTTGCGGTGCGTGTCTGTAAGCGCCGCCAGCTTTGTCATATTGGGTTTAAACGGCACTGATTGTGCTATAATGTATAGCAGTTGCTTCAATTTACGCACAGAGCCAACGTTCATGTTGGCATGCAGCGGCACATCAACTTCCAGTATAAGATTGATGATAGATTGCAAACGTTTATTATAACCGGTATCCATAAAAAACGGGTAATAACCGGTTTGCAGGTATTCTTTAAAAAGCGGCAAGGGCTGTCGTCCTCCGGCACTCACTTTATGCTGCAGGATGTCTTTCAAAGAACAGGCCGGTAGCTGTACATTTTCTTTCATGCAAATAAATTCACGGAACGACAATCCGTCGAGATGATAAGCCAGTACCCTGCGGCTCAGGTCGGCCTGTCCCCTGTAAATATCAAGGATGGACGAGCCTGTAAACACCACTTGCAGGCGCGGCAGATAGTCATACATCATTTTCAACTCCTGCGACCAGTTGGGATATTTATGTATTTCATCAATATAAAAATGCCGCCCGCCATACTTAAAAAACTCATTGGCCGTATCGAACAGGCGATGTGTGGTAAAATATAAATCGTCGGCTTTGACGTATAAGGTTTTCTGCGGGTTCAGGTATTGTTTAATATGTTGCAGCAGCATGGTCGTTTTCCCCACGCCACGCGGGCCTACAACAGCCATCATACGGTCGTCCCAAGGCAGCCGGTCGTGCAGGTAGCGCACAAACTGCATATTGGTAGCAGACAGTAAATCATTGAATAAAAGTCGTAATTCTTCCATATTGCACCTTATTTTATGCAAATATATATATATTTACTGAAATAAAAGTGCAATTTTATGAAAAAACGCACTTTTTAATATGCAATTTTATGAAAATGAGGATATCTAACTTATTTTCAATATTATAAACTGTTTGAATTTGACTTTTCCTGAAAATTAATTTTCTTCCTGATAGTACACTTTATAAAATTTCCCCTTCCTATCCTCGCCTTGTTCTATCAAATCACGATTGCCGTGAATGTAGATGTGAAAATTTTTATCTAATTTAATAACGCTTTTAAATATGCGCGCCTGCCTCTTCACCGCACTTTCCGAAATGGTAAAATTATCGGCAATATCCATATCGAAATCCTGCTCATAAGCAGTTTTATATTTCTTGAAACTCTTAATTACGTCGGGGCTTTCCATTACTTCATTGGCAAATTCTTTTAAATCGAAATTGTCATTCTCTTTAAAAAATTTGACCGACTTATTCAACATATCTACCTGGTCGGCTTTGGAAATCTCGAACTGTTGCGGAAGTTCATCTTTTATGAAATGCTTGGTAAGCGATAAAATATTTTGGGTATTGTAATACTCATCCTTGCGCTGACGAACATGCAGGAAATCGTCCGTCCAATATTGCGCCTCAACACCCTTATTCGTATTGTCCACAATAGCGACCACATAACCCTGTTCACGCTCCGTATTGAATATCAAACAGCCTTTATCTAATTTATTGATGTTTATTCCCTTTTCACTTTCTATTTCAAAACCTTCACCTTTAGGAAAAACTTTTAAGAACGTATCCTTATTTTCCGACTTGAACAGTCCAACGGCATCCACCGTTTCACCGTCAATAATGCAATCCTTGAAATAAACGGTGTAAAACTCCCCGCCTTTTATTTTGGGATGGGTGCTTTGCTCATACAAATGCTTAGCAAGATTTACGGACTGTTCCAAAAGGCTTTCAGGATTGTCGAAAATCTTGCTTGCACACACAAATACTTCGTTCATGTTCATATCAATGTCGTGATAGAAATTGAAGTATTCTGTGGATTTGAAGGGGGAAAGGAAATACATATTTAATATATTTCCCATTTCTTCATTAAGATCCGGTTTACTTAACGATAATTTCAGCATTTCGTCTGTTGCTTTATTCCCGACAAAGTGAACGGATATATTTTTTACTTCGGATATATTTGATTGGATCATTCTAATAAAATTACAATATAGCTGCCACCTTGCGTATTTGAGCGAGGCGGCGGGCAAGGGTTTTATCCTGTCGTATCGTTTGCATGTTGTATTTCAACTGCATCCGCATCAATAAATCGGCATTTATTCCCAATGCCGCTTCAAACAACATCGCTGTATTGGCAGTAAGCGGCCGCCTTTGATTCAAAATATCATTCAATGCAGTGTAGGGCACACCCATTTGTTTCGCTAAAGAACTTTGTGAAATTTGGCGGTATTCAATTTCTTCTTTCAGTAGTTCGCCCGGATGAGTTGGGCAAAATCCGTAACCTAAATTACCCATAATCATTTTATTTATAATGGTTTGACAATTCTAAGATATTACACACTGTGAAAACGGTATTTTTTATCCGTTGTTTTACCTGTACAAAATAATTCTTCCAAATACTTTTTTTCAAACTTTATTTCCATAGTTTGTTTCCTAAATTAGGGCAAAGTTAATAATTTTATCACAATTCCACAAATATAGTGGAATATTTTAAATCATAAGCGAAATAAATTAAATCTCGTTTGTCAGTTTATGGAACGTCTCGCATAAAAAACCTGTATCATGGACGCCAATATAAGAGAGATTGGGCAACCAAGCTCCAAGTTTAGCATACCATTTTGTTTTTTCTGTTCGTTACTCATGATGATTTAATTGTTATTAGAGGTTAATATTTCAATTTCTTTTAGCCAAAGTGCGTTGCTTGCATCGCTCGGCATTTTCCAACCGCCACGGGGAGATAAATTGACGGAACCGACTTTGGGCCCGTCGGGCATACAAGAGCGTTTGAATTGTTGACTAAAAAACCGCCGAAAGAAAACCTCCATCCATTTCAAGATAATTTCGTCTGAATAACCTTCCATTTCTTTTAAATTCTTAGAGTCTTTAAATCCCTTAAAAGCATTTTGAGCCAAGAAGAATATTTTCTTCGGAGAAAACCCGAAACGCAAAGTATAATACAAAAAGAAATCGTGTAATTCGTATGGGCCAACAATATCTTCCGTTTTCTGAACCATATTCCCGGAAAAATCGGCTGGAAGCAGTTCCGGACTAACAGGAGTTTCCAAAACATCAAGAAGCACCTTACCGGATTTTTCGTCGATCTGTTTTTCAGCTACCCATTTCACTAAGTGACGAACCAATGTTTTAGGAATTCCCGAATTAACAGCATACATCGACATGTGGTCGCCATTGTAAGTAGCCCAACCTAAAGCCAATTCGGATAAATTGCCCGTACCGATAACCAGACCGCCGACTTGATTTGCAATATCCATTAAAATTTGTGTCCGCTCACGGGCTTGAGCATTTTCATAAGTAACATCATGGACAGATTCATCATGTCCGATATCTTCAAAATGCTGCTTGCAAGCTTTAACGATATTGATTTCCCGGATTGAAATGCCCAAGGCCTGCATTAGAGATAAAGCATTGTTGTAGGTCCTGCCGGTCGTTCCAAATCCGGGCATCGTAACGCCGATAATGTTTTCTCTTGGAATACCAATTTTATCAAATGCTTCTACTGCAACTAAAAGCGTCAAGGTAGAATCCAATCCGCCGGAGATACCAACTACCGCAAATTTCGATTGCGTATGAAGTAAACGTTTCACTAATCCAAACGCCTGGATGGAGAAAACTTCCCTGCAATGTTCGTCATAAGCTGCATCGGATGGAATAAAAGGCATCGGATTAATTTTTCTGTTCAATGCAGAATGATAAATAACCGGGGGATATTCAATTTCAACTTTCCGGTAATTTGCATATTCGAATTGTTTGGGAATAAAAGAAGTCAACCGTTGCCGGTCAGATTGCAATCGTTCCACATCTATTTCATTTACAATCAATTGTCCTTCCAATAAAAATTTTTGAGATTGCGACAAAAGTGTTCCGTTTTCATAGATCAATCCGTTGCCGGCAAAAACGGCATCTGTGGTCGATTCTCCATATCCTGCCGAAGTATATATATAACCGGCAATGCAACGGGCTGATTGTTGTTGAATTAACGACCGGAGATAATCATTTCTTCCGATTGATTCGCTACTTGCAGAAAGATTGAAAATAATATGCGCTCCATTCACCGCATGTTTTGAACTTGGTGGAGAGAGTGTCCATAAATCTTCGCCAATCTCTATGGCAAATGTGGTAAATTTATCTCCGAATAAGAGTCCGGTTCCGAAAGGGATGGATTGTTGTCCGGCATATTCAATTGTTGTTTGAGAACAATTTTCAGCAGATTCGAACCATCTTTTTTCATAAAATTCGGAATGATTTGGAATATGGGTTTTAGGAACAATTCCTAAAATTCGCCCGGAATAGCAAATAATCGCTGCATTATAAAGTTTCCCCGCAACACACACAGGCACTCCTATAATATAGATTGAGCTGCAAGTAGCCAACGATTCTAATAAACGCGCAACTTCGCATTCAGCTTGTTCAATCAATAATCGCTGATTAAACAAATCGGCGCAAGTATAACCGGTAACAGATAATTCAGGAAAACAAACAACCTGAACTTCCTGTTCGCTCGCTTTTCTGACCAACTGTTCTATCTTTTGGCTGTTAAAAGCGCAATCGGCTACTTTTAATTCGGGAATTGCAGCGGCAACCCTTATAAATCCAAAATTTTCCATATTATTATAGCTGGTTTTTGTTAGGATAATCAATCGTATAATGCAAACCGCGGCTTTCCTTGCGTGCCATGGCTTGTTTTATCACCAAATAACTTACATTGATAATATTTCTCAATTCGCAAATATCACGCGAAACTACCGAACGAATAAAAAGATTTTCCGTTTCACGATATAAAATTTCCAAACGGTCGAATGCTCTTTTCAAACGGAGGTTAGAGCGAACGATACCCACATAACTCGACATAATGGAGCCGACTTCCTTGACGCTTTGCGTAATCAATACCATTTCTTCCGGCAATGAAGTTCCTGCATCATTCCAAACCGGAATGTCTTCCCGGAGATAATATTTGTCAATATGAGCCATTGCATGTTTGGCGGCAGCATCGGCATAGACCACCGCTTCAATCAAAGAGTTGGATGCCAATCGGTTAGCGCCATGAAGACCGGTACACGAACATTCTCCGGCAGCATACAAACGACGGATAGTTGATTGTCCGTCCAAGTCGACAACAATTCCTCCACATAAGTAATGAGCGGCAGGCGCAACAGGGATATAATCTTTCGTAATATCAATACCGTCGCTCAAACATTTTTCATATATATTCGGAAAATGTTTTTTTGTTTCTTCCGCATCCTTATGCGTAACATCTAAATAGACAAAATCATCTCCCCGATTTTTCATTTCCGTATCGATTGCACGGGCTACAATATCGCGAGGAGCCAAAGACCCGCGTTCATCGTATTTCTGCATAAATTCTTTTCCCGATTTGGTTTTCAATATAGCCCCGTAACCGCGCATCGCTTCGGTAATTAAAAACGACGGACGCTCTTTGGGATTATATAAAGCCGTAGGGTGAAACTGCACAAATTCCATATCTTTTACATACCCTTTAGCACGGTAAACCATAGCGATACCATCGCCGGTAGCAACCAAAGGATTAGTGGTCGTTTGATAAATACTACCTATGCCGCCGGTGGCAATCATGGTAACTTTTGCCAAAAAAGTACGGATCATATTCGTTCGCTCATTTAAAACATAAGCGCCATAACATTCGATATTATCAATTTGCCGGGTTATTTTTACGCCCAAATGGTGTTGCGTTAATATTTCTATGGCAAAATGATGTTCAAAAACACTGATATTCGGATGATTTTTAATCCTGTTAATCAAGCTTTTCTGTATTTCGGCACCGGTAGTATCTTTATGGTGCAGTATCCGGAACTCGGAATGTCCGCCCTCCCTGTGTAAGTCGAAATTACCTTTATCATCTTTATCAAAATCAACCCCCCACTTGATTAATTCGGCTATCTGTGCAGGCGCTTCTTTGACAACTTTTTCAACAACTGTTTTATTGCTACAGTTGTCGCCCGCAATCAAAGTATCTTTGATATGCTTTTCAAAATCATCTATCGGTGCAGTAACCGAAGCAATTCCACCCTGGGCATAAAACGTATTGGCATCTTCCAATGTTGTTTTACAAATAATAGCCACACGACCTTTATCGGCCACCTTAAGGGCAAAGCTCATTCCTGCAATACCGGAACCGATTACGAGAAAATCAAATTTATGTATCATAATTCAAGAACTTTTCTGTAAGATAAAAAACCGTATCAATATTAAGATTGGTTGGTTCGGTTGCAACAATAAAATTCTGTCGAACAACGGCGAACAATTTATTATCGATCATTGCAAATCCTACAAATTCGTACGCTGTAGCAGGAAAAAAATAATTATGAATTAATAGATTGTTAAAATAATCAAGCCAAGTTTCATAAAAGATCGCACCATTGGTTTTAATGACTTGAAAATCATTGAAACGATATACTTTTTGCTCTGCACCTTCAGCAATAAAATATTCTTCGGATATTTCGCCCGAATAAAATAGATTTTGAACAGAAGCAAAGTTTAGTAAATGCTTTTCTTCTTCTTTCTTGATAAACTTTTTGTTTTGACTTCTGTAGCTGATTTCCGCATTTCCTCTAAGGAAATTTTGCACGGTTTTAAGTTTACCTGCATCGCTAATCTGTTCATTTCCCAAAATGACACGTTGTAGTTCATTTTTTATTCGTACTGCTGGCCGATGAACCCTCGGGCAGCCTCGATACGGAAAATAAAGACGAATTACACCGGTTATTTTTCGATTTGAGAGACAAAATCGGACAAACTTTTATATCTTTGAGCCATAAATAAACATAATAATTATGAATTACGATGTTGCTATCATAGGAGGAGGCCCTGCCGGGTATACTGCTGCCGAACTTGCCGGGAAAAACGGATTAAAAACGATATTATTCGAAAAAAAAGCATTGGGCGGTGTTTGTTTGAATGAAGGATGCGTTCCGACAAAAACATTGCTTTATTCTGCCAAAGTGTTACAAACAATCAAAGATGCCGGCAAATACGGTATCGATTGCGATAATTTTTCGTTTGATTTATCGAAAATTATCCAACGGAAAAATAAAGTTGTCCGGAAACTTAACGCCGGCGTGCGTGCAAAAATGCAGGAAGCCCACGTGGAAGTGCTTGCAGGAGAAGCCCAAATTATCTCAAACGATGAAAACGGAACATACATCACATGCAATGAACAGAAATTTTTAGCGCAACATTTATTGATATGTACCGGTTCTGAAAATATATTGCCTCCTATTCCGGGACTTTCTGAAGTCGATTTTTTGACTTCCCGCGAAGCGCTTAACCTGAAAGAAATGCCTCAATCGCTGTTAATCATCGGAGGAGGTGTTATCGGCATTGAATTCGCTTCTTTTTATAATACGCTCGGCACAAAAGTGATTATCGTTGAAATGCTGGATGAAATTCTCGGAGGCATGGATAAAGAACTTTCCGGCATGTTGAGAAACGAATACGCTAAAAAAGGCATCGAATTTCATCTGAACACCAAAGTTATTTCTGTAAATGGAGATACAATAACAATAGAAAAAGACGGCGAAAAAACAGCTTTACAAGCGGAGAAAGTTTTTATCAGTACAGGCCGCCGGCCGAATACTCAAGGTTTCGGATTGGAAAACCTCAGCGTGGAAATGCTCCGTTCGGGACTCAAAGTGAACGAATATATGCAAACTTCCATTCCCAATATTTATGCTTGCGGAGATGTAACCGGCTTCTCTTTACTGGCGCATGCTGCTGTCAGGGAAGCAGAAGTTGTCGTCGAACACATCCTGGGTAGTTCTGAAAAAATGACTTACAAAGCCATTCCCGGGGTTGTCTACACTAATCCTGAAATAGCCGGAGTCGGTGCTACAGAAGAAAGTTTGCAAGCACAGAATATCCCATACACGAAGAAAATGCTGCCGCTCTCTTACTCCGGTCGTTTTGTTGCAGAAAATGAAATGGGAAGCGGTGTTTGTAAAATTCTTATAGCAGAAGACGACACCATATTGGGGGTTCATATTTTGGGAAATCCTGCATCCGAAATCATTGTCATTGCCGGAATTGCCATTGCCAAAGGAATGAAAGCCAAAGAATTACAAAGTATGGTTTTTCCGCACCCCACAGTCGGAGAGATCATCAAAGAAACTTTAATTTCCTAAATTTATTATTTATCTATGTGGCCTGTATGCCTATGTGTTTCAAAATGTTAATATACAAAAAATGATTATAAAATCTGCAGAATTCCTTATCAGTAATACTGATGTAAGTAAATGTCCGCAAGACGGAAAACCCGAATATGCTTTTATTGGCCGGTCGAACGTAGGCAAATCTTCGCTTATCAATATGTTAACCGGCAAAAAAGGACTCGCGATGACTTCCTCAACTCCCGGCAAAACCCAATTAATCAACCATTTTGTCATCAATAACGAATGGTATTTAGTTGACTTGCCCGGTTACGGTTATGCGCAACGAGGGAAAAAAGGCCGTGAAAAAATACAACAAATCATCGACCACTATTTAGATGAAAGAGAGGAATTAACCTGTCTGTTCGTCTTGCTCGACAGCCGGCACGAACCTCAAAAAATAGACTTGGAATTTATCGAAAAATTGGGTGAAAGCGGAATCCCTTTTGCTATCATCTTCACAAAAACCGATAAGATTTCAGCAGGGAAATTAAGCTCCAATCTCGAAATTTATAAAACCAAATTATTGGAAACATGGGAAGAACTTCCTCCGATTTACATAACATCTTCCGAACATAAAAAAGGTAAAGAAGAGGTATTGGGATATATCGAAGAAATTAATTCTTCTATCAAAAATTGACAAAGATTGTTATATCTTTGTACCGTGGTTTATCATCCACCACTACAAATATTTAACCGCTACGCGGTATTATTACGATATTATCATAAAAAGTATAAAAATATGAATTGGTTTGAATGTAAGGTTTCTTACGAAAAAATAGAAAATGGGATTCCGAAAAAGGCCTCTGAATCTTATTTAGTTGATGCGCTGTCTTTCACCGAAGCTGAAGCACGGATTATAGAAGAATTAAGGCCTTTGATTTCGGGCGAGTTCACGATTTCCAATATCAAGCGTGCACGCATTGCCGAACTTTTTTACAACGAAAACGGAGACAGATACTATAAGTTCAAGGTTTTATATATCACACTGGACGAAAAAAGTGGCGCCGAAAAGAAAACCGCAGTACAAATGTTGGCGCAAGCCTCTGATATAAAAGAAGCAATCGCCATACTCGAAGAAGGAATGAAAGGCACTATGAGTGATTACGAAATCGCTTCAGTTGCAGATACTCCTATTATGGATATTTTCCCGTTTTCAGCTTAAAAAGAACTAATCGGAAGTTATCGGGAGTTATCGGAATTAATCAGAAGAAATGTAATTCCGATAATTTCTGATAACTTCCGATAACTTCCGATAACCCCCGATTAAAATGAATATCGCCAAACAAATACAAATCATCAACAACGAACTACCCGCTGATGTTCGCTTAGTTGCCGTTTCAAAGCTTCATCCTGCCGAAGCGCTTATGGAAGCCTACGATGCAGGACAGCGAATTTTTGGAGAAAGTAAAGTACAGGAACTAACCGCTAAATATGACGCGCTTCCCAAAGATATCGAATGGCATTTTATCGGGCATTTGCAAACGAATAAAATAAAATACATTACCCCCTTTGTCTCCTTGATTCACAGCATCGACAGTGTAAATTTATTACAGGAAGTAGATAAATACGCAGGAAAAGCGGGACGAAAAATCGATGTATTACTCCAAATTCACATAGCAAAAGAGGAAACGAAATATGGTTTCAGCGAAAAAGAATGTTGTGATTTTTTGAAGTCAGAAGAATATAAAACATTGAATAATATTAATATACGTGGCTTAATGGGAATGGCGACCTTTACAGAAGATATAAATGTTATTCGTTCGGAATTCAAAGGATTGTCATCTTTCTTTCATCAATTAAAACAACACTTTTTCTCGTCTGATGATAACTTTAATGAATTATCGATGGGCATGAGCGAAGATTATCACATAGCAGTTGAGGAAGGAAGTACTTTGGTTCGCGTTGGAAGTAAAATATTTGGAGAAAGACAGTACTAAAAAAATAAGGCTTCTCCAAGAGAAACCTTATTTTTATACTTTTATTGAAATATCAATTTTTTCCTGCAGTTGCTTGTTTGTCTTTTTTACAGCATTTTTTCTCTGCAGTTGTACATTTTTTCTCTTCTGATTTACAACATTTTTTCTCTTTGTCACAAGGTTTAGTGCATTCAGTTTTTTGAGGACAAGCAGCTTTGTTAGCATCTTGGGCCATAACTGAAGATGTTGTACATACAGCGAAAATTAAAGCTAATGATAATAATACTTTTCTCATGTCTTTTGAAATTAAGTCTAAAAATTCTTTTATTAAACTAGTGAATACTTACTTTTGTAAAAACTATTGGCAAAGATATGCCAAATTCATGTTTAAAAATGTTATTGCACGCTTAATAATCCCTAAAATATAAAATATCAAGAATATGAAAAAAGATAACTGGCAGGAACGGACGGGATTACTACTTGGGAAAGAACGGTTGGAAGAACTGAAATCATCCCACGTTTTAATTGTCGGATTAGGAGGAGTGGGAGCTTATGCTGCCGAAATGTTATGCCGTGCAGGAATCGGTAACCTGACAATTATCGATGCCGACACCGTGCACCCAAGCAATATCAACAGACAATTACCTGCCTTGCATTCAACAATCGGACAATCGAAAGCTGCCTTGTTGAAAACCAGGTTAAACGATATCAATCCAGAAGCTAATATTATTGCATTACAGGAGTTCTTAAAAGACGACCGTACTGCCGAATTATTAGATAACAATAAGTTCGACTTTGTTGTGGATGCCATAGACTCCGTTAGTCCGAAAGTTTTCTTGATTTATCATTCCCTCATACGAAAAATACCCATTATATCGGCATTAGGTGCCGGAGGAAAAATGGATTTATCGAAAATAGAAATTACCGATAATTCAAAAACTTATCAATGCGCTTTGGCAAAAATAGTGAGGAAAAGATTAAAGGATTTAGGAATTATCAAGGGATTGCCTGTTGTGTTTTCTGCCGAACCGGTAAACAAAGAATCTA
>QMCD01003537.1_pt1 | contig 11876 bp, 8 predicted proteins | sample 1821841 | NCBI WGS metagenome assembly QMCD01 (sample SAMN01991225, study PRJNA193472) | Termite gut metagenome, whole genome shotgun sequencing project. | isolation source: worker | host: Macrotermes natalensis | reverse complement strand
GCAATGAAGAGCATCCCTGTTAAGTTCCAGGTGGAATCACGCCGTGTTGGCTTTGCGGGCAAGGATTTACAGATGGATCCCAACTTCCGTATCGCCTTGCCAACGATCATCATCGACAACAGCATGCCGATCACGATACTGGATTCGATTTTGGAAAAAGAGGAAGAAGTATTGGATACGTTCAAACCGAATACCGAGATTATTCCTGTGGTATTACCGGGTGCAGATATTCACACGTCTAAGATTATCAATGTAATCCCGAACCCGATGGTTGATAGGGCAGATGTTACCTACTCTGTAGCCGAAGAGTCTGTGGTTACGATGAGACTATTCAACTTATTGGGTGTGGAAGTTAAGACACTACTCAACGGTGAACGTCAAGATGTAGGCGTATTCCGTAAGAGACTCTCGGCCGAAGATATCCCGAATGGTGTTTATATCTTACGATTAGAAACAGTGTCGAAAAATGAAAGAAGTCTTTCGATAGAGAAAGTGGTAGTAAGCCGATAATCCACATAGAGGCGAGATTTTTGCTCGTTCCTATGCGATTCTACAGCGTTTCTTCCATGGCATTAAATTGAGAATACGTTCGCCATTTTCCCAAAACTTCGGCAAAATCCGCAGGTAATTCCGAATCAAACGACATCATTTTTTTTGTTGTAGGATGTACAAATCCCAGTGTTTTCGCATGTAGCGCATGACGCGGAATAATATCAAAACAATTTTGAATGTATTGTTTATATTTGGTATAAATGGTGCCTTTCAAAATTTGATCGCCACCATACGTCGCATCATTAAACAACGGATGCTTGATATAGCGCAAATGTGCACGAATTTGGTGGGTTCGACCGGTTTCCAACACGCATTCGATAAGCGTAACATAACCGAAACGCTCTAAAACCTTGTAGTGTGTTACCGCATGTTTGCCATAATCGCCATCCGGAAAAACCGTCATCACTTTGCGATCTTTGAGACTGCGCCCTACATGGCCGATAATGGTGCCTTCATCATCCTGAAAATCGCCCCAAACCAAAGCCCAATACTTCCGTTCAACCGTATGATCATAAAATTGTTTGGCTAAAAACGATTGTGCCGTTTCATTTTTGGCAATCAATAAAAGTCCGGAGGTGTTTTTGTCGATACGGTGCACCAAACAAGGCTTTGCGTCCGGATCGGTGGTTTGAAAATAATAGGCCAACGCATTGACCAATGTTCCGGAATAATTACCATAGCCGGGATGAACAACCATTTCCGGCGATTTGTTGATGACTAACACATCAGCATCTTCGTAAACAATATTCAGCGGAATATTTTCAGGAATAATCTCCGTTTCGCGCGGCGGATAAGCCATCACAATGCTAATCACATCGTCCGGTTTGACTTTGTAGTTTGGCTTTACCGGATTTTCATTAACTAAAATATTGCCGGCATGAGCAGCATTTTGAATTTTATTTCGTGTCGCATTTTCCAAACGAACCATCAAAAATTTATCAATGCGCAAAGGCGATTGCCCTTTATCTGCAACAATTCGGTGATGTTCGTATAAATCCTGTTCGTCTTCGTGTAATTCTATATCTAAATCTTCTGACATTTGTATTTTTTTGCAAAGATACAAATTTTAATTGAAAATTTTCCATTTTCAATTCTCCATTCTCAATTTTTTTTCGTATCTTTGCAAATTCATGCCTAAACTAAAACACATAGCGCCCATCTTTATTGTAATGGTTGCAATATTTTCCGCTTGTTCTACGAGAAAGAACACGTGGCTAAACCGCAATTATCACAACACAACGGCCTATTACAACATTTATTGGAATGGTATGGAAACCTACAAGGAATTGCTCGCCGAGATTGAGAATAATGGTTACGACAACTACAGTCATGTGTTGAATGTTTACGAATACGGTTCTATTTTGGATACGGCAAAAACCAATACGAAAACGAACCGCATGATCGAAAAAGGAACTAAAGCCGTACAAAAACATTCCATGCGGATTCGAGGGGTGGAATACGTGAAAACCATGGAAGACGCGTATATGCTGATGGGTATCGGTTATTTTTATCAGCATAATTATTCGATGGCGCGAACGGTTTTTAATTTCGTTTCGTCGCAATTTCCAAAGAGTCCAATCCGGTTTGAATCGCTGCTTTGGTCGGCCAGATCATATATTCAGGAAAAAGAATATGATATGGCTTCGTCGTTAATTTTGCAAGTACAAAATCAAGAAGCGAGTTTGTATAAAAACACACGTCGTGAACTGCCTGCTGTTACAGCGGATTTTTATATTTCACAGAAAAAATATGATGAAGCGATTCCGTATTTGAAAGAATCGATTTTGCGCAGTAAAAGCAAGGATTTCAAGAATCGTTTGGAATTTATTTTGGGGCAAATTTATCAAGAAAACGATCAATTAAAAGATGCTTATGATGCTTATCGCTATGTAACCAAACACAATGCTAAATTGGAATTGGATTACAACGCACAGCTAAATATGGCATTGTGTTACGATGGTGCTTACGCCAATCGGCAACAATTAACCGATCAGTTAGAAAAGATGCTTCAAGATACCAAAAATGAACGCTTTTTTGGGCGGATTTACTTCGTTTTGGCGGAAATGGCTTTGCAGGATAATCAGATTTCGGAAGGCATCAAGTATTTGGAAAAATCAGTGGAATATTCCGGCTCTAACCGGGATCAATTAACGATTTCCGCAACACGTTTGGCAGATTTGTATTTTGATGAAAACGATTATGCAACGGCGCAAACCTATTATCAAAACGCTGTTAGCGTGATGACGCCCGACAATCCCGATTATGACCGGGTTTCTACGCGTGCTGAAAATCTGACCGAATTGGTGAAATATTTAGATGTTGTGAAGTATGAAGAGCAAATGCAATATCTGGCCGGTTTGCCTGATGGAAAGCGCAATGAAGAAATTGATCGATTGATTGAAGACTATAAAAACAAACTTGAAGAAGCCGCTGAAAGAGCACCGAAAGTTATTGCTTCGTCATCATCACAAGCGGCAACCAGCACGTGGTATTTCTATAACGAACAGGCCAAATCATTTGGTTCAAATGAATTTGTTCGCAAATGGGGACGTCGCGATAATGAAGATTTTTGGTTCTTGAAAAATAAACCGGCCATAGCTATGAACCGGACGGAAGAGGCCGAAGAAACGGAAGAAGTAGAAGAAACAGAACAAAAAACAGTTGGAGATTATACGCCGGCCGATCGGGAATATTATTTGGTCAATATGCCAATCAAAACAGCAGCTAAGGAGCGATCCAACAAACGTTTGGAGGAAAATAAATTTTTGTTGGGCGCAGGATATTTTGATTTGGTAGAAGAACCGAAAATGGGGATTAAAACATTGGAGGATTTGCTGGCGAAATATCCGAATACCGGCTATAAATTGCAAGCGTATTACTATCTGTATCGAATGAATTTGGTGCTGAACAATGAACCCGGCAAACAAAAATATCGAAATTTATTGGTGGCCGAATTTCCGGATAGCGACCAAACCAAACAAATTACAGACCCCAACTATTATAAAACCGCGAAAGACAACACGGCGAGGGCCGAACAGTTATATCAATACACGTTTGAGGCCTACGACGAAGGTTATTACGAAGCCGTTATAGAAAACGTCAAAGACGCCGAAAAACGCTATCCGGGCAATGCTCTAATGCCCCGATTTAAATATTTGGAGATAATGGCTCAGGGCGGGCCAAAAAGGCGCAGACTCAACGATTAGTAGTCTTGAAAACTATATCAAAATTTATCCTCAAGAAAAAGATTTGGTGGAATTGGCTCAAGCAACCATTGAATATTTGACGCAATCCCAATCTCAATCGGGAAATAATTTTGCAACAACAGCGGCAACACGTCCGGAAAGCAACGTGCAAGCAGATACCGCCACACAGTCGCAAGAACCGAAATACGATATTTCGATGTTCACTGTGGATCCGGGCGCTCCGCACTATTGCTTGGTTTTTTTGAATATTCCGGAAGTGAATACCGATATTATGAAAATTCGATTAGCCGACTTCAATCGCCGAAGTTACTCGCAGGATAACCTTCGGATTTCGGGCGAAAATTGGGACGAAGATTACTATATGGTTTACATTTACACCCTTAAAACCGCTTCGATTGCTCAAGGTTTCTTGGAAGAATTGCGAGAGAGTAAATACGTGTTTGGTTCGGTTCCTAAAGAGTTTTATACCATCATGCTTATTCATGCCGAAAATTTTATGACATTTATGAAACTACGGAATAAAGAGGCGTATCAATACTTTTTTGAACAAAATTATAATCCATAATGTATGTCGTAGGGGCGAGGCATGCCTCGCCCCTACATATTTACCATGAAAAAACTCTTCCTCTTAGATGCGATGGCGCTAATTTATCGTGCGTTTTTTGCATTAAATAAAAATCCGCGAATTAACTCGAAAGGGCTGAATACATCGGCCATTCTGGGTTTTGCAAACACGCTTTTCGATGTGTTGCAAAACGAAAAACCTTCGCATATTGGTGTGTGTTTCGACACACAGGCGCCAACGGCTCGACACATCGAATATCAAGACTACAAAGCCAATCGTGAGGCTATGCCCGACGAACTTTCCGAGGCCATTCCCTATATCCAACAACTTATCGAAGCTTTCGATATTCCGATTTTATATGTAGATGGCTACGAAGCCGATGATGTGATTGGCACACTTGCTAAAAAGGCCGAACAGCAAGGCTTTGAGACCTATATGATGACGCCGGATAAGGATTTCGGACAATTGGTTTCCGACCATATTTTTATGTATAAACCTGCGAAATTTGGCCAACCTGCGCAAGTGCTGGGTGTGAAAGAAGTATGCGAACGCCATGGTATTAAACGTCCGGAACAAGTGATCGACATGCTCGGATTGATGGGGGATAGTGCGGATAACTTTCCCGGAATCCCCGGTGTTGGCGAAGTTACGGCGAAGAAATTATTAGATCAATTTGATAATATTGATAATTTATTAGCAAATACCGATCAAATTGCAAATGTCAAACTTCGTGAAAAGGTTGAAAACAATAAGGATTTAGCTCTTCAATCACGAATGTTGGCAACGATTGATATAAATGTTCCTATTAAATTTGAACCTGAAAAATTAATACGGACATCGCCGAAAAAGGCCGAATTGAAAGCCCTTTTAGACGAATTGGAATTTCGAACATTTGCACGGCGTGTTGATGCACTGATGAACGTAAGCGTGAAAACGCCTGAAAATACAAGTCAATCCGAAGTTAAGACCGAAAAACCAACGGCGTTAAATTTGTCCAATCAAACCTTTGATTTGTTCAATCCATATCCGGAAACAGCCGATTTTGCAGGGATACAGTCGTCTATACCGATGAATCCCAATTATACCGAAATCACGGATTTGTCGGATTTCGCCCGGAAATTAGCCCAACATTCTGCTTTTTGTTTCGATACGGAAACAACTAATATTGACGCATTAGATGCGGAATTGGTTGGCATAGCCTTTTGTTATGAATCCGGAAAGGCTTGTTTTTGGCGGTGTCCCGACGATTTTACGGAAACAAAACAACAACTTGAAATTCTAAAACCGATATTTGAAAATCCGAATACCTTGAAAATCGGACAAAATCTAAAATACGACATCAATGCGTTAAGTCTCTACGGAATTACGGTTTCCGGTCCATTCTTCGATACGATGATCGCACATTATGTGCTCGAGCCCGAACGAAGAGCGAACCTTGATGATATGGCTCCCGCCCACTTAAATAACAACATGATTCCGATTGAATTATTGATTGGCAAAAAAGGCGCGAATCAAAAATCCATGCGCGAAATATCTACGGACCGGCTGGGACAATACGCTGCCGAAGATGCCGACATAACCTTTCAATTAAAACCGGTTTTTGAAACGATGATGGACGAAGTGAATTGCTGGAATTTGCTGGAAAATATAGAATTTCCGTTAATACCCGTATTAGCAGAAATGGAGCAGGAAGGCGTGAAAATCGATTGCGAAATGTTGGCCAAATTCTCGCAAGAATTAGCGCTGGAAATTCGTCAAACGGAAGAAGCGATTTATCAATTAGCCGGCGTTCAATTCAATATTGCTTCTCCGAAACAATTAGGCGAAATTTTATTTGAAAATCTAAAAATAAATCCGAAAGCCAAGCGTACCGGCGTATCCAAACAATATTCCACAAGTGAAGATGTGTTGCAAAAATTAAAATTTCGCCATCCCATTGTGGATTTGGTGTTAACATATCGTTCGCTTGCCAAACTCAAATCCACTTACGTAGATGCGTTGCCTGCCTTGGTAAAACCGCGAACCGGACGTTTACACACATCGTTTAATCAGGCTGTTGTTGCTACGGGACGCTTGAGTTCGAGCAATCCGAATTTGCAAAATATTCCCATTCGCACAGAGTTGGGTAGGGAAATCCGCAAAGCCTTTGTTCCGCGCGATAATCAGCATGTTTTGCTGGCTGCCGATTATTCGCAAATCGAACTTCGCATCATCGCTTCGATCAGTGGCGATGAAAGCATGATGGCTGATTTTATTGCAGGACACGATATTCACACAGCAACGGCTGCAAAAATCTATGGTGTGCCGATGAATGAAGTGAACAAAGACATGCGACGTTCGGCGAAAAGTATCAATTTCGGAATTGTTTACGGAATGAGTGCCTTCGGATTGGCCGAACAGTTGGGCATTTCACGCACCGAAGCGTCGAACATCATCAAACAATATTTTGAACAATATCCTAAAATTGCAGCGTATATGCAAAATGCGATTTCATGGGCAAAAACGAAAGGGTATGCCGAAACGCTTTGCGGTCGCCGTCGCTATTTGCCGGATTTGGATAGTCCGAATGCAACGGTTCGTGGATTTGCCGAACGAAATGCGATTAATGCGCCAATCCAAGGCAGTTCGGCGGATATGATTAAAATTGCGATGGTCAATATTGACAAACGAATGAAGGAAAATCATTTGCAATCGAAAATGATTTTGCAAGTGCATGACGAATTGGTGTTTGATGTGCTGAAAACAGAACTCGAAACGGTGCAAACCCTTGTAGTTACAGAGATGCAGAATGCCATGAAATTGGAAATTCCCGTTGTTGCGGAAGCGTCCGTTGGAGAAAATTGGCTTGAAGCACATTAAATTTTTTTTAATTTCAAAAATTTTTCGTATCTTTGCAGATTGTCCTGTATTCAAAATCCAATGAAAGAATTTTTACAAACTCGTCAATTTTGGAGAACCATCGCTCTTATGATCGGTGGGAGTTTATGTATTTTGATTTTAACATTGCTGTCGTTGAAATTATTTACACGACATAACCAATCGTTTGTAGTGCCTGATTTTACAGGACTTACGATTGATCAACTCAAATCCGTTCAAGACGAATACGGTTTTGAATTTGTGGTTATCGATTCTATTTTCGATGAAGAAAGTATGCCCGGAACCGTTCTAAAACACGACCCTGCGCCGGACGCAACAGTTAAGCGTGGACGAAAATTTTATGTAACCATTGCCGCTTCGTTGCCGGATATGGTGGTGATGCCGGATTTAATCGACCTTTCGCTTCGTCAGGCCACCGCATTACTGCGATCGGTGGGACTTTCCGTAGGCAGTATTACTTATCAACCTGATTTTTCTGAGAATGCGATCATTGGCCAAATGTATCACGGACAGGATATTGTTCCGGGCGAAAAAATTCGACGTGGTTCTTATATAAACCTCATTGTTTCGGGCACAGAACAAAGCAATCAAGAAGAAGAAAGTGAAGTGCCGGCGGAAGAAACCGAAAGTGAAGAAGAGATGATTGAAGAATAAAAATGAGAAAATATTTTTTGCATATAGGCTATTTCGTATTTGTGCTTTCGATAGGATTGGTGCACCAAAGCGCAGCGCAAGACGGTGTTGAACTTCGAGGTTTGCAAGTCAATACAAACTTGATTAACGCAAAAAAAATGCCCTCTCGAAAATCTGCAAACTCTCTACCGGTGCCGTTTTTCGATGATTTTTCATCGTTGCAATCGTCTTATCCTAATCCTAAATTATGGCAAAACAATCTGGTTTTTGTGAATGCGGATTTTCCGATTTTTCCGCCATCTATAGGCGTTGCAACGTTCGATGCATTTAATGCTAATGGGCGCTTATATTCGCATGCTGCGACATATCCGTTTAATGCCGACACATTGACTTCCCAACCGATTCGCTTGGATTCGGTTTTTAGTCCGATTCCACATAAATTGACGGCAGATGATTCCGTGTATTTTAGCTTTTATTATCAGCCCGGTGGTGGATTTGTTGACGGTGATAGCTACAGTGGTGAGCAACGTGGACGAGCACCCGGAAAAAACGATTTATTCATCTTGGAATTTTTAGATCGAACAAATCAATGGAATGAAATTTGGCGTGAAAACGGACAAACGTTGGACGAGTTTTGTCCGCTCTGTGCAAAGGATACAGCGGATTTTCTTAAAACGTATTTCAAACAGGTATTGATTTTAATTGATCTTGAATCTTATCTTTACGATGGATTTCAGTTCCGATTTGTTAATGTGAGTACGCTTGATCAAAATCAAACTTCCGCCGGACAATGGCATTTGGACTACGTTCGATTGGCGAATAACCGCTCAATGTCCGATACGTTTTCAAACGATATTGCCTTTGTTAATCGCACAGAGCGTGTGTTAAAGGACTTTCAAGCCATGCCGTTCAAGCAATTTCAACCGGCGAAAGATTTAGTTGACGAAATGCCGTTAATGTTCCGAAACTTGGATCAGACGGCACAAGTAGCGTCTTATCAGTATCTTATTTTGGATAAAAATGGACAAACAGTTTGGGATATGGTACCGTCGAATGCTAATATTTTTCCGTTTTACACGAATGGGTTCAATTCGGATCCAGACCTCTCAAAGCCGCAATTACTCTACAATTTCCCGAATGTCAACGGTTCCGAAACTTTCGAAATTCAACATACTTTGAAACGTGCGGGAAGTCAAGATATATGTGCGACAAATGATACGATGGTGCAAACGGTTCATTTTGGCAACTACTACGCTTACGATGATGGAACGGCAGAAGTTGGCTTTGGACTTCGTGATGGAGAAAACGGCCAATTTGCATACCGGTTTCCGCTGAGAATGTCTGATACGTTGGTCGCCATACAAATTTTGTTTAATCACACTTTGGAAGATATGAGCCAAACGTACCTGAATTTGGCTGTTTGGTCGGCAGAGAATGATAGTACGCCGTCTCAGCGAATTTATGCAGGGCAACGCTTTTCGCCAACATACAATGATACGATAGGTTTTCAAACATATATATTGGATAACCCGATTTTTTTAGATTCGACGGTAGTGCAAAAAGGGGCGTTTTTTATAGGCTTTCAGCAACAGACCAAAGGGTTTTTGAACATTGGATTTGATCAAAATAACAATGCTAAAAATTGCATGTTTTTACTTGATATCATCAATAATCAATGGAATCCGGTAATTTATTACGGTTCGGTGATGATACGTCCGGTGTTTGGAACAGCAATGCCAACAGGCTTTTCCGAAAAAGATATTCGTTTGGAAAATATCAATATTTATCCGAATCCAAGTGATGGAGTTGTTTTTGTAGAATCGCCGGAAATGCTTGTAACCGGTTATGAAATCTACGATTTAACCGGACGAAGATTGTTGCAAAAAACATGCAGAGAAACCCAATTTTCCATTCATTTACCGGAAAAAACCGGTGTTTATATTTTGTTGTTGAACACTGAAAAAGGCCTTGTGTCTAAGAAAATCATTCGACGATAATCATTCCAACACCCTCACGTTGCATTTTCCGAAACCACGTCATCTGCCGTTTGGCAAATTGATGAATGGCGGTGTTTAATTGTTCAAAAAGCTCATCTTTACTGATGTTTCCGAGCAGAAACAAGGTTGCGAATTTATATTCTAAACCGTAAGACAATAAACGTTCGGTTGGAACGCCTTGTTGAATTAAGGTTTCAACTTCTTCTATAAGTCCTGTGTTTAAGCGGGTTTTCAAGCGTTGTGTGATACGTTCCCGAACGATTTCTCGAGGAGGAAAAATTGCAAAAACTGTTTCGCAATCAATTTTCGGAAACTCTGAAACAGGCTGTTTTTGCTCATAAAGCGCAATTTCCAAAGCACGAATGGTGCGCTCTTTCGTTTCAAAATCCGTAGTGTTGTGAACGGGTTTCAAGGCTTGCAAACGGGCGATTAATTCGGTATGTTCAAGCGCATTCATTTCGTTATGAAAAACCGTACTAACCGGCACTTTTGAGAAATTATAATGTTGTAAAATTGCAGATAGATACAGGCCTGTTCCGCCACATAAAATCGGCGTTTTTCCACGCAAAACAATATCGTTATAAGCCGTGTGAAAATCCGAAACAAAGTCAAACACGCTGTATTCCTCACCCGGATTACGAATGTCAATCAAATGATAGGGGATTGCTTTTCCGTCCACAGAATATTCGTTCAAATCCTTGCCTGTTCCGATGTCCATGCCACGAAACACTTGTCGCGAATCAGCGGAAATAATTTCTCCGTCGATTTCCGCAGCCAATCGTGTAGCGTAATGCGTTTTTCCGCAAGCCGTAGGACCTAAGATTGTAATCATGCTGCAAAGTTACGAAAAAAAGTTTAATTGTTTAAAAAGTTATCAACAAATGCCGGAATTTACCAACAATTATATACGAAAATCGAAAATTCACCGTTATATAGAATAGAAATCTTTTTTATAAAAACATAATTAAACAATTCAACAACTAAACAGTTAAACAAATGAAAAAACTATTTCAAAAATTTACGGATTTCTTTGCTTTTACAAAAAGCGAACGCCGTGGTATTCTTGCCCTTCTCGGCATTTTAGGAGGTTTAATGATTGGCATTCAAATCATGCCGTATTGTTATGCAAAACCTGTTTCTGATTATTCTGATATTGGCGCCAATTCAAGCGTTGAGAAAAACGTTGGGAAAACCGTTGGGGCACAAAATTTTGTGCCCCAACAGACTCTTCGTTCAAACGCACGTAATAATACACCCCAAAACTCCAAAAAATTTCAACCCATTCGCGAAAAAAAACCATTTACCATTCACGCCAATACGTGTGATACGCTGGATTTGCAACAAATTCGTGGTATTGGTTCCGCATTTTCCAAACGTATTATCAAATATCGTGACCAATTAGGAGGCTTTGTTCGCAAAGAACAATTGCTTGAAGTTTGGGGTATTGATTCTGCGAAATACGCACAGATAGAGGGCGCATTCATCATCGACAAAAAAAATATTCGCAAAATCAACCTCAACACCGTTACGATTAACGACCTGAAAAAACACCCGTATCTGGATTATTACCAAGCCAAAGCCATTGTTCAAACCCGCGACAGTCAAGGCCTTTACAAAAGCATCGACGATATTTTGAAAATCGCATTGATTGATAAGGAAACATTTGAATTGATTTGCGAATATTTAGAGATTTAATCAACGAAAAAAGAATGAAAGGAACTATTCCGCAAATGCAAACTACATACCCAAAATTGACAAGGTTATTAACAACGGCAAGAAAGTTTTTAACAAAAACACCCGTTTTTACAGATTTTTTTATATGAAAATCGTTTTTCTTTTCGTTATATTGGTAAACAAAATAAAGAACAAAATTATGTCAAAACAACATTACCGTCGCAACATTCGATTGAAAGGATATGATTATTCTCAATCAGGATTGTATTTTGTAACGATTTGCACAATCCATCAGGCTTATTTATTTGGTGAAATCGTTGATAAAAAAATGTGTTTATCGCCTATTGGTGAAATCGCTAAAACAATGTGGTT
>QMCD01003142.1_pt1 | contig 11879 bp, 12 predicted proteins | sample 1821841 | NCBI WGS metagenome assembly QMCD01 (sample SAMN01991225, study PRJNA193472) | Termite gut metagenome, whole genome shotgun sequencing project. | isolation source: worker | host: Macrotermes natalensis | reverse complement strand
GCTCCACGCAGACCCTCTCGGCGGGATGGCGCGGGGTCTGGAGCCGTCCCGAGGAACCCGGAGAGGATGAGGACGACATCTGCGCCACCGGCATGGAATTTACCGAGGGAGAGATACTGACACTTATGGGCCACAGCCTTGCCAAGCGCAGGACGCGCCCGAAACCCCTCTACACGGAAGCTACATTGCTCTCGGCGATGGAAACGGCTGGAAAACAAGTGACGGACGAGAAAGCACGCGAGGCAATGGCGGAGAGCGGGCTGGGTACTCCGGCGACGCGGGCCGCCATTATCGAGACGCTGCTGCACAGGGAGTACATCGAGCGTTCCGGCAGGTCGCTGGTCCCGACCGGGCAGGGGCTGGCCCTCTACGAATCGCTCAGTAACCTGCGTATAGCCGACGTCGAGCTCACAGGTGACTGGGAGAAGTCGCTCGCGGCCATCGAAAAAGGCAATATGAAGCCCGAGACCTTTATGAAGGCGATCGAGGTCTACACACGGCAAGTCACCGAAGAGGTGCTCTCGCTCGACGTGAAGCGGCCGCAGGACGAGGCCGTCCCGTGCCCCAAGTGCGGCACCGGACACATGGCGATCCGCCATCGTGTAGCCAAATGCGACAACGACAGGTGCGGCCTTGTGGTCTATCGCCGCTTCCTGAACAAAGATCTGACGGAGCGGCATATGCGGCAACTTCTGAAGTCGGGTAAGACGCGCCTTATCAAAGGTTTTAAGGGCAAGGCGGGCAAGACCTTCGACGCCCGTCTGGCTTTTGACAGGAATTATAATCTTGTGTTCGACTTCCCGAAAGAGAGGACATCCTACGGCGGCAGGGCTAAAGCCGGAGCGAAGAGGGGGAGTGCGCCGAAAAAGACCGGTAAGGCGGGGCCGAAAGTCAAACCGGCAGCCGCGCCGAAGACCGGAGCAACACGTAGGTCAGCCGACGGAGCCGGAACAAAACCCGGCGCGGCAGCGCCGAAAACCAAGCCCGAAGGCAAACCCGTTTCGGGTAACGTGCCGGAGAAATAGCAGTTCCGACATATTTGTCTTGCGAATGGTGCGGGGGTATAACTCCCGTACCATTTTTTATATGGAGCGAGGTGGGCGAAAATAAATCCCCCTGTCATTTCCGATGCCAGCGGCAAAGGTAGCCGCACGTCCCCACGGGCAAGGTCGGGCCCTTGCGGGTTTTGCGGAAAAATCATCCTCGCCGCCTGCGGCGGCTCCGGTATTTTTCCTGCAAAAACCTTGCCCGTGTAAACAGGACGTACGGCGGTGTTGCCGCTGTAATCGGAAACGACAGGGCACTCCTGTTCGCAAGTAAAAAGAGAAAGATATGATGACAAAACTGATAAACATCGGACGGCAGGTCGGGATGTGGCGGCACATCGTGCAATACCTATTCGCGGTTATCGTGGTGCTATTCCTCGTATGCCAGGGACTGTACCCGGCATGGGGCGTACTGCTTTTCATCTTCCGCAGGGCGGCGATGCGGGTCTGCCTCCTGCTCGGATTGCTTTACTGGCTCACCCACGGGCTCATATAAACCGCCCTCCGGAGATGAAACCGGTCACGATGACACAGGGCCGCAGTCCTCCGGGCTACTGTTTTTAGAGGTTGTTTGGATTTTTCCGCCGAAGCTATTTTTTAGTCATTTTGGCTCCATTTTTCACCGGAAACGAGGCGCATAGTGGTGTCTATGTAACGATGTTTCCGGTGAAAAAGGGGGGGTAAAAGGGCAAACAAGAGCAAGAGTGGAAAATTCCAAACAACCTCTTAATTTACTGCCCGCATGGTCCGCCCGTGCGGCAATTAACGAATATCCATCTTACAATGACATAAATGAACCCTCAAACGAAAAACATTCCAACGGGAGCTGTCCGGCCGGGCGGCTCCTTTCATTTCCCGGAGGCAGGAGAGGACGGCTCCGGCCGCGGAGCCGGGCATAAACCGTTAAAAATCGACCCTGTGCAGCACTCGATCCAAATGACGGGCGGGGAGTTGGCAACGGTATATGCCTGGCGGCAAACCCTGGCAGCGGAAAGTACGGCGACCGTACCCGCGGGGAAAGTAGCCGCAGGACATATCCGCACCCCCGCTCTGCCGACGGTGGAGCAAGTGGTCCGTATGCCGCCGCGGGGCGGCGAAGCGAAAAGCATCGGGCAGCTTATGGAACCGATACGCAGGATCATCGCCCATCCCGACCGGAACTGCCTGATGGCCCAATTCTGCAAACTGCACTGGTAGATACCCTTAAAAATTAGAAATTATGAGTACGAAAAAATTCGCATTGAGTAACTCCTACTTCAAGAACCGCAGGCCCGAAGACCCCGACACTCTTTCCGAGATCGTAGCCTGGTATAGAGAGCACGGCGAGCTTCCGTTCCGCTACGAGAGCGGCGACTTGCGCGACTGGCCTTACGACACCGTATGCGAGCGCCAGAAACGGCATGGCGTACAGCGCTGCCAGTACCTCACACCCGATACCGTGGCCAATGAAATGGCTTTGCTCGCGTCGGCATACGCGACGACGGCATACGCCCTCGACGCTTGTTGCGGAACGGGACAGATCACCAAGGCATTGCTCCGGCACGGTTTCCATGTGGACGGTTTCGATATCGACCCCGACATGCTGGCCGCTTACAACCTTGTATACCCGCAGTGCGGGGGGCATGTGGAGGATATTACACTTCCGGCACGGGACGGGGAACGCAAACTGATCGTCTCAAACCCGCCTTTCGACCGGAGCATCGCCGTCGAGTTCATGGTATGGCTGACAAAGCGCCTCGCCGAGGGAGGTATCGCGGTGCTGCTCCTGCCGGTCGGATATGTCGATAAAGAGAGGCCCAAAGCCCTTGTGGAAAACCTCTCTCGTCTGCAAGTCCTCCACCGCAGTGCGGTAACTGAAAAATTCGTCCACACCAACGGCAATTTCGAGTTGGTCGTGGTAGAGAAGACCGAATAACACAACCTTTTCATTAACAGTTAAAATCTTACAATTATGCAAACAACGAACACAAGCACCGTCGGCACGGCCGCAGCGGTAGAAGCAACGAAAGCGGCAATGGCCGCAGGCAACGGCAAAGCCGTATTGATCCCGATGGAGCGGATCAGGCCGAACAGTTTCAACGCCCGCAGGACGTTCGATCACGATGCGCTCAAAGAGCTGGCGCGCAACATCGAAACATTCGGGCTGATACAACCCGTTTCTGTGCGGTGCGTGGAAGGCGAAGGCGACGCGGCGCTGTACGAGATCATTTGCGGGGAGCGCCGCTACCGCGCCTGTACGATGCTTAAACACCAGTCGATACCCGCGATCGTGCAGGAGGTGACCGACGACCAGGCGTATGACCTCTCCATCTCCGAGAACCTGCAACGCGAGGACGTACAGCCGATGGAGGCGGCCGAGGCGTACAGGCGCCTGATCGACACCAAGCGTTACGACGTGAAGAGCCTCGCCCTGCAATTCGGCAAAAGTGAAAAACACGTTTACCAGACGCTCAAGCTGTGTGATCTCATCCCGGGCATCACAAAACTGGTGCGGGCGGGCAAGCTGACCGCAACGGTGGGGATCGTTCTCAGCAAGTACGACCGCAAGATACAGGAAACCATCCTGAAAGACCGCCTGGGCGATGACGGCAAGGGCGAATGGTGCCACATCTCAGCGGCGGCGTTGGAGAGTGCGGTACAGCGCTGCTATACGAACGACCTCTCCGGGTATCGCTTCGACAAGACCGACTGCCTGAAGTGCGCTAAAAACTCCTCCAATTACGACTTGTTCGCCGATGGGAACAGTTGCGGGAAATGCGCCGACAAAAAATGCCTCGATGCCAAACAGACGGCATACCTTGTGGCCGAGGCGAAGAAGATCGCAAAGGCCGACCCGAAAATAACCTTCGTCGAAAACTCATACGGCAGCGGTAACCGCCACGAGGCGAACAAGAAGATTCACAGCGCGGGGTACGAGTTCAAAGAGGTGCAAACCTGGAATTTGAGCAAATACCCCGAAGCCCCGGTCGCCCCGCAGTCGTTCGACTACAAGAAGCCCGAAGAGTTCACCAAGGCGCAGAAACGCTACGACAGGGAGCGGGAGCAGCACGCCGGACAGGTTAAACGGCTCGATGCGCTCAAGGATCAGGGCAAGATCCGCACTTACGCCCGGATCGGCGACGAAGGAGTGGAGATACTGTATAAGGAGGTATCGACCCCGGACGCCAAAACCAACGAGCAACTGGTCGCCGGATGGAAGGCCAAAAGGGAGCGCAACACCGAGATCGCCAAAGAAAAGACAGCCGAGGAGATCAAAGCGTTGTTGGGTAAGGAGCAGTTGCCGCAGTCCGCGTTTACGGCCGCCGAGGAGGCGATGATGTACTACTTCATGCTGTCGAAACTGCGCAGCACGAGCTATAAGGCCGCGGGTCTGAGCGATAAGGATTATTTCATGACGGATGAGAAGCAACTGAAATTAGCCTCGAAGCTCACCGAGGAACAAAAGACCGTGATCCGCCGCGAATACCTGTACAGCCACCTTACCGACGGAACGGTGAGTACATCCTCCATAAAGGGCGGCTTGATGCTGGCGTTCGCAAAGCTGCACCTGCCCGAGCAGGCGGCGAAGATAGAAACCTCCTACAAGGAGGAGTACGACCGGAAGAACGCCCGTCTGGACGAACGCATCGCCGAACTTTCGAAGCAGCAAGAGCGGGGGCAAGTTCACTTGACCACGCCGAGTCGTGACGAAAGTGCACAAAGTGAACTCGATAAGCAGATCAAGCGAACATCAGCGCCGGCCAAGCAGGTTGCCGATGGGAAAACGGCAAAGGCTGCGGGAAAAGCATCCGCAGTACCGGCCGAGGCTCCGAAAGCCCTCTCCGCCAAAACGGACGGTAAGGCTGCGGAACAGCCGAAGGCCGTCAAAGATGCGCCTGCCAAGACCGACGGCAAGGCGACAGCAACCACCGAGGCTCCGAAAGCCCTGCCTGCCGATAAGGGAGATAAGACAATGGCGATGCCTCCGGCGGGGAAAACACACGTCGTGCCCGTACCCTCACAAAGCGCCGCAGCCCTACCGGCGTAACCATCGGTCGACGGGGCGGGTATTCTCTTCCCGTCCCGTTATTTCTTTGAAATATTAGAGGTTGAATACGGCAAGACAAACCTTTTTTCAGACCCGCATTTATGGGGTTGCGCAGGCCGTATTTACCCCATATTTACGGGATTGTTTTGTGTGAAATATAGTTCTTTATTTGCATATTGAAATTTGGTCATTTTGAAAAAAACAATACCTTTGCCGGAAGACAAAGCAAGGATGAATAACTCGCTTTTTACCGGAAACCTTAAAATGGCAGACCTGCTGATGATCAACGGCAGGTTGGTGTATTTGTTGCCGAGCTTCGGGATCGAACTGGGGTTCGGCGAGAAGACCGTAGAGGAGGTTTGTGCTTGGCACGGGATCTCGTTGCCTCTCTTCCTGATCGCCTGCAACCAGTACACTTACGACAACTACGCGCCGGATAACACGGCGCTGGGAGAAGTTACCATTCAGGAAGTGGTCGCATACCTGCAAAATTCACACAAGTGTTTTCTCGAAACGGACATGCCGGAGATGGTCGAGCGTCTGCTCGCGCTCGCCGAACACCATGTCTCGCCTGCCAGCAAGAACATGCTGGTTACTTTCTGCGAAAAATACAGGCAGGACGTCGTCGCGCATGTACGATATGAGGAGGAGGTCGTATTTCCGTATATCCGCAAACTGTCGGCGGGGGAGATATCCGACTCCAGGATGATCGAGTACCATAACAGCCATGAAGGTGTCTACTCGGCGCTGCGGGATCTGAGGGGCATCATCATGAAATATATACCGCACAGTTGCTCCGTCAGAGAAGCCCTCCCCCTGCTCATCGACCTTTTTATATTCGAATATAATCTTCACCGGCATACACGGCTTGAGGACACGGTGCTGATCCCGTTGATGGAGCAAATGGCCGACGAAGATAATAACGGTTTCGACAGCAAAGATTTGACTGAACGCGAACGGCAGACGCTCGCCGCCATTGCCCGCGGCATGTCGAACAAGGAGATCGCCGAGTCGCTGCAAATCTCGACGCACACGGTGGTCTCGTACCGCAAGAATATCATCCGCAAGACTGGTGTCAAAACCGCACCGGGGCTTACGCTCTATGCGTTCATCAACAAGCTGGTCACGCTCAAGGATCTGCGCTGACAAACACTATCAAGTTTTTTCATTTTTAATTAATTTGGGTTGTACGACCAGGAGGTAGCCGGAAGGTTGCCTCCTGTTGCTTTTCCGGGCTTGGGCGCCAAAGGTTCGGACACTCCCCGGAACCTTTATTCCCCCTTTTTTTAGGGGCGCTATATTTGCTAAAAGCCCCGTTTTTACGGGATTGTGCGGTACTTTGTATTGCGCCATCTTTGCACTATAAGTAAAGCTCAATACTATGGTCGACTATATCCCTGTGTTCAAGGAAGCCCTCGACAGGAGGCGGATCAAGTATTCGCATCACAAGACTGTGCTGATGTTCATGCGGCATTACCGATACCGGAACAACCCGGCGGTCGAATTGCAGATGAAATTCGTATTCCTGCTCTTTCCCGCCCGGATGGAGGCGGTCATTTCGATACCCGCCGCCCTGACCCCGGAACAGATCGCTTCGGCTCGTCCGCTGATAGAGGAGGCGAATGAAGACCTGAGGCACGGCGAGATCGAAGCGAACAATGCGTCGAACTGCGTCTGTTTCAGCGCCACATTCGACCCGCTGGTCGAAGAAGAATGGTGCGAGGAAGCCAGGGAAGAGACGCATAATTTTATCGTCGAATTCACGACCGACCTTATCCCTCGCATCCTGCTGGATGTTTTCGCCAATGCGACAGGGTTGGCGTCCGTGCCGAAAGATGTAGCAGACAACAATGGGTAAGGCGGGCAGGGCTGCGCAGCGCATCAAGTGGGAAGCCACAAAAGAGATGCGCGACGGTCGGGTCGAACGTTTCGAGCAGACCGTTCTGCCGTTGCTACAAGCTAAATATAGTGTCGAAACGCAGGACGGAGGCATACGTTATGATGTGTACGGAACGCGCATGGGCGATCTGACCCTGCACATTAAGGCCAATACCCTGAAAGAGCATAAAACGGGGCAATGGCATAAACCCGCCGTTCAATGGCTGTATAAAAGAGGGATATTATAAGAGCTTGTTCTATGGAGATCATTAAACTCGACGGGGAGGACAAAAGGCTTTACTATCTGGTCGCACACCTTGTCATGGACGAAGAAGTGTTGGCGTACAACCTTAATTACCCGTTCAGGACATCGCCCAAATACTTGTGGTTCGTTGCCGTGGAAAACGGCGAGACCCTCGGTTTCGTTCCGGTCAAGTTACAGGACAATGAGGCGACGATCAACAACTACTATGTCGCGGACGATGACAGTAAGGTCTTCGCCGCGCTGCTGAAAGAGGTCGCGCGGACACTCTCGGCGGATTATCTGATAGAATCGGTAACGCAGATCAAACACGTTCCGTTCTTCGAGAAACGCGGGTTTTCCGTGGCATTCCATTGGAAGAGGTTTGCAAAAATGTACCTGTTCCGTCGGGAGAAGGGCGACAGCCCGGAGGCAGGCGAAGCACCGCCGAAGAAACGCAAGGCGGACACCGAAGATAGCCGGACGGGGGCAAAGCCATAAACAATGTCTTGCAGAGTTCCCACCCCGAAGTTTCGGGGCATAATGTGGGGATGACAGGCGGCAGTGAACCGTCGCCGCGCGAAGGAGGAAAAGCCCGCGAAGCGGGATTAACAAACAACGGCGGGCCCCGCCCCGCCGTCATGCAGAGGAGCCGAAACCGGAGAGTTGCCGGAGTGTAAGAAGCAATCATTCGGCAGAGCCTGTCCCGAACGCCGAAGGCGGAGGGATCAGCATCTACCGCTGTCGAAAAGAGAAACACAAAGGGCGACCTGCGAGCGACTGCGAGCAATGGGGAGCCGAATGCCGGGCAGTGCCCGGCGGCCTTTGCGGTAGATTCCTGCGGGGCTAAAGCCCCTCTGAACCGACGACAAGCCGAGAGCCATGCGAGTTTGCTCGCAGATGGCCGAGGCGCGAAGGAGGAAGCCGCAGGCAATGACGATTATTAGCCGCTTCGCGGCGGTGGCAACGGGGCGAAGCCCCTAAAACAAAAACATACGAAGTGTGTCATCCCGAGCGAGGCCGTAGGCCGACGAGGGATCTACCGCTGTTTTGGCAAATCTGTCATTGGTAGTTCCCACCCCAAAGTTTTGGGGCATAATGCAGATATGATATATTTGCTTAAAATCAGCGATTTACGCAAACCTGTCATTGGTAGCCCGCGGAGTGGCCGGATACAGACGGTCGCCGCAGGCGGGGGCTGCGATGAAGTGCTTCACGGCGAGACGGTTCGGGTAACCGCAGGGCGTGATTGCGATTATATGTTACCTTTGTGATAATGAAATTACCTGCGAAAATATGAAGAGCGTCTATGACCTTGTCCGGCAACGGATAGATCTGCTCTTCCGCGAGTTCGACAATATCTACGTTTCGTTCTCCGGCGGCAAGGACAGCGGGGTGATGCTCAATCTCTGCATACAGCATATCCGAGAGAACAATCTCAAAAGGAAGATCGGCGTATTCCACATGGACTACGAGGTGCAGTACGGCGAGACGCTGCGCTATATCGACCGCGTACTGGGCCCGACATCATCGAAGTCTACCGCGTATGCGTCCCCTACAAGGTGGTTACGTGTACTTCGATGCACCAGGCTTTCTGGCGGCCGTGGGACGACGGCTGCCGCGAACTGTGGGTACGTCCGATGCCGGAAGACTGCTACACGAAAGACGATTTCCCGTTCTACTCGCCCGAGATGTGGGACTACGATTTCTACACCCTCTTCTCGCAGTGGTATCATATGCGCAAGGGGGCGCGGAAGACCTGCTGTCTGGTGGGCATCCGCACGCAGGAGAGCGCGCACCGCTGGCGCTCGATACACGGCAACAAACGCCGCCACATGTACCGCGGCCTGAAATGGACGCGCCGCCTCACGGACGACATCTGCAACGCCTACCCGATCTACGACTGGCTGACGACGGACATCTGGACGGCCAACGGCAGGTTCGGATGGGACTACAACGGCCTCTACGACCTCTACTACCAGGCGGGGGTTCCGTTGGAGCGGCAGCGCGTCGCCAGTCCGTTCATCGCCGCCGGGCAGGAGTCGCTGCACCTCTACCGCACCCGATATGTGGGGCAAGATGATCTGCCGCGTGAACGGCGTCAACTTCACCGCCATCTACGGCAACACCTCCGCCGTGGCGCAAAAGAAATTCCCGCTGCCCGCCGGGTATACCTGGGAGAGTTATATGCACTTCCTGCTCTCGACCCTTCCCGAGGAGACGCGGCTCAACTATTTGCAGAAACTCTCGGTCAGCATCGCATTCTGGCGCAAAAAAGGCGGCTGCCTGCCGCGCGAGACGATAGAAAAGCTGCAAGCCTCGGGCATCGAGATCGAGGTGCAGGAGAGCACGAATTACCGGACGGACAAACTCCCCGTCCGCATGGAATATCAGGACGACATAGACATCGCGGGGTTCAAAGACCTGCCGACGTTCAAGCGGATGTGCATCTGCATCCTGCGCAACGACCACCTGTGCAAGTATATGGGGTTTGCGATGACAAAGAAGGAGATCGACAACCGCAAGAAAGTAATGGATTTTTATAAGGGCATCATAAATGTGTAATGAACAAAACTATATAAGCCCGGTCTACGCCGTGCGGCGAGTGCCGATCGAGAAGATAACGGCCAACGCCTACAACCCCAACGTCGTGGCCCCGCCCGAGATGGAACTTTTGGAACTGTCGATATGGGAGGACGGCTACACCATGCCTATCGTGTGTTATTACATCGCCGGGGAGGACAGGTACGAACTCGTGGACGGCTTCCACCGCTACACGGTGATGAAGACGTCGCGGCGCATCCACGAGCGCGAGGGCGGCTGCCTGCCCGTGAGCGTCATCGACAAGCCCCTCTCCGACCGCATGGCCTCGACCATCCGCCACAACCGCGCCCGCGGCAGCCACAGCATCGAACTGATGACCAACATAGTGGCCGAACTGAAAGCCTCGGGCATGAGCGACGCCTGGATAATGAAACATATCGGCATGGACAGGGATGAACTGCTCCGACTGAAACAGGTCTCGGGTTTGGCGGCCTTGTTCGCCGACAAGGAGTTCAGCGTGCCGGGCAAGGCGGCGGCGGACGGCGCGGAATAAATGCCGTGTTAAGCGCGGTTCAAATCCGCGAGTACATACCGCTCCGACATAGCTGTGATGGACTTTGCAACGGCGTTGATGAGTCCTTGCTTGGCGCACGTCCGGCTTACGGCGAGCGTGATGGTGCGTTGCGCTCCGGCATTTGCGAAAGTCTTTACCTGTCCGCGCCGTTCGGCGGGGACATAATCCACCGCCATACCCGGAATCACCGCCGCCCCTCCCGGCGTGTTGTCGACCAGGCGCATCAGGGTCTCCAGCGAGGTGTTCCGGAACGAGTAGTGCTGTTTCATGTTCGCCCGCGCCTCCTGTATCTCCCGCCTCTTGGTGCGCTGGGCGAGCCCTTCGGTCATGAATACCAGCTTGCCGAAATCCAGATCGTGTTCGTAGACCACGGTGCGGTCGCTGAGTTCGTGTCCGGGCGACAGATAGACGTAGAATTTGTCCACGAACAGCTTCTGCTCCCTGTAAATGTCGGGCAGCTTGCCGCCGGAAACGATCGCGATGTCTATCAGGTCGCGGTCGAGCGCATCCGGTATGTCCGTCGGCAGCATGTCGCATAGTTCCAGTTCCACGTCGGGGTACTGCTCGATAAATACGGGGATCCAGCGGGGCAGCACATAGGGGGCCACGGTAGGAACGACCGCGATGCTCAACTTCCCCGAAAGACTACCCTTCAGGCTGTCCAACCGCTCCTTCATCGCGTTGAACTCCGCTATTACGTTCCGTGCCTGCTCTACAAGCCGCACGCCGTCTTTGGTAGGGACGATCGGTTTGGCCCTGCGGTCGAACAGGGTGATCCCCAACTCCTCCTCAAGGCTCTGTATCTGCACGCTCATCGACGGCTGGGTGATGCAACAATGTCTGGCGGCCGCCGTGAAGCTCCCGTGGTTGGCCACAGCCACCATGTACTCTAATTGCGCTATTGTCATATCGTATGTTATTATGCGTTTTGCCGAATTGCGTATCGCAAAATTCGCACAATAAACCATGCCGTACAATCCCGTAAATCGGCGTATTGATGCAAATTAATAATCCCGTGTATGCGGGATTACAGACATGCAAATGCGTGCCACCGGACACCGCAGGGGCATGCACACAACGCCGCTAAAACCCCATGTTTATGGGAGCCCCCCCCCCCCCGTTATGCGCTATTTTACGGGATTGACGCACATTGTTTCGTTCACGACCTTTGTGCTATATTAATTACGCATACGGAAATTGGCTTTCCGTTATCCGCGGAGCTGTTTAATAAGGATGTTTGCAGACGACATAAAAGGTAATACCAACGGCGGTGTCACGTTGCGCGAAGAACCGTGCGGTGATGCCGCTTCCGCTTTCGGGAGGATCTATGATGAATGGTACGGCCCGCTCTTCTACCTGTTGCTCCGGCTCACCGGCTCCGAAGAGTATGCGAAAGATATTTTGCATGACGTTTTTCTCTGGCTTTGGGAGAAACGCGGCACAATAGATACATCCAACGGCTTGAAACCCTACCTCTTCGCCGCGACGCGCAACGCCGCCGCCAGCCTGTTCCGCAAGCGGAAGGCGGAGCGGAATTACATCGCCGGTTGCGCGGCCGCGGAGGGTTCC
>QMCD01001970.1_pt1 | contig 11881 bp, 11 predicted proteins | sample 1821841 | NCBI WGS metagenome assembly QMCD01 (sample SAMN01991225, study PRJNA193472) | Termite gut metagenome, whole genome shotgun sequencing project. | isolation source: worker | host: Macrotermes natalensis | reverse complement strand
ATGGCAGAGGTCGTTGGCCGCAATCCTCCGGTGACCAGATAAGCGCCCTGGCCGTCGACCGTGTGTTTCGCACCGAGAAGTTCCGCCACCCGGAGCGCCGCCGCCGTGTCGCTGCATAGCTCCATGTCCAACAGCCTGCTCCCGCCACGCGCCAACAGCGCAGCCGCTATCGCCCGCTGGGCATAGCTTTTGGACGACGGAGCGCGCACGCTCCCCGAAACTTCGGAAGGATGGATCGTTTTAACCACTAACCGTTAACCACTAACCACTATTAAAATTATCGCAGCTTAAAGTCTTTCCCGAGGTAAACCTTCCTCACCGTCTCGTCGTTCGCGAGGTCCTCGGCCGAACCGGCTTTCAGGATGTGCCCCTCGAACAGGAGGTAGGTGCGGTCGGTGATATTAAGCGTTTCGTGGACGTTGTGGTCGGTGATAATAACGCCTATATTCTTGTTTTTCAGCGTACTGACTATACTCTGAATATCCTCCACCGCGATCGGGTCGACACCCGCGAACGGCTCGTCCAACAGTATGAACTTCGGGTTGATAGCCACCGCGCGCGCGATCTCGGTACGCCGCCGCTCGCCTCCCGAGAGCTGTATGCCCTTGCTCTTGCGCACCTTCTGGAGGCGGAACTCTTCGATCAGACTCTCCACACGCTCGCGCTGGTACTCTTTGCTGAAATCGGTCATCTCCAGTACCGCCTTTATGTTATCCTCCACCGAGAGGTGGCGGAACACCGAGGCCTCCTGCGCGAGGTAGCCCACCCCCATCTGCGAACGCTTGTAGACCGCCAGTTTCGTAATGTCGGTTACCACCCCGTCCTCCTCGAGGAATATCTGTCCGGCAACGGGTTTTATAAGGCCCACGATCATGTAGAACGTGGTCGTCTTTCCCGCGCCGTTGGGGCCCAGAAGGCCCACGATCTCGCCCTGATTGACCTCTATCGAGACGTGGTCGACCACCACGCGGGTCTTATAGCTTTTTACCAGATTATCGGTGTAGAGCCTCATATTAAGATTTTATAAAATTATTTACGCAAAGTTAATGAATTTTGCAAAATATATGGTATATTAGCTTTCATATTTGAAGTGTACTTAAACCCAATGAGTGAGATTACCGACGCCCTGCTGCACGAGAAACTGAAAGAGTACTTCGGGTTTACCCTCTTCAAGGGCAACCAGGAGGCCGTGATAAAGAACGTGCTGGCGGGAAACGACACGTTTGTACTTATGCCCACGGGCGGGGGGAAGTCCCTCTGCTACCAGCTGCCGGCCCTGATGATGGACGGCGTGGCGATCATCATATCGCCCCTTATAGCGCTGATGAAGAACCAGGTCGACTCGATGCGTGCGTTCAGCACGCGCGAGGGGATCGCCCATTTCCTCAACTCGTCGCTCAACAAGGCCGCGATCACACAGGTGCGCAAAGACGTTCTGGAGGGACGCACCAAACTGCTCTACTTCGCCCCCGAATCGCTCACAAAGGAGGATAACGTGGCGTTCCTGCAAAAGATAAAGGTGTCGTTCTACGCCATCGACGAGGCGCACTGTATTTCGGAGTGGGGACACGACTTCCGCCCGGAATACCGCCGCATAAGGCCGATAATCAACGAGATAGGCTCGGCGCCGCTGATAGCCCTCACGGCCACCGCGACCCCGAAGGTGCAGATGGACATCCAGAAAAACCTGGGGATGCAGAACGCCGCGGTCTTCAAATCGTCGTTCAACCGCCCGAACCTCTACTACGAGGTGCGCGCGAAGAGGGACGCCCAGCGCGAGATAATCAAATACATCAAGCAGCACGATGGCAAGTCGGGCATCATCTACTGCCTGAGCCGCAAGAAAGTGGAGGAGCTTGCCGAGTTGCTGGTGGCCAACAATATAAAGGCCCTGCCCTATCACGCGGGAATGGACGCCGCCACTAGGGCGCAGAACCAGGATAGGTTCCTGATGGAGGAGGCCGACGTGATAGTCGCCACGATCGCTTTCGGGATGGGGATCGACAAGCCCGACGTGCGTTGGGTGATCCACTACGATATTCCGAAAAGTCTCGAAGGCTACTACCAGGAGACCGGGCGCGCGGGGCGCGACGGCGGCGAGGGGCGGTGCATAACGTTTTACAGCTACAAGGACATACAGAAGCTCGAAAAGTTCATGCAGGGCAAGCCCGTCGGCGAACAGGAGATCGGGAAACTGCTGTTGCTGGAGACGGTTTCGTATGCCGAATCGTCGATATGCCGCCGCAAGACGCTGCTCCATTACTTCGGCGAGGAGTACGGGGAGGAAAACTGCGGCAACTGCGACAACTGCCTGAACCCGCGACCGAAGGTGGAAAGCATGCGGCAGATGCAGCTTATACTGCGAACGCTGGCAGCCATCGGCGACAAGTTCAAGGGCGACCATCTGGTAAATATCGTCACGGGCCGGATGAACAGCCTCGTAAAATCTTACGGGCACCATAAACTCGAATGGTTCGGCACAGGAGAGGAACACGACGAACGTTACTGGGGCGCGGTGATCCGGCAGGGCCTGATCCTCGGCCTGATCCGCAAGGGGATCGAAAATTACGGCTTGCTGTCGGTGAGCGACAAGGGGCGGGAGTTTATCGAAAAACCTTTCCCGGTGACCGTAACGCTCGACCACGAATACGAGGAGGAGGACGGAGACCACGAAACGATGGCCCCCGCGGGGCGCGGAAGCGGCGCTGCGGACGAGACGCTGTTCGCGATGCTCCGCGACCTGCGCAAGAAAGTCGCCAAGCAGCACGAGTTGCCGCCGTTCGTCATATTCCAGGACCCGTCGTTGGAAGACATGGCGGTGCAGTACCCCACCACGACCGAGGAGATGAGCAACATCACCGGCGTGGGCGCGGGCAAGGCGAAGAAATTCGGCGAACCGTTCACGAAGTTGATCAAAACATACGTCGAGGAGAACGACATCGTGCGCCCGCAGGACATGGTTGTCAAGAGCGTCGTTAACCGCAGCGGCAACAAGGTGTTCATCATCCAGAGCATCGACCGCAAGATGGACTTCGAGGACATCGCACGCGCCCGCGACCTCGAATTCGACGAACTGCTCACCGAGTTGGAGGCAATAGTAAACTCGGGCACGCGGATCAATATCGACTACTATATAAACGAGGCGGTCGACGAGGACAAGGCCGATGAGATATACGAATACTTCCGCGAGGAGGCCCAGAGCGACTCGCTCGACGAGGCGATGCGCGAACTCGGCACGGGCTACTCCGAGGAGGAGGTGCGGTTGGTGCGTCTGAAGTTTATTTGCGAGCAGGGAAACTGAAAACGGTTGACAATTGACAATGGAAAATTGACAATGATTTTCCTCCTTCATTGTCAATTCTCAATTATCAATTGTCAATTAAGAAGTTATGACAGAGAGAAAAGATCGCAAAAGCCATAAAATAGCGGGTGGTGAGGGATCGGTGCGCGCCAAGAAACACCTCGGCCAGCACTTCCTCACCGACCTGAATATCGCGCGCAAGATCGCGGAGGCGCTTTCGGGCGGGGGCGACGCGTTGGAGGTCGGCCCGGGGATGGGGGTACTGACGCAGTTCCTGCTGCAAAGGGACGACATAACGTTGCACGCCGCCGAGATCGACACGGAGAGCGTGGAATATCTCAAGGCCCACCACCCCACCCTCACGCCGCGCCTCGTGGAAGGCGATTTTCTCAGGCTCGACCTGCAGGCAATGTTCCCGGCGGGAGTGAAGATCATCGGCAATTTTCCTTATAATATATCGTCGCAGATTTTTTTCAAGGTACTGGAGAACCGCGACCTCGTACCCGAGGTGGTCGGGATGGTGCAGCGCGAAGTGGCGGTGCGCATCGCCGAACCTCCGGGAAGCCGCGACTACGGCATCCTGAGCGTCCTGCTACAGGCATGGTACGACATCGAGTACCTTTTCACGGTCAACGAGAACGTTTTCAACCCGCCGCCGAAGGTCAAAAGCGCGGTAATCCGACTGCGGCGCAACGGTGTGCAGGGTCTCGACTGCGACGAAAAACTCTTCGTACGCGTGGTGAAGGCGGCGTTCGGACAGCGGCGAAAAATGCTGCGCAATGCGCTGCGGGCGGCTTTCGGCGACTTCGGCGGCGCGGAACACCCTATGTTCACCACACGCGCCGAACAACTGTCGGTGGCCGATTTCGTGGAATTGACACGGTGGGTTGCAGAGCATAATAGTTGCGGTTAACTGATTAACTGTTAATCTTTATTATCTTTGCGGAAGTAATTTCGACGAAAGATATGTTGCTATCCGAACTCAAAACCGGGCAATCGGCCGTTATCCTCAGGGTTTTGGGGTACGGCGGATTTCGCAGGCGAATAATGGAGATGGGCTTCGTGCGCGGGAAACGGGTGAAAGTCCTGCTCAACGCCCCTCTCAAAGACCCGATCAAGTACCAGGTGATGGACTACGAGGTGTCGCTCCGCCGCAGCGAGGCCGCGATGATCGAGGTGATCACCGAGCAAGAGGCCGCGGCGATGCCCGCCGACGGGTACGATCACGGCACGGCCGGAGACCACTCGGTCGAACACGTTATCCGCCGTTCGCAGAAAACCATCGACATAGCCCTGGTGGGCAACCCCAACAGCGGCAAGACGTCGCTGTTCAACGCCGCGTCGGGCGCGCATGAGCATGTGGGGAATTACAGCGGCGTGACGGTCGACGCCAAGCGCGGGCAGTATAAACACAAGGGTTACACGTTCAATATCTACGACCTGCCGGGCACATATTCGCTTTCGGCCTATTCGCCCGAAGAGATATTCGTGCGCCGCCTTCTGGTCGAACACGCGCCGGACGTGGTGGTGAACGTCGTCGCGGCATCGAACCTCGAACGCAACCTCTACCTCACCACCGAGCTGATCGACATGAACTGCACGGCGGTGATGGCGCTCAACATGTACGACGAACTGGAGCAGAGCGGCGCGCGCCTCGACTGGGAGGCGTTGGGCAGCATGCTCGGCATCCCGGTCGTGCCGACGGTTTCGCGAGGGGGCAAGGGCGTAGACAAGCTGTTCGACACGATCATCGACGTTTACGAGAACCGCGACCCGCGGATGCGCCATATCCATATCCCGCATGCACATGAATTGGAGGATAGCGTCGATTTGCTGCGCAAGGCGATCAGGACCGACGGCGGTGCGGCGAGGCATTTCCCGCCGCGCTATCTGGCGATAAAACTCATGGAGCGCGACCGCGAAACGGAGGATTACCTCTCCCGTGAGGCGGCCTGGCCCGAGTGGTCGGCCCTGCGCGACCGGGAAGTCGAACGCACGGAGCGCGTGATGGGCGAGGATATAGAAACCATAGTCACCAACGACAAATACGGCTTTATCTCCGGGGCGCTCAAAGAAACCTACACCCCCGGCCCGAAGGAGGAGGTCACCACGACGGGGATCATCGACTCGCTGGTCACCAACAAGCTGTTCGGCTTCCCGGTATTCCTGCTGATCATGTGGTTGATGTTCGAGTGTACGTTCACGCTCGGGCAGTACCCTATGGGGTGGATCGAGAGCGGCGTGGGGGCGCTGGGCGGCTGGCTGCAAATGACGATGGCGGACGGGATGCTCAAAGACCTGCTGATCGACGGGGTTATCGGCGGCGTGGGCGGCGTGATCGTTTTCCTACCCAACATCCTTATACTCTACCTGTTCATATCGTTCATGGAGGACTCGGGCTACATGGCGCGCGCGGCGTTCATAATGGACAAGCTGATGCACAGGATCGGCCTGCACGGCAAGTCGTTCATCCCGCTGATCATGGGCTTCGGGTGCAACGTCCCGGCGATCATGGCCACGCGCACGATCGAAAGCCGCAGCAGCAGACTGATAACCATACTGATAAACCCGTTCATGTCGTGCGGCGCGCGGCTGCCGATCTACGTACTGCTGACCGGGGCGTTCTTCCCGGAGCACGCAAGCCTGGTGATGATGGGGCTTTACCTGACCGGGATACTGGTGGCGATCGCGACGGCCAAACTGCTGCGCAAGTTCTTTTTCCGCAGGGACGAAACGCCGTTCGTGATGGAGCTTCCCCCATACCGCATGCCCACGGCGCGCTCGACAGTGCGCCACATGTGGGAAAAGGCGGCGCAATACCTGCGCAAGATGGGCGGCATTATCCTCGTGGCGTCGATCGCCGTGTGGTTCCTCAGCTACTTCCCGCGGCACGAAGGCCAGACGCACCTCGAACAGCAGGAAAATTCCTATATCGGACAGACTGGCAAGTTCATCGAGCCTGTGATGAAACCTTTGGGACTGAGCTGGGAAGCCAGCGTAGCACTGATCTCGGGCACGGCGGCCAAGGAGATCGTCGTCAGTACGCTGGGGGTACTCTACGCGGAAACGGACGAGGAGCAGCCGGGCCTTGCCGCAAAACTGCGCGCACCCGACCCCGAGACCGGAGTGCCAGATATGACGCCACTCGCGGCGCTCGCATTCCTCGTCTTCGCCCTGCTCTATTTCCCGTGCATCGCGGCGCTGGCGGCGATCGGCAAGGAGACGGGCAGTTGGAAATACGCCGCCTTTTCGTTCGTGTACAACACGGTCGTGGCATGGTTGGTCGCGTTCATCGTCTATAACGTCGGGGCAATATTCATGTGACCATGTGGCAGGAGATCATAGTTTATATCATCGGAGGCGTGGTGGCGGCGTATATCGCCATCGCGGTTTACCGCGCCGTCGCGCGCCGCAGCGATCCGTGCGCCAAATGTACCGGATGCGATCTGAAAAAGGAGTTCGAGCGGAAACGCCGGACGTGCGGCTGCGAACCTGGGAGAGAGGAAATTTGAAAATTTGGAAATTTGAAAATTTGAAAATGACCTGCGGGGGTCGCTACCTTGTTATTTTTTTCTATCCTCATTTTCAATTGTCAATTGTCAATTAACCACTAACCGTTAACCACTATGAAAATACTATTCGTATGCCTCGGAAACATCTGCCGTTCCCCTGCGGCCGACGCAGTTTTCCACAAGATGGTCGCCGACCGCGGCCTTGCCGACAGGTTCGAGATCGACTCGGCGGGTACTTACGGCGGCCATGCGGGCGATCTGCCCAGCAAGGAGATGCAGATCGCCGGGTCGTCGCGCGGATACCGCGTGAACCACCGCTCGCGCCAGTTCCGTAAGGAGGATTTCGACCGCTTCGACATGATCGTCGTAATGGACGACAAAAATTACGAGGACGTTTGCCGCAAAGCCCCCGACAGGGATGCGCTGGGTAAGGTCAGCCGCATGGCCGACTTTTGCCGCCGGTTCGACGTCGACCACGTCCCCGACCCCTACTACCACGGTATAAAAACCTACGAACACGTGCTGGACATAATCGAGGACGCCTGCGAGGGCCTTCTCGCAAATATTACGGGGGAACAGAAATAAATCAGGCACAAAAGTTGCTTCATATTCTCTGCACGAAAAACATCAGACTATGGAGAAAAATAAAGTTCAGAAAGGCTCGGCCCAAGCCCCTGCGAAATTCCACATCACGGTCCTGCGCAACGGCCCGTACGTGGTATTCGGACAACCGCCCCTCGACCAGCAATTTATCACACCCGACCGGGAGGGCGTGAGTTGGGAGTTCCTTGCGGGAGCCGAATATAAGATGACGGAACCCACGGCGCTGTGCCGCTGCGGCGAATCGAAGAACAAACCCTACTGCGACGGTGCGCACATGAAAGCTATCTGGGACCCGGCCCTGACAGCCCCGGAAGAACCGCTCCTGGACAGTGCGCAGGAATTCGACGGCCCCACGCTCGCGCTTACCGACAATGAGAAATATTGCGTCTTCGCGCGTTTCTGCGACGCGAAAGGGCGTGTATGGAACCTGGTCGGCCGATCCAACGACAAACAGGCGCGCGATCTGACCATTCGTGAAGCCAATATGTGCCCAGGCGGCCGTCTCAGCGCGTGGGACAACAAAACCCGCGAACCTTTCGAGCCGAAATACGATCCGAGCCTCGCCCTCATAGAAGACCCAGCTATCGGAGTGAGCAGCGGGCTGTGGGTGCGCGGCGGCATCCCGGTGCAGAAGGAGAACGGCGAGACTTACGAGGTGCGAAACCGCGTAATGCTGTGCCGCTGCGGCCAGTCGTCCAACAAACCATTCTGCGACGGCACCCACGCCTCGATGAAATTCAAAGACGGACTGCCGCCAATGCCAAAGAAATAGAGAACTTAAATATTAGAATATTATAATTAGGATTATGGAATACAAAAACATCAAAGGGCACGGAGGTGGATACTTTCAGGCCGGCGAAAACGGAGAGGAAGCCGGGCGTATGACATACAGCGACGCAGGTTCCGATAAAATCATAATCGACCACACCGAGGTCAGGCCCAAATATGCAGGGCGCGGCGTGGGCACCGGAATGGTCATGTCGTGCGTCGACTACGCACGCGAGAACAACCTGAAGATCGTTCCGCTTTGCCCCTTTGCAAAAGGCGTATTTGTGAAAAACGAAGGAATCCGCGACGTACTGTACAGTTGACGTTTGCTGCGGCGATTCGATGACATAATTACCATAATTACCGAAGAACAGCGGCAGGTTCCTCACACTTCGCTACGCTACGGTTTGGTATGACACGCGTAAGCGTGTCATACCAAACTCACATTACAGCCTGCTCTTCAGTATTTTCCGTGCCACATCGCCCGTCACGTTGCCCGCCTCGCCGTACCTCACGCCCGCTTTATTGAAACGTTCGGCGATCTGTTCGACGGTCTGCTCGCCGATGCCCACTTCCGAAAGCCGCGTGGCAAGCCCGATGGAGCGGAAAAACTGCTCCGTCCGTTCGATCGCAAGTTCTATGCGCTCATCGTCGATACCCTCTTTCAGCCCGAACACACGTTCGGCATACTGCAAAAGTTTCGCCCGTTTCTGCTCCATCAGCACGCGCATCACACCCGGCAGGACGATGGCCAGCGACGCGCCGTGGGTCAGGCCATGCAGCGCGGTGAGTTCGTGGCCGATCATGTGGGTCGCCCAGTCCTGCGTGACGCCCATGCGGATCATGTCGTTGAGCGCCAGCGTCGCCGAGAGCATAAAGTCGGACATCAGGTCGTAATCGTGCCGGTTCTCGCGTATTTTCGGAGCTATTTCGAGGACGGTCAGCAGCAGGCCTTCGGCCCAGCGGTCCATCACGCGCGACTGGCCGGGAGTGGTGAGGTACTGCTCGATCACGTGTACGTAAATATCGGCAAGCCCCGCCGCGATCTGGTTGGCCGGGAGCGAATAGGTCGCCTCGGGATCGAGGATCGAAAACTCGGGATAGCGCGTGTTGAACGACATCTTTTCGCGCGTTTCGGCACGCGAGATCACGGCGCCGCTATTCATCTCCGAGCCCGTCGCCGGCAACGTCATCACCGACGCGAACGGAATGCTCTTTTGCGCCGAACGATGCTCGACGATCTCCCACGCATCGCCGTCGTAGACGATCCCAGCGGCAATAAGTTTCGTGCCGTCGAGCACCGACCCGCCGCCAACTGCCAGTAGGAAATCCACGCCGTTCTCCTTGCCCAAGGCGATCGCCCGCCGCAGCGTCTCGACCGTCGGGTTGGGTTCTATACCCCAGAACTCTATATAGTTACGACCCTTGAGCGCCGCCGCTACCTGGTCGTAAATGCCGTTCTTTTTTACACTTCCGCCGCCGAAGGTTATCATCAGTTTCCGGTCGGCCGGGATAAGTCCGGCGAGCCGCGCGATCTGGCCGCGGCCGAAGACGAGGGTCGTGGGGTTGTGGTAGATGAAGTTTCTCATCACGATTATTACTTTATTGACCGTTGATCACTAACCACTGACCACTATCTTTTCCACCGCTTAAGTTCCGGGAAGAACTTGCGCATCTCCTCGCGGGCCTCGTCGCGCGTGTATTGTTTTTCGGAGTCCTTGTTGAACATGTCGAGGTACTCAAGGTTGTGCTCGATCATCTGGTCCATCGTAACGTCGGCGGTGAAATTTCCGTCCTTGTAACAGTATATGCAATAGTCATGATTGGGGCTTCCGTCGGCGTTGGTCCCGTAGGACTCTGGGGCCAGCGGCATGGCGCAGCTCTGGCAAAAAAGTTGGTTTTCCATACGATGTCAGGTTTTATGTGCTGTAAATATACGATATTTTTGCCTATCTTTGCACCCTGTTAATTTAAAACTAACACCGAAGATGAAAAAAATAATCCACACCGACGATGCGCCCAAGGCGGTCGGCCCGTATTCACAGGCAGTCGAAGCCAACGGGACACTTTATATTTCGGGTCAACTCCCCGTGAACCCGGCCGACGGCAAAGTCCCCGAAACGATCGAGGCCCAGACGGCACAGTGCCTCGAAAACATAGGCGCTATCCTGCGCGCAGCGGGCTGCACTTATGACAATGTGGTCAAATCGACAGTACTGCTTGACGATATGGGTAATTTCGGGGCCATGAATGAGGTTTACGCGCGGTATTATACCGAGAAAATGCCTGCCCGCGTGTGTTATCAGGTGTGCAAGTTGCCGATGGGCGTGAAGGTCGAGATAGAGACTATTGCGGTTAAATAGGGCTACCCCCGGGATGTAAATACCTGTCGGGAATTTGTAAAACCGGGAAAAAATATTACTTTTGCGGTGCGTTTGCCTCTTTGTGGAAGAGGAGTTGAGGCGACGCACCTATTCGGGATGTAGCGCAGTCCGGTTAGCGCACCTGCTTTGGGAGCAGGGGGTCCCAGGTTCGAATCCTGGTATCCCGACAACAGATAATCAACGACTTACAGCAATGTGGGTCGTTTTTTATTGTCCCTGTTTTTGGTCGGTTTACACGGCAGTTTACTCAATTTGTGTAAACCAATGTGTAAACCAAAAAACACGATGAAAGCCAATGTCGAAGTCATCTGTTACACATCCAAGACCCTGCGTGACGGCACTTGCCCGTTAATGCTCCGAATTACCAAATCACGTAAACGAAAGTATGTTTCTCTCGGCCTGTCGATCGACAAAAAGTATTGGGATTTTGATAAGAACAAGCCGAAACGCAACTGTCCTAACAAGGAGAAGATCGAAAAGCTAATCGCAAGTAAAGTCACCGAGTATAACGACCTTATTATCGACCTCACGACCGAACGGCAGGAATATACGCCCGAAACGATTGTAAACACGTTGAACAATAAGGTAAAGGCTCGGGCGGTCGATGAAATGTACGATCATATCATTGACAAGTTGCGCAAGAATGGGAAACTCGGCAACGCAGAGGTTTATCAGTATTCCAGTAATTCGTTACGGGAATTTACGTCCAACCGTTTGGCTATTCAGTTTCGGGATGTCGATGCAAATTTTCTCAAGCGGTACGAGGATTGGCTGAAAAAGCGGCATTGTAGAGAAACCACGATAAGCCAACTGTTCCGAACTTTGCGAAGCGTTTATAACAAGGCCATCGAAAGCGGGATCGTGAAGCGCGATCATTATCCGTTCGAGAAGTACAAAATAAGCAAATTCGATGTAGCAACCCAGAAACGGGCGATCACAAAAGAGGAAGTACGCCAAATAATGGCACTCGACCTGTCCGATGCCAACCACTACCAGAGGTTAGCGCAGGATATGTTTCTTTTCAGCTATTTCGGAGCGGGCATAAATTTTTCCGACATTGCATTGCTCCGTTTCGGCGATATTAAGGACGGTCGGGTATACTACATAAGGAAGAAAACGGGCAAGCCGATTAATTTTCCGTTATGCGAGGTAAGCGAACAGATAATCGCCAAATACGAATCCGAGCGAGTGCATTCCGATTCGGATTATATCTTTCCGATACTTGACGCAAAAACCCATAAGACAGAACAACAGAAACGCGACCGCATACGCAAGTCGTTAAAGAAAGTCAATCGGGAACTTTGCAAACTCGG